>Ga0210040_10001626_pt1 | contig 33397 bp, 28 predicted proteins | sample CryGeyCG12114_NA_FD_185462 | JGI IMG/M metagenome (GOLD analysis project Ga0210040, IMG submission 185462) | Groundwater microbial communities from aquifer - Crystal Geyser CG19_WC_8/21/14_NA (SPAdes) (version 2) | ecosystem: Environmental > Aquatic > Deep subsurface > Groundwater | place: USA...
TTTAAAAATTCTTAATTGTAATTAAAGCATAAACATTGATTTATAATTATTTTTAATCTGTTTGTTTACTTTACTCTAGCATGCTTATTTCCTTCTGGGCGACGTAAAAAACCGCGACCTAAAGAGTCGGCGACCTAAAGAGTCGGCGACCTAAAAACGGCGACGTAGAGTAAGACGACCTAAAGAGAACGACGTCGCGATAGGCAGCCCTATCCATCCCATCCCATGTACAAGTTAGTTCAGTCAGTTGGAGGACTGCTTGCTTGCTGCCTCCTCATTTCAAATCCATGCATTTAACAAACTCGACTCCCAACTTCCTTACTTGTACCAGATTTGCATACCGTGATGGCTACACACACCTTGTGTTTTTTAATGAGTTTTGCATCTCACAATCGATTTTCCCACCAAATGGCAATCAGATCCATTGGTCTGGAAAATAATTCATGTTCGCGGCTTTTGCCCTCCCTTTACTTCTCCAACCATTTCTCTCCATAAGGGGCAAAAATGAGCAAGGTAGGTATAAATATGAAATGGATTGTATTCCAAGAATGAGGAGGGTAGTCTTATTATTATGGTATCGTAAAAATGCACGCATCATGCCGTATCAATCATTTTTTCTTTCACCCAAGTTTTCCAGTACAAGTTTAGTTTTACGTCCCTCTCCATTGTAAAAGCATTGATCTTGAGAGCCATTGTGCTCTTACAAGAGCCATATCGTGTTGCTCACACACATACTCATTACTACATCTCTCTGTGATGTCAAAAACATCCCTCACATTCTTTCACTCTAGTCATCATGTTGATCGGCACAATCTTTTGGTCTATACACATTATGTGCACCATAGAGATGGTGAAAAGTTATATGCATTATGGAAGTTAGCTAGTTGGTTAGTTAGCTATAAACCTACCTTCGAACTTTGTGGACTAATATCACAACACAACAGCATGGGTGACGATTATGTAACAAATGTGTGATTGTTTAGGCCCTAACTAAATAGCTAGCTGATGATCCCACGCTGCCATGTGCACACTAGGTATGAAAAAAAAAGTATATATGAATACAAAAGGGAAAGTGTATAGAGAAAATAATGATACACTAGCTGTTTGAATAAGACCTATTATTATTATGCATGGATGGATGCATATGGGAATACATATGACTGCAATGCATGAAACTAACTAACTAAATGCAAAAAAATTGACCCATATGGAGTTTTTGAAATGGATGGGCTGAACCCTTTTTGTTACTCTGTGACTGGTTTTCACCATTGTCAAATGCCCTATGTGATTGTTTGCTTGCTCCCAGCTGGAAAAAAGAGCACCCCCGTCCTTTCATGTATATACTGACTGACTGAGTATATAATGATTTGGATGGAACAATAACTGTTATGTGTGTTGTGTGTGTGTTCATAATCTGGACTCTCCATCTATGGGAGTTTGGCCCATAATAAAGAGTGTGTACGTACGTTATACGACGTGCACAGTTGTAGTTCCCGCTTACTTACACAAACAAAATGTGGAAATAGAATGAAATGAGCACAGAGTGTGGACTATTGCACATGGGTGATGGGTCAGGAGTTTTAATTTGTCTCTAGAATCCAGTCAAGATTAATTTTATTTGGTTTCAAGCTGCACAGCTATATTGTATCAATCATTTTTTTATAGCAATGACTATTTTAATTGCTGTCTTAATTTGTTTATTTGCATGCATAGACAAAGGGTATGTTTAGCTATATTTTTAAGGAATAGAGATTTGTATAAATTTTAATTGGCAAATATTTTTTGTGATTTCATTGAGGATGGATCACCCTGTACAACCATAGCGGTGCATGATTGGATTGCATGCGCGCTGGTTTGTGTTCAGTCCTGTGAGATAAAAAGATGTGTTTTTGATAAAGCTAACTAGATGCATGTGTGCACAAAAATCTTATTGGAAGCACTGTAGTCCACTAAAAAATACGGCACACAAGTTCCTCATGTAAACTACCAATCAATATCTGTCTATTGCTCTCGCACGTATGGTTCTTGTGTACATACAACGAACGATGATATGATTGCAGCCCTTATAAGTGCTTATTTAGACAAAATGGCTCATTTTGGATTACCCTTCTGCAACGAACCACTAACAAGTAACTAGTACATACTCTGCAACTTTGTTGTATATATGACATTGATACAGCTCGCTCTGTCGCGTTCCTATCACATCATGATCATTATTATTATTATTATTACGTGTGTGTGTGTGTGTGTGTGCATATGTGTATTTTCCGTGGAAAAGTAAACTTGAAGCCAAATACATGAACTTAAGCTAGCTAACTAGCAAAGTATTGCTACCCTCGGAATTCTCTATTGCACACTACACTTCCCTAACTACATATTCCCTAGTACGCTATAGCGCAGTTTGCCAATCTGCTGTCCTATTATTATTACTTCATTACTTGATTCCATTCGGATTGGAATGAGCAGACAGGAGTGGCACATAAGTCGTGTGAAAACTCCCTCCTCATGTACAATAAGAGACGCACAAAAGTTGTTGTCCTTCTCTCAAGGGGTTATGAGTGCACCACAGTATGTGTAATGCTCAATTTGTGTGTACACATCTATTCGTACAGAGACAAAGCGCTAGTCACAGAGAGAACCAATATGCAAGTTCATTTACTTAATTAAAAGGTTTGAAAATGAGCTCTCAGCCAGTCAGTCAGATGCCCGTACTCTAGATGGATTATTTATATAGCAACTAACTATAACTAACCAACGCCATGGTTGAATGTTGGTTGGTGTGTCAGAAAAGTAATTGGTTAACTAACTAACTATAATACATTGGTTGGAGTCAATAATAATGGCAGACCTGCCCATAAAATTATACTATAGTTGGTTTCTAAAGAAATAATATGGGAAATTAGATTGTGAATGGCTGTTATTACACGATTGACATTAAGGCTTATGCAAAATACTGCTCCCAGCTATTCAATCTTTGTGGGATCTCTCTTTGCATGTGAGTTGGCTGTACAGCTTGTGTCTTGGGCGTGATGTACGAAAATCGAAGGAATTGCTATTGATTTTTGCTTCGCTTTTAAGTAACACTGTGCATAAAATAACCAGAGAGAGAGAGAGAGAGAGGGGGGGGGTTCTGTCAATGTGCAACAGTTTGATTCAGATAAAATCTTTGTTCCATAAAAGATATGCTTTGCACAGTCTCTAATGCTACAGTATATATAAATATATATAAGTATATATATGTTTTACAGTCAAGACTTATACAACAGGAATGGTGCACACCTTATATCTTGTGCTTTATGAGGCTTTGTAGTTGGAGTGAGACAAGAGGACTCGCACAGAGTTCCTTGTTCTTCAGTTCATGCACAGTCGTAGTAAGTAACTAAAACTAGAATAGGAAAGTAAAGTGCACAGGGGAGAAGCTCAAATATTTAGTACGTCTCAAGTTTTGTCTCTCCTTTCATCTCCTATTTATTCCTTTTGTACATGTGTGTGTGTGCAATGCGCTCACCTTGTAGCTGGTTAGAAAAAGGCGTCCCGAGACAACATGTAGAGCAAGATGGCTCTGCATTTTTGATTCCTGTATTATCCATTATGATTGGGACTTACTTAAGAAAACGAAGAGTACATGACTCTTACTTAAGCAGTACATAGGTAACTGGTAACCAGCAATTTGGCAGCATGGTACCAAGTATTTTCAACTCACTAACTGGTGTTCTAGATTATTAATATGATTTTGCATATAAATCGAAGATGGAACAAATGTACTGCTAACATATGTAAGAGTAGATAGTTTTTTCTAACTACAGGTGTCTATGGTTCGTGGTTAAGATTGCTATTTTGAATAGAAAATTTGCATACACTTAATTGAGCATGAACAATATTTGCAGCATAATAATGTATTATGTTTTGTTTGCTAAAATTTTCTAACTACCTAACGGCTGATGCATATCTGACATGAATGAAATAACTATAGGTGGTGTTATAAAGGAATTAAAAGCAAATTTGTGCACCAAACAAGTGTCTGTCTGTTTGGAAGGCACAATTGTTTAGTTTGCTAAATGTACGCCTGTCAAATGGTTGAATAAGTTGGGAGCTGAAGGAAAATGGTAATTGTTTCTTGAGACTAATTTGCCCTGGCACGTTGCATTAATTACTATACTGCTACATGGCCGCAAAGAATGGTCATTGTTTTGTGGTGGAGCAGGAAACTTTTCCCTCACGATTGGCTTGCTTGACCACGAGAGAGAACAAGTCCCGGTTGGTTGCAAGAAGAATCATTTTGATTTATGAATGAGATTTTCATGATGATGGGATGGGGCTGTTTATGTATAGTTAGTTAGTGAGTTAGTTGGTTAGTTAGTGCGGATTTAAGCATGTCTCTCCATGGTCTACATGCATGCATGGGAGCAAAAGAACGAACAAGACAAATGGGATTAGGCAAACAATGGAGTCAGGTAGAGCAAATTATTTAAAAGTATAATAGCCCTATGGCAGATTTCGCATTTTTAATCTGTAGTAATTTCATTGTGAGTGTACCGTTGACCTGCAAAAAAAAAGATGCGTACAATAATGACACTGGGTCATATTAGAATTAACTTGTCAGCTTACAAGGTATGAAAAATGGAATCTAAAAGTTGTTGCCTTTTTTGAAATGGCTTAAACGGTTCTATTGTTGACTTTGTGGCCTAGTTTCTATGTTCTTGATGTTTTTTGTTGTTTTGTGTGAAGTCCATTTTTTGCCAATTTAAAAAATTGCAGCAATGTGTCCCACGGGGTTGGCAACAAATTTATAACAATCCGCAGATAAACTGGACTAACTAAATCCAGATGTATTATTAAATCATACCCTACCTTTCTGGTTACTGATTGAGTGAGTACTGACTGTAACTATAGTTTTGAAACACAATTCTTGGACAATAAATCATTGGAATCAACGTATCTACAATCTACAGAGCCATTAGAATGATTTTTTGCATCATCATTGTTGACTTAAACGCTTCGTTGTAGAAAACTTTAAATCTTAAATTTTCAAGTGTGCGATAGGTGTCGCTGGCTGCCTATGGTAGAAAAGGAAACTAGCTGTATAATCCACTATAATCATCCTGAAATCCATCTGCATTTGTTGAAGTTGTTAGGCCAACTAATGTTTGCCAAGTTTGCCTTGTCGTGCACAAAAAATATTGCTTCTTGGTTAGTTTCCATTTTACAGTAACAAACTGGTCAGTTTCCATTTGTACTGTTTTTATGAGGCATTACATTCTCTTTGTAGTTCAAAAGTAGACATTGAAAAGAGAGGAAGATGAGAATAAAAAAATACAACACGAGATCATTATGATCTCTCTTTTTCCACGAGGCATTGAGCATTACAATTGGCTACCGTCTATAGTTGATAGCCACAGCCCCGGCAATAATTGAATGAATGCCTTCTCACTTTAGTTAGTTCGTCAGTAAATCTGTTATCTGATTATGGAGCATTAGCATTGCAAATACCAAACGCTACAGACTGTTTTCTCGATTTTCCAATATGGACGGGAAATTAATCCACCTCTTCAGTATTTCTAATGTCATATGAATATAAAAATGCTGATAAAAATCACAGGTGCTTTTATCTCAGCTTTAGTTTAATTGAACACACACAATTTTTCCTTCAACCAAAACATGCCCAAAATCCTTCCCTTGAAAACAGCCAAACTACCAATTCCAACTTTCAACGGTATTCTAATCCTATAACCACCTTTGAAAACAGGAAACCCAAAGCTGATATCCTATCCCTCACTACCTAACTAACTAACAAAACCAAAGATTCAAAAACCAATGCTCCTCATCCTCATATCCACCATCTTACCTTCACAAATAGCCACAAATAATGGTCACAATAAAAGTGATACCAATCGTAACTCACTCACTGATAGTACTTATCTACCTGCTGCAACCATTCATAAATAAATGCAAGGCTTCCAATGTGTTGGTTAGTTAGTTACCGAGATTTAAGCAGTGACCTAGAATTAGTATGCACTACTATATAAACCACTACTGCAAAAACTAAACTAACGCTGTCATATCTTGAACATTATAAAAGCCAGCAAATAAGACTAACACACTTGTATGGTTTCAAAAGTACAATTTCATTTCGCACGCTCATATATGTTGGTTGTCCCATGCGTATTGCAGTCAGTTAGAAAAATCTAGTAAGGAAGAAGAATGGCTTATACGCACAATGTAAAACAAACTAACGACCTGTCTGTAGGAAGTAAATGTAGTATGGACTTGGCATATAGACAGATTTCAATGATGAATTTAATGTATGGATTCGTACATGGGATGATTATTGTGGTGTGCCGGTGAACTAACTAGCACTTGTTGATAGTTGAGCATATAGCACAGGGAAGATTATGTAGCTTGTGTTTCTCACAGATATAAATGGTGCTATGGTGCACTTGAACGACGTGTGAATGTAAAAGGCTTGGGCCCAGAATAAAATGCATGTCAACAATGGTGGAGGCTTTACTGTTATTGAGACCAACGAATTGAGAGACGGCATAGACGAGACGAACTATAAGAAATCTTCACATGATGGTGGTCTGGTACAAAATATAAGTGAGTTGGTTTGTTTAGTTAAGTTTTAGTTCTAGTATTGGTTCATGGTTGAACCAGGCGTCAAAGATTCCTGTCAATTGTTGATTTTCGTCAAGTGTCAATAATACCAAGAAAGTTGGCACACTATGTATAGTTTGTTTATTGTATTCTTAATGTTTTTCCTCAATTCTTTATTGTTATGAGTCCACCATTTCACAAACGGACAATGTGTAAATGAAATAGAAATGGGGTTTGTTTTCACGTGTTGAGTAGTGTTTTTATTAGTACAGTGTTTGGAATTTAGCCGTGAGGTGGTTTGGATTTTAAAACGGTTTTGAAGTGGAAGCCATGTTGTAATGTTGATAATGGGGAGTGTGGGTTTTTGCAAATAAATAGATCAGATTTTTTTTGCATGATTGGGTTCGAGTTAAAGTTAACGAATAGGTGGCTGATTAGTGCGTGAGTATTTTTTGCCCAATTTAAAAATGCATGTGCCAGTACTAGTAAGAAGACGCATTCGGAATCACTGGCCTAATCACCATGGTAAGATTCTGACAAAATGGAGCGCTTTTAATTAAAGTTTGTATCAATTAAATTATTGGGACATACAAGTTTATAGTGTAATGTACTGAACTAACTGAAAGGATAAGTGCCGATGCCTAACGTAAAAATGCTGCTTCAGTTCCTATTTTAGGGTAGATAACAGGACTTGTTGGCTTTATGTAATGTAAAGGAACCGTTTGGGAAATGCACATAAATGAATATTCTCAAAGAACTACAGTTTTCTTGCTCTCAATACTATCCATTCCTTTGTCATTGTCAGTGTGACATCTTTTGGAATTTAGTGAATCGAGAAAATTTCCTATTCATCTTTTGAACACTATCTTACGCCCTAACTTCTTCTCCACACTCACAAATGAAATGCTAGATTACATTTTTGACTGTCGTTTCCGTAAAGTGTCAAGTCTATATTTTCTGTGTAAAACTCCCATTGGCCAAAATATACAAACTTACTTTCGTGAGAAATCATAGATCACTCTAACTAAAAGTTTATTCCATTAATGTTTGTAAGGTGATTCACATTGATTGTAATAGAGAGCTGTTGTGGGTGCTCCCGTTCTTTCTTGTACATAAAAGTGAGAAATAATATTTCGTGCAATAATGCACACGCTAACTAACTAACTATAGTCAAATTTTTATATACCACCAACCAACCAACACCGATCGCTAGCATCATATTTTATAGATGGTGGTGGTGGTGCACAAGAGATAAAAACTTTTGTCATGAACGGAGAAAGTGAGCAAATGAATTCAACCTGTACCAAAAGTATTCTGCATGTAACGTACCGCAACTAACTAACTAACCATCCTAGTTTCTTTGTTAGTTAGCCAGTTATCATTATGAATGAGTGGTGCAGGTATGGGGAAGGAAGAAAAATGTAAATATTGAGTTGTTGTAGTGAGCACCTGTATGACCCATACTCACTCAGCAATAGTAGAATTCTCTACTGTGAGTAGGGAATACAATAACTAACTTACAAACTAACTAGTATTTATGTACTAATTTTTTGCACGCCAATATCTTACTGCTAGTTAGTTAGTAAGTAAGTGCCACCATATGTGTTTATTTTGTACTATATGTAGTAGTAGTATTATGAGCAGTTTCTAGTAGTGTACCTGTGATGAGATATTCGATCTTTGTGAGAATAAAATGCTTCATGTATATAGGTTATTGTTAGATGATCAACAATTCGGCTACTACTAAACTACTAACTATTATTATTGCATCCGATGTATGCTAGCTAACTAACTATAAAAGTATTTAGATATCATCGGTGTTGGCTATAGTGAGTGACTAGGTAAGAGTGAGAGAGTGGACTGTCTAACAAAGCATTTGGCTGGTTCGTATGACTGACAATGTAATTATTGCGAGATGATGAAAAAGGAACATCTCGCAACTCTCTGTTGCATTCATATATTTAGTTAGTTAGTTAGTGTCAAAAAGCATTGTATGCTCCTATTGATGGGATTGGGTGAAAAATCTCCATGGTTCAGTCAGTATCGTGTAAGTAGTGCATGCATGTTTGGAGATTTTCTGGATTCTCACATTTCCCCAAATATATTTTGGTTTAAAAAGTGCAAGTGTTTTTTAGTTGTTGTAGAAACTAATGGCGAAATAAATAGTGCGGTTTTTATTAGTTTGGGTGTGATTTTCGGTGAAATCTCTGTGTTGGAAATTTTTAAACCTTAAAGCTATGCCATTCTCAGGTGCGTTCTCTGTAGCGGCCTCGTTTTTCTACGCCGTGTCAACATTACTAGGTGGAGCCAAGAATAATGCTGCAGTTCAAGAAACTTTCGTCCAAAATTTCGAGTCAACGCCAACACACTTTATTCCCATTAGTAGGACTAATGGCTCCTCCATGTCAAATGGGTGAGTTGAATAATCTTTTTTGTGGTTCCTATTTTATTCAATTTATCGCACAATTTTCAATCTTATTATGTTTGTAGTTTAACGACATTAAAGAATTTCCTCATTGCTCCATTTGCACGTTAATTACAGATATAGCCCGTAGCACGCCATATTTCTCAAACTTATCTTGACAATTTTGCAATTCCCTTCAGTTTATCTTTCGTTCCGCTGGATTATATATGTATGATAAAATGTGGGAAAAAAATAAATGTGAAAGAAAAATCACAAAATTTCTCATATTTCGGAAATTCACTGGCCAACCGTAAGGTTCACCTTGAATTTCATGCTTTTCCAAAGGAATTCAACCAGCTAATCTTTTTGCACATTTCAAAGCTCACGGTGTGTACTCAAGCATGGTGATAAACAGCATGCATGCAGTGAAGAATGTGCACCATTCCTTTTTTTGCCCCACGACGGCTTCTGGTGTTCAACAACTGTTCTGTTCCTTGAGATAAAGGGAGTTTCCTTCAATACTGAAAACATGGAGCAAAAATAATAAATATAAGATGGTTATCATGGACACGCCGTCCTATGTTATCAAGAAACTGAAATAAGCAGTTTCTTGTTGTTTGTACGGAAAAAACTCTTTCTTGTTTCTGCATACCCATTTGCGCATTGTCATTTGACATGAATGCATGGTAAAGTGTACAATTAGTGTATATAAATGCATATAGTGAAGGTTTTTCTGTTGGTTAGTTTATATAAGTGAGTAAAGGGTTATTATGCAAACAAAAAAAGTATGGAGAAAATTCATCGTGTATAAAAACATGTGTATGCATAACTTTGTAGATTCTACGCTTTTTTGCTTATTTAATTATTTAGATGAAAAGGAATACATACATTATTCTGCCTTGAACAAACATAAATTTTGGTTCTATCCTCACATTTTAGGATTATTTCTTTTCTAAATAGCTTTACTATACGTTGATACTAATGAAAAGGTTTTAGCCTAGATCTAAGGAATTTAATTTCCTTTCTGCAGGATTTCTCCATTCCCAGCGTACTACCCAAATGGTGGCAGCTACAGGAATGAAATTCAGTACGACCCATCATTAACTGTGGAATCAAATACTCGTCCTAATAATAACAACGCTAATTATGACATGAGTTTTCCTCCCACTCATGTTTTCGACGCAATAATCCCAAGGTTTCGAACCAATTATTCCAATGCTATTGACATCCCTGTGGAAATACATTTTTACGATGGGCAAACCATTACAACCATATTCACGGATGATGCGGGGAATGTCACTGACTGTGTTGTAACGGAGGTCAAGTAAGTAACCCAGATTCATAAAAATATTGTTTCATCCATATTCATGAAAATACTTGTGAGTGGAGTGAGTGACTGTTGCGTCATATTGTCAACTGTGTATTAGTTATGGTTGGTTCACTCACATTGGCATGTGACTAAACTACAGCTTATCCTTGGTATCTCCTAAACCAAAATTAACACGCTTTGCTTTGTGAAAAAATCCGTTTGCAAGGTTTTTTACCCGAAAAACCTAACCACCTATTAATGTTTGAAAATTTCAGTCAACCAGAGGAAGCTAGGCAAGCTCTGCTCAAGCTAGCTCAGGAACAAAAAGTGATTGAGAAAACAAACTTTAAAACCATGTTGGACCTAATCACGGGTTGTCAAGCACTAGAAGAAATTAGAACGGGATCAAATGTGGAAAAACCTACATTTTATAACTTTGACTCTCCAAATGAAATATTGCAAGCGAAAAAAATTAATATCCGTTCTTTAGTTTCGGGAATTTTACCGGGTCAGTGTGTGTTTGCTCTTTGCTTTAGCTAAAATGTATTCCGACCTTCTAGCAAAAGATGTGTGTGTTGCTGCATACACAAGTATCTAACCGTGTTTTTGCGTGGAGTTGATGAATTGATTTTTTGCAGGAACCAAATGGTGTGGATTGGGTGACATGGCTACAAAATACAATGATCTCGGTACAGAGAAAAATGTAGACAGATGCTGTAGGGCTCATGATTTGTGTCCTACAAAAATCAAAGCTTTTCGAAGTCGCTATGGTTTAGTGAATTGGTCCTTGTATACCAAGTGAGTTGGAATAAAAAAACGAGCACTCCAATTGGCTTAGAAACTAATTTTTTTTCTTCATTGTAGATCTCATTGTGAATGTGACTCGCTCTTGTACGAATGCCTGAAGAAAGATAACTCTCAAATAGCTCAGTTGATGGGAAATTTTTACTTCAATGTGTTGCGCGTCCAATGTGTAGACAACAAAGAGCCCCTGCAATGTGTTGCAAGGGATGAGACCAGTTACTGTTACAATTGGAATGGAGAAGATGGCGAGGATCAAACACTTGTTTTTAAAGATGTTATGAGACCGTTTTAAGCATTCGGGGAATGGGAAAATTTCTGCAGATAGAAGACTACAATGTGTAGATATGAAAAAAAAGTGTTTTTCACATTTTGGATCTGAATGACTGACTATCGGTGCAGGGTGCCGTGCTTAAAAAAAGTCACTTTCCATATTTTTTACTAGCTAACTAATGACAGTTTGCGTACCTTAGATGCAATATATATTGGTTGTTGCAACGAAATTATGGGTAGTTTTTCCTATTTTTTACTCTGAGATTCTTATATGCTTCTATTATAATGAAATGAGCCATGAGTTGTTGACTAAAAGTTTTACAAAGGAGCTTGTAGTGCTTTTTTGATGCGTGTTTTTTAGCTTCGTAATGAAGATAAAAACTACAGAGATATATTTACGATTTGTGATAAAATCAACATATATCCCAAGATTTTCCATAATGGAAGAAACGTGACCGAATAAAGTAGTTAAAGTATAACTTAGCAAACAACTTAGTTTTTGCGGCCTCAAGTTCCGAAAATATTTTCATTAAAAGTCAGTTTGATGATGTCTTCCTTTTACTAATGAATATGAGAATTCAGAAATGTACGAGACCAATGTAAAATATAAGGCATGGCCAGTGATACATTTTACTATTAGCCGAATGTTAAACTTGGATGTATAATGTACATGCGATAAATTGCTCAAAAAAAGTTTCATAATAAATATACTCATATGTTATTACTTGACAAGTTAGATTAAATACTTCAAAATTATATTTAAGAATCTTCGGCACTAACTAACAACTGTTGAAACAATATTCTCGATAGGAACCTAGCAAATCATATTAAACAAAAAAATCTTACAGTAACGTTTGTTGTCAAATATATTTCATTCTTAACCATAACTAACACAGTTCACATCGTTCACATTTGGTTATTGGTACTATTTCAGTCATCTGTTAAATGTCTACTCAAAATATGTACACAGCCTAGAAAATATAATGGAAAGCGCAATCTATACGACATCCATGCATTTCGATTTCAAAAAATTTGTATGGGAATCACAATACAATTTGATAAATTTTTTTTCCTGCGTTAGTGGCAGCACTTTTAGATCATGCATTCATCATATGATTACATGGTAGAAAGTATAATGATCTAACTATCACCATGGAAATTAACTATTGTGCGAAGAGCGTCTGAATCATGCATTTCCAAAATGGCCATAGTTCCATCATTAAATGAAAATGACAAACCCCCATCTATTACCATGCAAGCATCGAAACATCTGGACCTTATTTCCATATTGTGGACGAAGCCCCTTGGGCTAATTTCTGCTGCCATTGGTAAAGTGTATGAGCTAATTGGATCACGTAGTGTGTACAGCATTTTGTTGGATTCTGAGATTACAAAAAAACACGTTCAGAGTAGTATACATTAGTTGACCGACTCCCTACCCTGACTAGAATTGAAGATCATACTAACAGTGAACTGGCATACCTGATCCAAAAATCAATTTATTATTGAAAGCTTTACAAACATCATGGACTGTATTCTTGTTCACAGCTTCAGCAAATGATGGATTTTCCGTACAAAGGATACGAATGAGTTCTTCAACAGTTAGTGGAGAAATTTTACTGATATTGTAGGACCAAGAAGTCGATCCTGTACCAGTGGCTACACACAGACCAGCATTTTTGGTCTTGACTTTTTCCCCTCCGTCTTTGGATAGCTCAAAATATGACACCCGGGCAGAGACACATTCTCCAAAGTAAACCTACGAGACCAAACTACTAAAATTGTGCCGCTAATACTATTAACTACCAAAGATTATATTTTGCCAAGCAATATAACTGACCTCATTCAGAGCAAGTACAGGAAGAACTCGCTTTTGTACTTCTGCATTACTGTGGTGATTTCCTGCCCCAATCATTGCAGATCTATGCTGTTCCTGAAGACAATCGAAAAATCTGAGGAAATGACCAATTCGTGAAAAATTAGTTTAAAAGACTTACTCATTCCTCTTGAAGAAAACTTTAAACACGCTATAATGAATACCTGTATTCAGGATGTTCCAACTGTTGGTCATGCAACTCAATTGGAGCTTTGAAAACTGAATCACCGGTCAGACTGATTCTAATTCTTTTTCGGAAGGTCCAATTGAAGTCACCCTGCAATTTAAAGTTGCTTTAAACCGCGTCCTGTCAAATATATCATTTGTTTCCAATTGAACACACAAGTTTCTTAACAAGTCATTCTATCCAAAAACTTGCCTTAAACATTTTTTCAATGGCTTCATTAACATTTACAGAATATTGTTTAGGAAGACAAAGATAACCTTCTGATCGAGTTGGGTCAGTATTGAAGCCAATGATTGGTTTCTCTCGATCTTGGATTCTGCACGCTGCCATTAAGAAGGTTCCATCGCCCCCAGTGGTAATAATTACATCTGCCCAATCAATATTCTCCTTCAAATAAATAGACACCCAGATTACAATACGATTTGTTTTGCATACAAACATGACATAAGCCAGATTTTTCAAAAATATTTACTTCTGTGTAGTTAAATCTGTTCACGACACGAGTTTCAACTCCGAAATCGAGAAAACATTTATTAACTCTTTCTTCACAGCCCTGAAAAAAAATCGACCGCATCCTCAGTCAGTCAGACAATTAAATTATAAAAACTGATTTGTAAGTAGACAAGTACCATACTTTATGTATATAATGATGGTAGAGAAGAGTTCTGAAATCTGACCCTCTTTTTTTCAAAGTTTCTTCCACTTCCGTACTAGTTAAAGATGGAAGTCTCAATTTTTCAAATTCCAGTCGGGAAAATTTAGTGAGAATGAGCACTTTCTTAGGATCAAATGATGAATATTTTTGGGATTCAGACGATGATGCGCTACTATAGGACTTGGTAAAAGCAACTACTGCTGCACCTACATACAAGAATAAACAAAAATAATAAAAACAACACTCGCTATATCGTAAAAATAATACAAGCATTAAATTGAATTATAGAATGAAATTAGATTGGTGGGCTTACCAAGTCTCCTGCGAACCAACATATTCATACTTATTAGAAATACAAGCCCATGCATTATTTCATAGACTAATACACCCGGAAGTAATAAGGCCCATCCTTACTATTGTTTCCAACTGCAAACAAACCAAAAGAAAACAATGCACATAAATAAATCATTATTAACTCAACTATTGACATTTTATACTATCTGAAATCTGACTTTATTACATTTTATAATTGACACCATCACAGTAAAAGTTGAAGTCATAAACAACGGAATATATGCATTTCTGGAAAGGCACATTTAGATTATAAACGATGTACTATGTTAAAGTTGATGTGTTGAGGAAATGACAAACTAGGTCTAGAAGCTACAGCAATCTTGTTACGATGATGAACGCATATAATGGAAAAATTATAAACGATTGTACTTTTGCGAAGAGAGGAAAAAGTGTCTATGAACTATAACCATACCTAAAAACCATGCATGAATCTGACCTACGTGCGACCTTTATGGCCTCACGATATTATTCTGTACTTTGAATGCTTAAACGAGCTTAAACTATGCATCCCTCCAATGCATATTATTAATTTATCCCGTCTGGTATACATCAAATTCCTATTCAGCTAAATATATTTTTAATGACGTTATTAGTATATGCATGCATATAGTCTTTCCAATAATATCAGAGCTACGTGATCATATCATTATCATATACTCGTGTTATTAATACATTCATCTTATCACCAACTACCGATGGCAAAAATAACACATTCAATAAAAAAATCCAAGAGACAACAGATAATTTAAAATTAAAAACAAAAGTTCTTTGGTAACTTCCCTTAATAATTGTTACATAAATAAATATGTACCATTAACCGATATATATTTATTATATATTACCTATATAATAAATATGTTCCGGTTTACGGTTTTTACAACAAAAGGCTTGTTTTCTTCATGGGAAAAAATATGCATCCGTATTTTTTTAAAAACATACAAATCTAATAAATTTTAATTCAAAACTTACTTATTTTACTTCCACATTCCACAGCAAAACAAAAGTACAAACACAAGACGGAAAAAATTGGTTTGAGCTCCGTAACACCGATTTTGAAAAACGACACATCAAATGAAAGGGCTTCTTTAGGGGAAACGCATATTCAACTAGCCATTAACGACTTAATTGGCTAATTAACACACAGTATTGGCGCATAATTTATTGTTGTTATGGTATAATGGCATGGTATAATGGATTATGGATAATCCCATAGTCGAGTTATAATCCCCCAGTGTTTCCGAACTAAACACCACAGACCACATATTACTCCAGTACCTACTTTAAAAAGACGGAATCAGTAAAACGGGGGGACGCTGAAGAGACTCCTAAGTTGAAGGAATCTGGAACCGCCAGAAATGTTATTGAAACTTATACCCACAACACAAGACAACACAAGTATAAGTTATCACGTCCAGTAATAATACTGAAGCTGATCACCTTGTTTGTTTGTAGTACTCATAATCATTCCCTTTGTAAATTGCTAATCCCTAAGAAAAACTTCAGTAGTTTTAAACTTTTACCATTATCCTAGGTAAAAATATTTTCTTCTCTATCCATGGTTACGAAACTAGAACCAGAAAATTAGGTCCGGGTTCAGTATGTGGGGCAAAAAAGGTACGCTGAGCTTCTTTCCTAGTTAGGTTAGGTTTTCCAGCCACGAGCGTAGCATTTACACTCTGTGGTGAACTTTGAATTTTTTTCTTGCCCCACACACTGAACTCGGACCGAAAATTAAAAATGGTAAAAATGGAAGGGGAAAAGCTGAAGTTAAATTAGTTTTGTTTATGTTCATGTTATGTTCTCGTTAAGCCGAGTATTCAATTTTCCCTCCATATTATTTCCTCCGTGATTTATGACTGTGTCAGGTTTCAAGTGTTACATCAATGGTTCTCAGTAAGTAAGCTAACATAGCAGTAAATCTGCCATGACGGATTATTAAGAAACGTTATGCTTGAATTATCCACACTTACCCAAAACTAGAATTAATTAAATTGACGCCAAAAGTATACATTTTTTTAATGCAATTTTATTTTTTAACAACTGAATTTTAGAATTCCAATAAATTATGAAACAACATAACAGTATTTACTAAGCACAAACTCTTAATTAAATCATCAGGATCAGTAACCGGGGAAATCCGTAAAATGACGAATTGAGCTCACCGATTTTTGACCGCAGTACATTTAAATTCACGAAAACTCAAAAACCGATTATCAACAGTTATACGACATTTATATGGCCATCAATGCAATCCTTGCATGGCCATAACAGGAAAAAGGTTATAAGAACAAAAATATATAAGAACAAATATCGAAGTCACTTATTAGATCAATGGGTGAAAAAAAGAGAAGGGTTATCTGCTATAAATTTCTCAAATTCTCAAACTGGTCGTTTTAACACTAAATCCTAGGTTAAGTGACTGATATACGATTACCCACACACATTATTCATTGTCTTTATTTAATGAAACTACATCAGTATTATTTACTTTCAGAAAAAGGTTGCGCTTAAAAGAATAGTTCCATCATACAGCCTAAAAACCCGCCACCTGTTCTGCAATAAAGAAAAAACAGTGTTGAATACGAAAAAATAACGTTTTCCAAAATCCCCATAAGCCGAAAAGCAGAAAACCGAGCATTTTGATATTAAACCTATATTTTTAGAAACTCCTGCGAAGTTAATCATCAATACCACATAAACTTTAACAAACACTATAATATAGAGTATTGTTACATCTAATGTTAAAATCTAAGAAGCCTATAAATTACATTATAAAGAATGCATTCACTGGGTTACAGCGTATTGTCAGTGAGAGATAACTCAACGCATGAAAAATGATGATGGTTGATTCAAGAGATTAGAAGTATTATTAGACAGCGGGCTGCTGTGTCTGAATCCATTGTTACTAACAGTAGTATTATTCCCATTGCTGTTATTATTTGGAAAGTTGACACACATCTGTCCAAAATTTCCATTATTCCCATTGCCAATTGTGTGTGCGTTTGTGCCATGAACTGGTGACCCATTGGATGGAAAGTTTCCCAAAACAGAATTGGCACTTCCTTGAGGCTTATTCGAGTTCCGCATAAGAACCCTGTGGGAGCGGAAAGGCTCCCCCATATGTCTGTAATGAAAGCATGTCCGGCAGAAATAGCGGAAACAAGACAAATCTCTGCAGAAATATGGCCCTTGTTGCAAGTTGCAATCTGAACAAATTGAGTCCTCCAAGTAAGGGTCCACCTGTACTTTTTTGACGAATCTTGGAGTTTTAATTTCAACGAAAGCAGCAGAAACTGCTTTCATGTACGATTTGTGATTGTTAAAAGTTAACCGTCCGGAACCAACAGGATACTTGTGGCGGTCCGTATCAATACCTGTTCGCAGTTTGAATATAATCATTACTATTCCGCTCCTGTGTGTGTTCTGTCGTATATTCAGTAATATCTACAGTAACGACAAATAATTTGTACTTGAAAACCCTTACCAGCATAAACAACGCCTCCAAATAAGTCTTGCATAATAGTCGCAAGCCCTTCCGCATTGAGCATTCCATGAAGTGCTCCCACAAAAATTGTCAACTGGGGATCTAGTTTTGCAGCATGATACCAAATATGGTTGCTATCACTGATATTCCATGGAATTACCTGAACATCCTTTGAGCGCATCCGTTTGGACGATATTTTAAAGTACCAGTTCACACCTTTAGAGTAGTCATGAGTACAGTTTTGAAGTAAATGTTTTACCTGAGGAAAAAAGGGATTCACATAATCAATACTCAAAAACTCAAACAAAACGTTCTTGCAGACAATTTATCTTAAAGTTGAAAATAGTAAACTCACTTGTTTTTCATTCTCAAAAATCACGTACACATATCCCTTGGTATGAGCTGGCACTCCATCCTTGCCAGGCCATTCCACTTTCACATTCCCGAATGGCTTAAATGCTTGAATCAATGCAGCTTCAGTAATGTCCCATGGAACACCACCAAGAAAAACCTAAAAAAAGCAATAGTATTCCCACTTCATATTCTCCTCCTTCCTATGACTTCCCCGAAAATAAAAAGATTACAGCAACTAAAATTCACCTTGCAAGAATACGTAGGATTACTCCGATAATTCTGTCGAGAATTGGGCAATTGTCCACTCCAAGTAAATGTCGCCTCAGAATGACCTGAAAAACATAAAAATATAATCTAACTCACATCCTGGACTTCATATTTAAAAAAATTGTTAGTTAATGTTGTCTTTACCCGCAGCTTCCCTTTGAAACCGAGCAGTGCGTTCTAAAAAACTATCACTGTTACTTTTATTACTGTTGTTGTTATAAAAGGCCGGCTGGCACGGTGGACTCGACGGAGTAGGTGAAGTGAGCAATTGAGACAATAAATGTTGTTGAAGCACAGAAGACAAATGATTTGTCTGCATGGACTTTGAGCCATCAGGATTGTTGCTCTTTTCTTGCAACTCCCGCAGCATCTACATTTAACAATCCGTAACAACATTTAGAGAGCCATTGTGGACCATGACACCAAATGTTCTGTTCACATTTTCAAATACAGCAGAATACTACACCTGCCAATGCCACAATAGATCAAGAAAAAAGTATGCTACTTCATGGTTACCTCCAAACATTGAAGAGTTTGTTTTGTAGTGAGTGCTGGACCTGCAGATGTCGGTGTAAGCGCACAAGCATTGTTGTTGCTATTATTGCTACTACTGCTACTCCATGTTTGTTTATGAGGCAACTGGTGCTCATTAAAACTGGCCAGTGAAGATGGACTCCACACGCTACTTCCCAGAAGAGAGTTACTCATTCCAGAATCATTGGAATCGTCCATGCATTGGTTCAGCGAATCCTGAAATAATAATAAACTACAAATAAACTCAGGTTATCCGACCGACGCCATTAAGGAATTTCGATTAATTATTAATGCCAAGAATTTAGATCTTGTTCATCAACGAGCTGTGATGATAAAATTTTAAGGGAAAATGTTCTTAAGACTAGAATACGTATACAAGGAAAAAAAATAAAAATCCAATTGTATGGTCGACTTAAGGAACCCCGACCATTATTACTCAATCATACAAACCATGCAGACCCCCACCCCACCCAGATTCCTTAGTTTAAGAAATACTTTAAGAAATAAAAAAGTACATACAGAAAATCCCCTTGGTGGATCTAATTGCGGCGAGTGATTAAGATGCGGAAAGAGTGTTGTATTAAAAGCTGCATTGTCAATCGGGCTACTTGGCCGAATCTTCAACAGTAGCGGTTCCTTGTTAGTGCGACTGAAGGGGGAGTAGCACGAAGTATTGAGATTATCACAGTTCCCCAAATGAGGCAACTCCCCGAGTTGATATGAAGGGCTTCCCAGTCCCGAACTATCATTGCTGGTTGACGAAAGCATTGTATTATTAGTTGTGCTGCCCAACTCAATACCACTGTCTCCTGATGACAAATTGGAAGCAAAGGATACGTCAGTAGGAGCAGAAGTGGTTCCGTTGTCATTGTCAAAAAATCCATAGAATGAAGACTTGATCAACGAGTTGGTCGACTCGTGTTCTTCTCGACCACCCAATCCGTTTGTCCGAAATGTCCAGTCTGGATCCGTTGCTTGAAAATTTATCGCATTATTGCTGGGAGTCAACGGCTGTGACATTGTCAGGAAATACCCTTGAACAAGCTAACGCAAGAGACAAAATTGATTGCAAGGTACAGCAAGCAAAACTGTTGAACAAATTCAATCTTTCTTATTTTTGTACTCTAGTTGGACAACTGGACAATTGAAACCATGTTGTTTGTCCAACAAAAGCTCTCACAATAATAGAATCACGAATTGTTAACGGCCGAACCACCCAACTCTCTTTGACATCCCATCCCCCAAAACTATAAAAAGAGACTGTTTCAGTAAGACGACACCAAGTGTTGATAGTCTTTGTCCTCTTTGTTCAACTTCCACATACAATATGACACAAGTTGTCACAAATTCAGATAGTTGGTAAGTAAAGTACGCTAATAATCTTTATTGAAATCCGATTATGTTGTTGAGTTGTTAAACTACCTCTCTGTCCGTTCAACAACTTTGAATACGGAAACTAAAACCTTATCACAATACTTGCGTTGTCAAGATAATGCAAATGGGAAAACAAATGGATTTCCAAGGGGAAATTAGTGTACAGTTAAGGATTAAAATTATATCTTGGGTAAAATATATAAGACGTTTTTCTACAAATAATAAAATAAAAGGTACTTATTTAAAGCAAGTCAGAGTCAGACTGGATCGGCAGGCGTACATTATTCAAAAAACCTTTCAATATCCGTAGCAGTTGAGTCTTTTCATCAGGTACGCAACTAAACTATAAACGGCCCTTCGCATAGTTTAAATAACTTCGCTAGCATCGAACATAGCACACGAATGAATGTACACGAGTTAAGTTTGAGTTGAACTGAATTTTTCCATGTATCAAGGCTTTAGCTGTGTCGATATATAGATGGCTTTGGTGAGAATGAAAAAATTACTTTGTCCAGTAGCCCCGTCCGTAGGACGGCATGTTTATCCCAGACTCCCAGCAGAATATGTATGTGATGTGATACGTAAAATGCGTGTACCTTTTGTCGTGACTACATATGACTATTACCTTCGCTCTTTGTTTAAAGGTCAATCGCTATTTTTATGAACTGAAAATAAGCAGCTAAAACCTGCCCATTTTTATGGATTGTATTAAAGTTATATGCGTGCATAAACAATGAGATGGAATTGGCATGGGTTGGATTGATTGGATTCTTTAGTGGTTTTCAATTTACACTTTCATCTATAATGCTTTGATCAGCTTGTACAACTTTTCAACTTTTCCAGCTTTAAGTTTGAATCCATCTTTTAGATCCTAAATGCATTCGGAATGTCGAATGGGTCATGCTTGTAGTACGATGATATAAAAGTTATAGTAGCAGCATCACAAAAATTCTAGGCCAAAGCGTGGGTTGGATACTGACGGCTGTAAAAAAGGTCGCATTACATACGAGAACTATACGTACAAAACGTTCAAAATTCCTTTATTATCAACAACAGGGATCTCTTTAATATAAAAGACAAGATGATACAAACGAACTGATTTAAATAACTGTTACAAAATTAAGATTTCTCTCCGAAGCACAGCTGCACAAGAAATCGTAAATAAAATACCGTGATCGTAATAGTATAATAACTAACTTAACATGTAATACAATACATATATAGAATATATAAATAGATATACTATATATTACATACTACATAGAGATACCAAACTCATTTTTTTCCACACCGGCTTAGCTTACAAAATTCTTTTATGTATTTAAACTAAAAGTAAAATTAGCATGCTTTGATTACGAAAACTACCAACTAACTACCTACATACTTAAATTGACTTGTCATCTATATCGCTCCCTGGACTGGAAGTTGGACTTGGTGTTCTTTGATCCGAGAATTTGTAAGCAATGGCCACAGGTGTGGATGCAAATGTGCTGAAACTGCTCCCCGCACTGGCACTATCATCTGCATCTTCAGACGCAGCTGCGTTTCAGAAAAATTCAAAAGAAAATATAATAAGCATAAGCATGAATATAGTATATGTTGTAGTCGGTTTGTCGATTTTCGTTCTTTTAGCATACCCGTGAATACCGATATATGATGTTAACGCAAAGGAAAACAAAATAAATATAGCTTTACCTTCACGAATACTGCCAGTACTACTATTAGCAGCACTGATATCCTTGTTGGCTTGAAATTTCGTTAGTGTAGACGAGAACCAGGAGAGATTCTCTAGTATAGCTTTGCTGACAAGAGCAGTCTCTGAAGGTTTTTCTTCGACCGTGTCTTTCTCAAATGAAATCACTACAGGGTCAATGGCTGCATTCTCAATGATTTTATGTTCATCCTGGTAGACAGTATAGGACGCCTCGGGACGAACAAATACAGTGAGACCATCGCAATCATTAGTTTCATCTATACTAGTGTCCATGTCACTATCCCTGTCCGAGACTAGGACATTATCATTTGGAGACTCTGTGAAGCAAAAAATAACACCCCTTCATTTCATGTCGGAACAGCCACATCCTAATCGAATCAAATCAGTTTGACGCTACTAACTAACTAACCGTAATATAACTTATATCATACTAACCTTCACAGGCTTCCTCAAAAACCTTTTCCACTACATAGCGAAGCATAGTATTACTAAATGCATCGTCCCGGCGAATTGACAAAGCCTTGTGAAAACACTCCACAGCGTCGTCTGTCTTCCCAGCTATCGCATGCACTAATCCAATGGCTGCGTACGTTGACGCGTTCGAGGGACAGAGTACCAAGGCCTGTATACATATTCGAGTAATAAATATATTTTTTGTGATTTTCGTCGTAATCCTTTATTCAATAAATATTCTAACTTGTAAGTGTAAATTGGCTATAAAAACAAGGGTCATACCGTGTGATGATATCGGTAGGCATCTTCCAAGCAACCGAGCTTTCTAGACACATGACCCAGGTTGTTGTATAAAGGTTCCCATTTCCTAACATTCAGGTTAGAGTTAGCTCTCACAACCAGAGATAGAGTCTCCAGAAAGAAGTCACGGGCTTGCTCATATCTGTGATATCATCAAGGTTTGTTTCATATAATGCTGTACGCAATAAGTAACTACACCAGATAATATAAAATAATGAATGAAAATGCGTACTTTTTTTCTTGGAATTTTACAACTCCCATTTCATGTCTGATAAAGGGGTCAAATTGGGCTAGTAGTTTTGCTTCCTCTAGAAACTTCATAGCCAGTTGTGGGTTGTTACTCAAACCACATTCAAGACCAACGTGAAGCATTGGCAAATGGCACCTACAATTTAATATAGCATGTTTCAAACCTAACCTGGGCTGACTCGAAATCAAAGCTTCACAAAAATACAAAATTTACCCTCTCATAAGTTGAGTAGCTTTGAAATACGCAGCCATGGCTTGGTCATGCTCACTCTCACTAGCAAAAGAGTGACCAAATAAGAGCCAGGATGGGCCAAACAGTGGGTCGAGGCCCAGAGATTTATTCAAATGCCTTCTTGCTTTGTCATTTTTTCCTGCAGTTCAAAAAATCAAGGGTAAAAAAATGATGTACTGATTTTATAAATATGCTTGCGATTGCCTTACCATTCAAATAATAGAAAGCAGCCACACTATACCAGGAAAGAGATTGCTCTGGAAGAACATCAGCTAAGTTGTGAGCTACCTTGTATAATTCTATAAAAGTAAGAATATTTATTTGATATAATTACCACAAAAAGTCAAGGCAACAATAAGAGAAGAGTAAATAAAAAACTCCGATTTTAATAACCTGTCATTTTTTTCAGTTCAACCATGCATGCAATGTATACAGGTAAACAAGCCATGTGATATGGATCTTCACTTATAACTCTGTACAAAAAAAATTACAGAAATTTTGAAAACAACCCGTTCGTATGATTGCAAACCGCTTTTGATGCATAAGCTTAAATAAATTAACTCACGAAAAGGCTACGTTATAAGCCATATGGAAATCGCAGTTATAAAAGTATCTTTCCGCATCACCAGTAAGAACATCTAAGTTTTTTCGCATTGGTAAACAGTACTTGCCAACTGATATGTCACCACCGAACGGGTACTTTTTTATACGCACGGAATACAAATATTTAACAAAGTCGATATCTTGATTAGCACACAACTCGGCAAAAGGCATAGACTGAAGTAAGTACATTTCTGAATACAAAAACATTCACCCCAAAATCAGATTACATTCAATCAATTTAAACATTTGAATACGATATGGGTCGACAGTTTCAAAAGATGTGAAAAGTTAAACTTACCTTCATTTCGAGACAGCATTTGATGTTGAGTAAGCAGCTCAAAAGCTTCGAAACAATAAATATCATGACGCAACGCTTCTTTATAATTTCGAGCAGCCAAACCTCTATTCATTAAAGCTTCATAAATTTTTCCTCTCATCAGATAAAGTTGACCAGTTATCTGAAAAAATAATTCATTCTCAATAAATAACATCGGCCGCTAAACTTTAACCCTGCATTATTCAAATTGCCAAATAGCTAATTTTCTAAAAGAATTGTACTTACTGTATTTTGTGGATCAGAAGGTTCCCAATTACTAGTACGAATTTGTTGTCCAGGCTGAATATTTTTATTTTGTAAATCTAGTGCATCCAATGCTTTCAGGTAATCTTTATTTTTGAAGTAACACCTGGCAACCAAACAGCGGAAATATAAGTTCGTCTGCAACCAAGAACAGCGTTCAAATTAAAACTAGACAAAAAGGGGCTTCAAATCTTTTTTTCCCCTTTAATTTACAAATATTGATAAGTAATCTACTACTAATATATCAAGCATAGCAAATAATGAATACATTTCCACATTACATTACTCACCCGATCATATTTGTGACGCTGTAAAAGTGTCACTGCTCTCAAGTACTGACCACAAAGGTACGTACATTTTGCCAAATTGTACACATCTTGCTGGCAGCCGTTACTAATTGACACAAGTTTATCTGCCCAATACTGGGCTGAAACATAATCATGCTGTAAAACATTAAAGAAGTGACCATTAAATACATGCTAATTCAATTGATCCATATAGGGACAAAAGTATGAAAATTTCATTCACCTACTCTGTCAATATAAGTGTACACAAGGTTTCGATAAAATTCACTAGCACGGAATCCTTTCATTCCCACATGAGGAATTACGAATTGCTCAGCAAAGTCACCCTTGGACATATTTAAAAGTGATGACATTGACGCCTTCAGCTATCGGATATATAGGAAACTAACAGTTTAATTTAGGTAGGGATCTAAAGCGTTCAAAACACAGAAAACAATTAATTCATCTCAAATCAAAATTCAATACCATTGACCATAGAGGTTTTTAACAACAACAACCGGCTGATAAAAATACACATTCTATGTTCCGTTAAAATAAACGTTAAAGAAAACCTGTTGTTGGTTGGGCAACTCACTTCAAAATGTTTGCTGCAATAACAATTTTCAGGGGATAACAACAATCAGGCGGTAGAAATCGAACCCCAGTTAAAATGACATCACAACTGAAATGTAAAATACATTCATTTTATTTATTTATTTTGATCAATCCGAAAGTTCTAACAACAGTGAGACAAACTCATTCGCGCGCTGTTCTTCAATGCTCTACTCAATTTTTTGGAGCCTCCAGGCCAAGAGACGGTTTTTCATGCAGACCAGAACCAGTGTGGTCCCTGATATTTTTTAAACTTTTCAATGCGAGTATTATGACAAAGTTCGTTGAATATTTTTGTTTCAGTTACAGGTTGAATTAAAAAACAAGAGTATGTTTTCAGAGTTCATAGCATTCTTCGATAGTTTTTTTTGACAATGAATGAATTAACTCAAACGACAAATTAGTGAGTTGCATATACTTTATTTAAGACAATTTTTTATTACACAACAATAAACAGTGTTGAGGGGTTCATCAAATGAGCAAAATTTTGATAGTTAACAGAAACGGTTTAAAAGTTTACAAGTAACCTCCCTGCACATTCTATATAAATCACACGAGAAAGTATTTTCCCCATATTTCACAGCCAACGTGTAATATTAAAACTTAAATCAATACATTGTGTGCATGCCTGTCAACGTCTACATACACATATAGTCAAGTTACATAGAAATAAAAGTTTTTAAAACAACGCAGGTTCCTTTTTCATAAAATACAAACGTAAAATTAAAAGAGTGCACCAACAGATTGTTCAGGTTTAAAAATGTTCCAATCCGAAAGAAAACAAATACTTTAAAAAATATTCAACTGGGTTGGCACACATTACAGATGCTATTAAACTTATATAATTACTGCATAAAACATATTCATCATGTCATGTATTCGTTTTCATCTGGAATCCACCATTTACAGATATAATATAAAAATTCGATATCAGCATGGTACAGTAAGAATGTTCACGGTTTATAACAGTTGCTAAAAAAAGTACACACACGAATATTGTTGAGAGGTCGAATTTTTCGTTGAAGAATTAACTTCATGTTAAATTCTCGACGGAATCTCTACTAGGGCACTTTGAGCATCCAAATCCACTCTGTGTATATTTAAAGGCCCCGAGATAGTTGGATTCGTTACTTCAGGCAACTTCTCTCCATTCCCAATCATTGTGAAAGGCGGTCTAAAGTCTTTGTCTTGAACAACGCTTTCCAAAAGTTCACCAGAGTAGGAAACCAATGGGGATATTTCGACGACAATAGGAGCTTTGTAGCTGGTACATGATTTTTGACTGAAACATAAAATGAAAACATGGTTCTGTCAGTCACTTCACTCTATCTCGCATTCGCACCACATCCAAACAATGAAAATTAAAAATCCGGCAAACACTACAAACTCAGAACACCAACACACACTTTTTTCAAAATAAGTGTTACAGCAGTAGTAGCAGTAGTAGTAGTATTATTATTATTTAAATCACAAACTTACATCTCATTGTTGTTGGTCTCCAACTCGATGGTGTTGTTATTGATAACGCTAAAAACAAAAACAAAGAGCGCACACTGATTGGAAAACTCAAAAAAGCAAACACAGAAAAAAATTATTCTAACTAATTATAACTACAAATATTAAATGAATATAACGTCAGCCTTATGTTTCGTTGTATGTAAATTGCCTGCATGCAAGTTAGTCAATACTAATTACAGCAATCCATGCAATCCAAAAGTAAATTGGTACTAAAAGTGATTTTTGTACATAGCAGAAACTTACCTTGGGATCAATGGAATGTGTTTGCCATCTTCATCAATGAATCGTCCCCCTGCAGCTAAAATATACCGCTGATGAAGAGAGTACAAAGCATTTCTGGCAGTGGTTGGCGTATCTTTTTCAGCTCCATCGGCATTCTTGAGAGGACTAAACTCATCTTCCCGAAGTACTTCCCAAACAGCAAAATCTTTTGAAAACTGGAACACATCAAATACAAACTTTTCTAGTTTAATCCCATTGGGCTTCAGCGGCTTCACAATGCTTCCATCATTGTCAACAAATTGGATCTTTTTCTCGGCAATGTGATGTTTCAACTCGTTTTCTTGCTCCCGAACCACTTTTTGGAGGAACTTTGTGTTGAAAAAGTGATTGCAAATGTTTCCTGCGCTAAATGCCAACCGGCCGTCAGTGTTTCGCTTTTGCGCAGTTTTCAGTGTAATCTCAGAGTACTCTACTACTTGGAAATGGCCGTCCACTTTACATACAACTCCTACGGCTTCTGTGGGGAACCCCTTTTCCACGACCTTGGAACGAAACGAAAATTTTAAATTATATCGCTACTTTTTTTTACCCTAAAAATGATAGGCTATGAAGGAATTATTTATTGGGACCAACCTTGGCGCCACAGTCTGCATTTTTGCTCAAACAATAGCCAATGAAAACAGGATCTGCCATTTTCACAAGAATATTATCAACACAGTATGCATGGATGTATTCGATTCCACGGCTTTCTAAATCTTCTAAAATCTTGCGTTCTCGCAAGGCACGATATAATCCTCCGTTTCCGTCTATAGCATGAAAAATTGATTAGATATTCACATAAAATAGCAGGTATGTAAAACACCTCATTCCCTCACCAGGTGCTTTTGAAACTTTTGACTTCCTTTCCAGGATTATTTTGCCATCAAAAGTGAATGCTGGGAGCATTCCTTGTTCAAAAACGACCAGATTTTCTTCCTTTAGGCCAAAATATTCGTTTTTACGAAAGAATTCTATCGTAGGCTCTTTTGTATGCTCGCTGGTCATAATGTACCTGCAATCCAATTCACCCACCATACATACACATAGTTTCACCTTGCCCCAAATTATAGTGACTGTAAAAGACTAACTAAATAGTAGTAAAGTATAAAAACCACAACAACTTACCATGGAATATGGCCCTCCCTCCCAAAAATAGTTTTTGCCAACGCTTCCAGTCGAAGAATACGTTCTGCTTGCAACTGGTATAGCGTCTTCCTGGATGGTAAGCCGACATCATACATCCCCTTGGGGTAACCTACCCCGAGACGGGTCCCTTGTCCTCCCGCCAATAATAATACTGCAACTTTTCCTTGACTGATTTGTTTCAAGCCTGAATTCATCAACAACCATTGATACTATAGATTCAATCGTTGGCCCTAACATTTCGAATGGTATATATGGGAAATCGCCATTTTACTCACCTTCTAATTCATATTCACGCAATCTTTCAGAACTTGTACGCACCACAGCGCCATGAATTTCCGCAGGCAATGGTTCCAACCTATCATCCAACTTTCCCATTTGCTCCGAGTTTCGATTAGAGCAAGTATTTCGATAATATCGGGTAACCTCCTCCAGATTCAAACTACGTGCATATTGCATACCAAGTCACCCATTTTAGCTCATGTAAATGGGAAAAATAATCTTAAAATGTATAAAATACTCACTCTGAAATGTCATGGTAAAGTTCATGCTGCTCTTCAGGTGTCAAAGAATCCCAGTATTGCAAAAGGTGTTCCTGCCCATACTTCTGCAACTCTGCTTTCAAAGTGGTCACGTCAATCATGGTGCTTGTTGCCAAATTTGAGCTTCCAAACTAAAATAGATGTGGTCCTTATGTCTTCCCTAAAAGCCGGAGAGAGTCACTAAAGCTTCTCTTCTGTGCAACAAGAATATAAAACATAGTTTATAATGCCGTATCCAGTTGATTGGTTAGTAAGTTAAACATTTTCAGATTAGTCTGGGATTTAAAACAAATAAATCTTTTTGCGTCAATATCAACTTGACATTGTTGCATGTACACAGACTGGCGTATTAACATATGGCTCAAGTATTATAGTTAGTGGGTACCCACAATTATCATAGGAATGCAAAAACCTGTCACCACATGTATGTGATTACAAAAGCAACAGGTAAAAACGTACATTCCTTCATGCCAGCTTTCGTTCAAGTGAGTGAGTTCTCGACTAATTTAAGACTCGCAACGCAAGCAGAGTTACTGGAAACGACGGATTAGAATAAGTTAGTTAGTTTTAGCAGGGCTCAAATGTAAATATATACACTTGTTTTCCATCATGTCAATTGTTCAATAAGGACACATGGGATAGTCAGTCAGCTTCACATTGTTTATAGCTATTTATGTAATGGGATTTCCGATAAGAAAAACGAATCTATACATGAGTGTCGCAGGCTAAACTCCCACTGTAACTGTCAACTATATACAAATTGTAGGCTTGTAGGCATGACCCCCTTTCTTCTGCTGAACGAGGATAAAGCCTATAGGAAAGGAAACTTGTTTAAGGGTACAAAATAATGATTATGATAAAAATAGCATTGAAATCGTTCAACTTGTGGAATAGACCTTCCCGTTCCTTAGGCAACGGAAATCGGACAGCACTTTTACTAGCAGTGGACGAGTGCACACAAATTAATGTCAAATTCCTAAGAACACACTGGAACATGCAGTTAGTTTTGTCGTTCCTTCCATTAATAAATGCTGTAACCTATACACGTATTACAAACTATGACATAACATAAGGCAGAATCCTTGATCATAGATTGTATTGTCAATTCGGTCACCACATGCAAACAAAAGTGACCATCATGTGCCAATTAATGTGCATTAATGTGATGTAACACACGATCACCTCTGAACTAATGAAGCCCTCACCATTATAAAACTTGTATAGAGCATCAATAATAAAAATAACATTGACCTACATCAATCCATATATCCTACGAGAGCAACTTTACATTAAGGCTGCTAACATTTGCAATCCAGTTTCACACCCACTGCAGTTCACAATTATAATTGCAATTGCTCTCATCATTCATGAATTTCAAAGTCACCATTCTAACACACTAACTAAACTAATTTTAAGCCATTCCACCAGTTAGCTCCCAAACCTGAGCAATAACTATGTATAACTAAAAACTAAATGCCCTAAAAATGATCCATTATGAGCATTTAGCATTTTTCAGTAATGATGGCCAACTTATGTCATTTCATTGTTAACATCTATTTAGCATATAGTTGCCAAGTCTGCTGGGACAATTGCATTGTTAATCCCATAAATTCAGCCAGTCTCCCTTTCGATTTCTCTTCATTAATGTTTCCATTCATGCTTGTATTCTAGATACACATACTTTTGTGCCCATCAAAATATTCTCTACGTTTCACGCCAACATGCATTTAGTACGCAAAAATATACACCATATACTTAGCAATAGTCTAGTTAGTTAGTTTGGTTGCACTCGAACTAGCATGGGCTTTAGCTACTAGTAACAATGTGCTGTTCACAATGGCGCCACTTAGTTTGTCTTCTAAATGAATTGTAGTCAGTCAGAATCACCCTGTTGTAAAATTGCTCTAAGAATTAAATACATTTTGCTTCCGGTATGAGAGTTGGCTACTTTTTTCCCGTGTAAATTAGTTACGCAGACCAGTATAGGTCGTACACATATGATACAGAGGATTGAAGCATAAATTGCAACCAAGTCGAACTCATATGTTATTACGTGACTACCTATTAAATGGATGCATTTTTGGGCTCTTGTGCCAATCAAATTTTTTACACTTTAGTTTCTAACTTCCCTTTGGTCATTTCTTTGCATCCTTGCACCGTTCATAATCTATTTAAATGGATTCAAGTCGAATTTTTGAAAGACGTGACGTGCACCCAAAGTATTTCCAAAACCACATAATCCCATTTGGTTGTATTCTTTTGTGTGCAACCTGAAACCTAGTGTTATGGAGAATTGAATATCTCACGATGAAAACTTTTACAATGTATGGGAATATTTCCCAGTCGTGGAGGCAAATGACTTGATAATGTATACATGTATACTGCTGTGCATTCTAGCTAACTAACTAACTAATAGAATTCAATGCACACAATTTGTTGTATTTGCCATTGTTATGTAAACCTCAAAAAATCTTCACTCGAATACTGTTTTACATATGCTTCTGTAGTTACTCGAGCATCAAAAAGTTACTTTTAAACCGAAAGAATCCAAATATTAACAAAATAAAAAATACTACATAAAACTCCATGCACAACCATTTGAATACAAAACTGACTATAGCTATAAGCGTCTTCACTCCATGCAAATTCCTTCAAACAAATCATGACTTTAATACAACCACATTTCATACAACACAAACGAAATCCGCGTTTTTTCAACTGTTAACTAACTAGTTCAAACGACACTGGCTCACAAAATACAATCTGCAATCCCGCATATTAACTAACTAACTACACCACATTATGCCCTCCTGAAATTTCATAGTGAAACAATTTGTGAATGATGGCTGCACAGAGAGCGAGAGTGAGCTAATAAATGAGGATTCATTATCAGACTCACCCTAATCAGCAGGAAAGTGTACAAGGCCTCCAAAATAAATGTATGCACAAAATCCTAGTCTTCATATCCAATTCATATCCATATATTAGCCCCAACTAACTAACCAACTAACATAGCTCACATAGCATTTAAATATTTCCAATCAACGTTACAACCCATCGAATGCACAAGTCTCAACAAATATTTCATTACTGTGAATGAATGGTAATGATAGATGATGCACGTACCCATGCATTACATGTGTACACACCTCTCCAAATGTAATTGAATGGACATTTTAAAACTTAAATCCCCTTATCAATCTGTCAATAAAGAAAATCACAGTCCCAGAAATACTACACAGCCCAAATCTACTCACTATGCTTGTTAGTTGGTTAAAAAAAAATGTGTTAATACCTGGAGTTTGTCCTATGCGTGCCAAAAAAAGTTTTTTTTTTCAACCAAACAATTTGTATTCCGTGGGTTGGGTAAAAAGTGTGTATTTAAATAGGAGTCAAGTTAAAAAATGCTGTGCACAGTTACACTACAGGCTTGCGTTTGGATATGCAACATGGAGTTGTTTCGAGAAGCACTTGTAGATGCACACTGATCAGCAGGTTGTTTGCAACTGTGGACTCACGGCAAGTAGCACCTAAAGAAAACAAGTCCGACAGAATGTATACGGACAGAGTACACACGGACTGCCAACTAACTAACTAAACTAATTGTGAGCCATAAATAGCGTTCCTTATTATATTGTGCTTACTATCTAACTAATACTTCCATAGCTACTATAGTTAGTTAGTTAACAAACTTTGCATTTTGTTATGTGAGTGTCATTATGTGTGCAGTGTGCATTGTCCCTGCAAATGGCAATGCATTGCATATGCACATGAATAAAAACTCAGGTGAGTAGATAACTAACTACAAGAAAAGTGAACTTACTTAAAGTTAGTAAGTTAAGTTAGTTAGACTTTACCAATATGAACTGGTGTGATTATGAGGTTAGTTAGATCAGTTGAGAATGACAATAGGATTGGATTTTAGGACCTTTCAATTTTTGGACATTGGTTGGTTTTGGTTTTGTCTAGTCTATGCATATCATGCTTTTAGTTTCATTTGTTATGCATTTTGTAGTTTGCTCCTGCAGGTACAAGAATCAGTTCGTTTGTGAATCTTGGATGAAGTAATCTCGCTAATAATTTAGTCAGTGGGATGACATGAATAGTCATGTAAATTGGGGGGATGTCATAAAATGAGTAAATGAATTAGTTAGAGGAGAATGCATAGAACATATGAACCAAAGATGGGACCTAAATGAGCGCCCATCTTTGTTGTTGGACATTTTTACATTTTTACATAGACACGATGTAAAACGAGGTGCACGCCAGGCTAAAAATTGATACATGAAAGGTGCAAACGGTTGCGTTGGAAGCGTTTTAAAAACTTTAAACATTGCGTTGCATCAACGCAATAAATTAATGACGACGTGTAGTAAAAATTGATTTTATTTATTTGACTAAAAACGTCATAAAATCTTATGCTGTCACAATAAGCCATTT
>Ga0210040_10001627_pt1 | contig 33372 bp, 24 predicted proteins | sample CryGeyCG12114_NA_FD_185462 | JGI IMG/M metagenome (GOLD analysis project Ga0210040, IMG submission 185462) | Groundwater microbial communities from aquifer - Crystal Geyser CG19_WC_8/21/14_NA (SPAdes) (version 2) | ecosystem: Environmental > Aquatic > Deep subsurface > Groundwater | place: USA...
GGCGGCCGCCCGCACCCGCGAGGCGCTGACGAGCGCCTTGCAAGCGGCGCTGGCCTGGATAACGGCCGAAGACGCGCAGAACTGGTTTGACCATTGTGGGTATCATCTACACTGACTCCGAATCTGCTCTATTTTGACTACTACAATCAACAGCGACGGCATTCGGCACTAGGCTATGAGTGCCCGCATCGCTTTAAACAACACATACTCATAACCAACATCCAACTCTGTCTCATCTAACTCGACCACCTCAGGCAATAGCGTTCTAGATTTAAGAAGCCATTCGCGCCAGTCCTATTTAGACTGCCCGGAAAATAGGACTACCCCGCCCTTGTTGATGCTCTCCCACGATGTAGCAGCCGAAAGAACCGGTTACTTTTCGCAACCTTACATCCTGTTGAATCTCTCTTGCGTGTAACGACCTGTTCTACCGTTCAGTGCAACAACGACACTCAATACCCTCTGTTACACCCTCCTATCTACTACCCCATGGGCCGCTTTCATCCTATCCTCTTCTCTTTGCTGCTGCTCTCTGGCCATGTCTGTGCCCAAAAAGCGGATCTGTTGGTGGTGAACAAAGGAAAAATCAATGGCAACTTACCTGGCAAACTGGCTTTTGTGCACTTGGCCTCCGGTAAAGTACTCAAGCAGATACCGGTAGGTAAGGAACCGCACGAGGTGGCTGTCTCCGCCGATGGCCGCTACGCAGTGGTCAGCAACACGGGCAGCTATCAGCAGCCGGGCCATACCTTATCTGTGATTGATTTAGCCACGCAACAGGAAGTGCACCGGATGGAGTTGGGCTCGTTGTACAACCCCCACGGGCTGTTGGCGTTGCACGGCGTATTTTACTTCACGGCCGAAGGTGCGCGCGCGATTGGTGCATACGACCCGGTCAAGAATCAAGTTGTATGGCTCAATGGGACTGGTCAGGATGGCACGCATACGCTGGCCGCCACCCCAGACGGGAAGTCTCTGGTAGCTACCAACCGGGGTTCCGGCACGATTTCAATTTTTCAGCTGCGCAAGCCCCACCGGGGGCCTGTTCCGGCCAACGGCCCGGAAGAGGAGAAGCTGGATCCGCTGGCGCCCGGAGTATGGCAAGAAGCCATTGTGACCGTGGGCAAAAACCCAGAGGGGCTAGCCATTAGCCCAGATGGCACCCAGGCGTGGATCGGCTTGAAGGGAGGCGAAGGTATTGCCGTGGTGGACCTGCGCACGAACAACGTAGCCGTGTTCAAGGTAGGGGAGGTTGAGCAGCTCTCGCGCCTGAAGTTTACGCAGGATGGTCGCTACCTGCTGGGTACGAATAACAACATGGACGGGGAGCTGGTCATTGTAGAGGTGGCGACGCGGCAACTGGTCAAGAAACTAGCTTTAGGAACGGGAGCCGAAGCCATCTTTCTGGAGCCCGACGGCCGGCACGCGCTGATTGGCGTGACGGGCAAAGACCAAGTGGCCGAAATCGACTTGCGCACGATGACCGTCTCGCGGCGGTTTGACGCCGGGCAGGGACCGGATGGCATGGCGTGGATCGGCAACTAAAAAGGGATATTTCCTCCTTTCACTCCCAAGCTTCTCTACTTCAAGGTCCAGAACTAACTCACCTTACTCGACCACCCTGGAAATGCTGCCGGAGCGTAGTCTGCGGCTAGTTCAAGTTGATGCCTTCCTGGGTCAGGCGCCGGTGAATGCTGGCTAGAATCTCGCTTTTCAGGGCCTGCTCCTGGCGGATGTTGCTGATCCAGAATAATACTTTCAGATCGTACTGCTGTCCGTTTACGCCATTGAGCAAGATTTCCGGGAGGAGCTTGTGCAGGGTATTGGGATTGGCCAGAATTTCCTCACTGATACACTGTTTAGCCTTCTCCAAGTCGGTGTCAAACCCTAGTTTCAACCCCAGCTCCACGCGGATATGGTTGTTGCTCAGGGTCCAGTTGATGACGTGACCGGAGAGCAGGTCGCCGTTGGGTACGATAATTTCCGAGCCCGAAAGCGAAATCAGTTTACTGGCCCGAATACCGATGTCCTTGACGCGGCCGGTTTTGCCGGTTACTTCAATAAAGTCGCCTACCTGGAAGGGACGCTCAAACACCAGGATAATGCCGGACACCAGGTTATTAATGATGTTTTGCAGCCCTAAGCCTACCCCTACGCCTAGGGCGCCCACTACCAGCGTGATTTTATCCAGCGGGAGCCCCGAGGCCAGCGTGGCCAGCAGAAAACCCACCGCCAGCAGCACAAGTCGGACGGCAACTAGCCAGGAGCCTTTGCGCTCGTGGTCGTGGGTGAGCTCATCATCCGTTTCGCCGAAGAAATGCCCCACAAATCGCTGCAACAGGATGGATAGGTAGATAATGGCAAAAAACAGGGTTACATTGCCCACGCTATAAGTGATGCTGCCCAGGTGGTGCTCCGTCGTCAGGAACCGCTCCAGGAGGTGAAATAGCGGTTGAAAAAGGTTGACGTTGCTGGTGAAGCTCATTATCCATAGCCCACACACCACAACCGAAAGTCCTACGCGCAGCCCCGGTTCAATTTTGTGGAAGTTGAACCGGGCAGCCGATCCGTTGGCCAGCCTACTCTGTTGCATTTGCAGGTGAAAGGCTTCGGTTAGCAGGCGCACTACAACCGATAACGCAATGATGCCTGTTAGTCCGAGAATAGCGGCACTGCTGAGTGTTTTAGCCAGGCTGAGGCGACCCGTCAGGTTACACAGCGCGGCCAGTCCGTTCATCACCATAAACAGGATAACAACGGGCGGCACAAAAGCCGCCAGCCTCGGCCCGCGTTGCAGCTCGCGCCGAAACCCAATGCCGACTAGGATAGCCACTAGGTTCAGCACCAGCATTGCCCAGCGCAAACCCGGTGTGGGTGTACTAGCCGCGTAGACGTAGGTCAGCCCAAAGAACAGCCCTACGAAGCCTAGCCAATAGCCAACCTGACGGCGGGGCCAGCTGCGGCCGAGCAGTACGCTCAGGCAGAGCAGCAGCAGGAGCTCCAATAGATCGGTGTAAGCGGCCGGCGGGTTCAGGTCGAAGAAGGGAGCAACACTGAATACGACCACTAGCGTGCCAGCCAGCGGTACGGGCTGCAGGTAGCGAAACGGCGGGTGTGTGGGCGCAGGGGCTGCCTTCACCACGCGGAAGTTGCGAACTACCCACCAGAAGAAGCCTGTCCCTAGTAGCATCATCCAGACGCCGTAGTGCCAGTTGTTGCTGAAATAATAGCGCATGAGCCCGCGCTGGCTGGCGTATGACTGGCGCACGAGTTGACTGGTAGCGGCCTGCTGATGGGCATCGGCAGCGGCGGCCTGCCATAGGGGGGGATTGTTGGGGGCCAGCGTGCGACGGTTGAACCGGCGCATCTGCTCGCGCACCTCGTCCTGTAGCTCCAAGGCCTGAATATAACTGTCGGACACCCGGGTTTGCAGTTGGGTAACCGTTTGCTGATTGCGCGTCAGCCGCTGGCTGGCACGCTGCTGCTTGCGTTGTAGCCGGGCCGTGGAGCGGCCCAGCGTCGTGGTCGTATCTGGCACGCCGGGTAGGGCATGGAGGGTAAGCGAGTCCAGCTGGACTTGCATGCGCGTGAGTCGTTTTCCCTGCGAGGCCAAATCCGCGCGCCACTCCCCAAGCTGCGCCTGCATGTCGGTCAGAAGAATCTCGAACATGCGAACCTGCTTGAGGTTGATGACCCGACTATATTGGGTTAAGTTTTGGCGGATGGTTTTCAGGTTTTCCTCCACTTCCGGCAATTCGGCGGCTAGCGCTTCGGTGTCAACGCTACGGCGCATCCCCCCGCTGATGCGGCCTAGTACCAGATAGGCTTGCTCGACGCGCTGGGCGTCATCTTGTGCTACCTGTCGCTGTGCCGCACCAGGCGTGGTGCGGGCAGTGTCCTGGGCCAGAACTGGGGGAGAGCCCAGCAGCAAGCAGAGCAGATATACAAGCCACGGTGTGCGGCGGTAGCAGCAGGGCGTACTAGCTAAGCCGCAGTTCGCTGGGCTAGGGTGGGAAGTAAGCGTGGAAATCATGAGGAGGGAAAGCACTCAGCTGACCAAGCGGGTAAGCAAAGAGGTGGAAGGAAAATCCAGTGCTAAGAGTGCTATAGCAAAAGCAAATAAGTGGACGTTAGATACTTGTGGTATTGCCTTTGATAGACCTGCTTAAGCCCGTACCAGGAAGTAAGCTGGTACACTCCACTGCCTTGTTTGCGCCCAGAGGGTAGAGAAATAAGGCCGTACTAAAAATCGAGCCACCCGAAAGAATACCCCAAACAGACCACCCCGCCAGGTATACCTGGCGGGGTGGTCTGTTTGGGGCTGTTGCCTGCTAGCTTAGCGACGGTCGCCTTTGTGCTCCTTCTCCCACTTTGCCCGCTCCTGGGGAGTTACCTTATGGTTTTTGTCGTAGCCGTAGTTGAAGTCCTTCTCGTTGCGCGGGTCGTGGTCTTTGCGGTCGTCCTGTTGCTTCTTCGGGTGTGCTGCTTCCCACTTGGCGCGTTCCTGGAGAGTTACTTTATGGTTTTTATCGTAGCCGTAGTTGAAGTCCTTGGTATTACGGTCATCACGACGGTCATCTTTGTGCTCTTTCTCCCATTTAGCCCGCTCCTGAGGAGTTACCTTATGGTTTTTGTCGTAGCCGTAGTTGAAGTCCTTCTCGTTGCGCGGGTCGCGGTCTTTGCGGTCGCCCTGCTGGACTTGCGCAGGGCGACGCTCTTGGCCGGCTTGGTAACCGGTGGCAGCCATGGAAGGTGAGGTAGTCAGCAGAGCAGCCATAACGGCTAGGGAGAGAAATGCAGTTTTCATGGTGTAGTCAATTAGTACTAAAAAAAATAAGTTATCTGATGGGTAGGGGTAACCTGCCGCGGAATAATCAGATTCTTGTTTTTCGTAGCGCAAGCCAAATGCCACCAAATGCTTTGCAGACAGGTGCCGTTCATCTGCTCGACCATTGCCCCCGTTAAATCGACCATTCCCTTGATTTCACCGTCAGAAAAGAGAGGTGGTCTCTTATTTTGCCCAAGAAGTAGGGAATGACAAGGTGAGAAGGTGCTTTTGGATTAAATCTGCGGACAGTATTACATTAGCCGACTGAGGTGTCCAATTATGCTGGACACTTTAGGGCGTTAAGTGAAAGGAGGTGTTGGTGAGTAAGATAGGGCGTCTGATAGCCAATGCTTATGTGCAGGCGCTCGTGATTATACTAGTCAAAATAGTCGGTGATGCTGGCCTACGCGTCAGTCAAGTCGGTAAAACGGGTCGCTCGCATAGTTCGAGTACCTCCGTTTTGAGGCGGGACCAGAAGCTTTCGGCCGGCGCATTGTCGTAGCAGTCGCCGCGGCGGCTCTGAGAACGTAGCACCTAGTGGTCGTGGAGCAGTTTCTGATACACGTTGCCGCAATATTGCCCACCCTGACTAGAGTGCGCCAGCAAGCCCGACGTGAGCGATTGCGCCCAAAAAGCGCGCCCCAAGGCCATTATAATCATCTCCTCGGGCATGAAGAGCATCAAAAAGTATGGGGAAATCCGGTTTCGGATCGAAGAATTACTGACGACGCTTCCTGCTGGGCCGACTGAGAATTTGCGTTGCCTCACACTGTTTGATGGTCTCCACGACTACATTTAGAACAGAATTATATATGCAATTATGTTGCATATATAATTCTATTCTTACCTTTACGCTTCATCTGTTCTTCATGCGCAGCTTTTGATACAAGCTTGTCGACATAGTGTATTAGCGTGGTGGCTTCTGCTGTTGCTTGGGCGTGTGCTGCTGCCTGAGACGGCGCTGCTACGTTTGCATGCGCATAAGCACACCACGGTAGAGCCCACGCAAACTGCCGCGAACCGCGTTCCGGCCAAAGCCTTTCTAACGCCTAAGCACCAGCACTGCGGAATTGAACACTTCTATGAGGTGCCTTTCCTATTTGCTGCCATACCGCAGATAGGCTTTCCGCTGCTCTTGGCGGTTTTCTGCGTTTACCGGCCGCTAGCGCCTGCGCGCTTCTTGCATCGACTGTGGCATCGACCTACCCTACGCGGCCCACCAGCGCAATCACTTCGCGTTTGCTAGTGTACCTCACCACTGGTTAAGCGCAACAATACCCAGGGTTACCACTGAAAATGCACGCACGTTGCAGCATGTTTGCTGTGTTCGGGCACCGCTGCACGGCTAGCTGCCTTTGCTACCCGATACGGCATTCACGCACCAGTCAAGCAAAAACCGCTTCTCCGTTTTTGCGGGCAAGTTCTTTCCCCTTTTCTAGCCGCTCACCGGTTGCGCATAGGTTTTCGCACCCGGTTCAACTGCGCCTGCTTGGCGCTGGCTTGAATCCACTGCTTTTATCGGCGCCCTTACCTCTTTTTCCTTTCTCCCTCCAACCGCCACTTTCTGGTGGCTAGCCTAGGCTTGCGCCATAAGTTTTACAACACATTCATGCGCCAACTTCTATTCACTTTCTTCTGGCTGATGCCCTTGCTTACCGTTGCGCAACAGCAAGGACAAATTACAGGCCGCGTACTTAGCGCCGGTAACAAGCCCATCGAAGGCGTGTCGGTGGTGGAAACCACGGGGCGCTTTTTCGCCCTCACTGACGCGCAAGGACGCTTCTCGCTTGACCAACTCCCACTGGAGCAACTCACGCTCGTAACGCGCAGCCTCAACTTCAGCGAGGAGCGCCGCACGGTGCTGCTCACGGCCGAGGCACCCCGCGCTACCGTCGAAATCAGATTGAACGCCAGCGCCAATGCCTTGCAGGAAGTGGAGGTGCTGGGCCGTAAGGAAACCACTTACAAGAGCGATTACAGCTTCGTGGGCACACGCACCGCAACCGACCTGATTGACGTGCCGCAGTCGATTTCGACCGTAACCAAGGAACTGATGGACGACCGCCAGGCCTACCGCCTCACCGACGTGGTGAAGAACGTGGCGGGTGTGGCCCAATACTCTCATTACGACGATTTTACCATTCGCGGCTTTCGCAATGGCTACGAGAGCGGGTTCCGGCTGCTGAATGGCTTACGCTCGGGCTTCAGCTACGGCAACTCCTTTGTGCAGGCGCCCCTCACGGTGAACCTGGAGCGGGTGGAGGTGCTGAAAGGGCCGGGCGCGGCGCTGTTCGGCGACATCAACCCCGGCGGTACCATCAACATGGTAACCAAAAAGCCGCTGGCCGAGGACCGCAAGGCCTTGTCGTTCTCCACGGGCAGCTTCAACACCACGCGTGCCACGGCCGACTTCACGGGGCCGCTTACGGACAAGAAAAATGTGCTCTACCGCTTCAACGCGGGCTACGAGAAAACCAACACTTTCCGCGACGTGAACGACTCGAAGTCGCTGATGCTGGCGCCCACGGTAACCTTTCTGGTGACCAACAAAACGACGCTCAACGCGGAGCTGGTGTACACGCACGTGAACGGCTACCTCGACCGCGGCCTACCCATCAAGAGCAACGATTTGTACGGCGTAGCGCGCTCTTTCACGCTCAGCCAGCCCAGCGACTACCTGCGCACAACCACGTACTACCTGAACGCCTCGCTGAATCATAAATTCACTAACTGGCTGTCGTTCAACGCGTCCTACCTGGATTTCACCTACAACGAAGCCCTGAGCGAGCACCGTACGCTCAATAGCTACGACAACTCGGATGCCAGCAAGCCGCGCAACTCGGTGATGAACCTGCGCTATTTCGACCGCCGCGCCGAGGAATACACCAAGAACCTGTCGGCGTACTTCGTGGCCAACCGCAGCACGGGTTCCGTCAACCATAAGCTGGTACTGGGGGGCGATTATATCCGCTTCAACACCGACAAGGAAAGCGCCATGTTTGAGGCCCGGCAGAAGGTGGTGACCAGTGTAACCAACGGCGTGGTGAGCCAGCGCGTGGTGCCGCTGCAATTCGACCTCAACAAGCCGACTTACGAAATCCAGGACCCGAGTACGTACGTCCGCCGGGCCACGCCGCAGTTTTTCATCGACTACATCAACTCGATTTACCATACCACGGGCATCTATGTGCAGGACCAGATTGAGGTGACGCCGCGCCTGGGGCTATTGCTGGGCGCGCGCTACGAGCTGTTTGCCGACGAGCGCGACTACGGGGATGGCTCAACCAATATTGCGCAAACCAAGTTTTTGCCCCGGGCCGGTCTCACGTATGCGCTGCGCGAAAACCTGAACTACTTTGCCAGCTACAGCGCGGGCTTCCGGCCGCTGCAGCCCGAGCTACTCCGCTTTCCGGAGCGCTACGGGCGCAGCGAGCCGTTTAGCCCCGAAACCAGCTACCAGCTGGAAACTGGCCTGAAAGGCGAGTTTTTCGACAAAGCGCTGTTTGCTACCGTGGCCGCCTACCAGATTGAGCGCCGCAACCAGCTCGTGAACACCGGCTCGCTTTCGGCCACCGGGGCGACCATTTACCGCCAAAACCAAGCCCGCTCGCGGGGCGTGGAGGTAGAGTTGGCGGGCAACATCCTTCCCAATTTCAGCCTGAACGCCAACTACGCCTTCAACCACACCGAAGTGCTGGAGGCCGACCTGGCCGCCGAAAAAGGCCAATCCTTGGCCAACGCGCCCCAACACTCGGGTGGCCTGTGGGCCAAGTATACCTTCCTTATGCCCAGTCTGCGCGGCCTGGGTCTGGCCGTGGGCGGAAACTTTGTAGACCGCCGCCGCTTCGAAAATCAGGTGGCTCCCCTCAACGGTGGCCCCGACGAATGGGCCTACTGGCCCGGCTACGCCGTGGCCGACGTGGCCCTGTTTTACACCATCAACAAGTTCAACTTCCACGTCAACCTCAACAACGTGTTCGACAAGTACTACTTCGTGGGTGGCTACGACTACTTCCGCGCCAGCCCCGGTGCCCCCCGCAATTTCATGACCACGGTGGGGTATACTTTTTAGCGGGTTTGCAGCTAGGGCGCCTCCCCCCGGCCCCCGGCCTGCACTAACTGAATCAAAAAATCAACAACGCATGACCTACCTCCTCGAAGCCAAAGACCTGCGCAAGCAGTACCCCGATAAGCTGGCCCTGTGCGGACTGAACCTGCAAATTGAGGCGGGTGAAGTGTTCTGCCTGTTGGGGCAGAACGGCGCGGGCAAGAGCACCACCATCAACCTGTTTCTGGGTTTTATTGAGCCAACGGCCGGGGCGGCCTACCTCAACGGGCTGGAAGTGGCTGCCAATCCACTCAAAATCAAGCAATACCTGGCTTATATCCCTGAGAACGTGATGCTCTACCCGCACCTCACGGGGCTGGAGAATCTGGCACTGTTCAGTAGCTTGGCGGGCTTTTCCTACAAGGAAAGCGAGCTGGTGGCCTACCTGGCTCAGGCCGGGCTGCCGGTCGAGGCTGTGCAGCGGCGCGTGGGCTCCTACTCTAAGGGTATGCGCCAGAAGGTAGGCATTGCCATTGCCGTGGCTAAGCACGCCAAAGTGCTGCTGCTCGATGAGCCTACCTCTGGCCTCGACCCCAAGGCCAGCAACGAGTTTTCGGAACTGCTGCGCCAGCTAAGCCAGCAGGGTACGGCCGTGTTCATGGCCACCCACGACATCTTCCGGGCCAAGGAGGTAGGCACGCGGGTAGGCATCATGCGCGAGGGCGAGCTGGTGGACGTGCGCCCCACCGCCACGCTGAATGCCAACGAATTGGAGCAGCTCTACCTCACCTATATGCAATAGTTTATGATACAGAGCATTGCCCAAAAAGAATTCGTGAGCACGCTGCGCGACCGGCGTTTTGTGGTGCTGAGCGGGCTGCTGCTGGCCCTGCTGCTGGCGGCCACGCTGGTAGGTAGGGCCAGCTACCACACCTTGCAGCAGGAGCGCATGGTGGCCCAGCAAACCGTCAACGACCAGTTTCACCACCAGCCCAACCGCCACCCGCACCGGGTGGCGCACTACGGCTCATTTGCCTTCCGGCCGCGCTCGGGCCTGAGCTTTCTGGACGCGGGGCTGGACTCGTATACCGGCGCATCGGTGTATTTGGAGGCGCACCAGCAGAACAGCGTCAACTTCAGCCAGGCCCAGCAGTCGGGCTCGCTCATCCGGTTCGGGGAGCTGACGGTAGCCTTTGTGCTGCAAGTGCTGATGCCGCTGCTCATTGTGTTTCTGTGTTTTAGCGCCTTCACCGAGGAGCGCGAAACAGGCACGCTGAAGCTGCTCCTGAGTCAGGGCGTGTCGATGCGGCAAGTGGCGTGGGGCAAGATTGCGGGCTACGGCAGCGCCGTGGCCCTGGTGGTAGGGCCGGCGCTGGCGCTGGCCGCGTGGCTGCTGTTTGGGGAGGAAGAGTTTGCGCACAATGCTGATGTGTGGGCGCGGCTGGCCTTGTTTGGGATGAGCTACGCGGTGTATTTTTTCCTGTGGATTGTGGGCGCGGTGGTGGTATCGGCGCGGCAGCGGCACGCCCGCTCGGCGCTGGTGCTGCTGCTGAGCTGCTGGATGCTGGGCTGCATCATCCTACCCAAAGCCACCGCCAACCTGGGCGCTACCCTGTTCCCTACCATCACCAAAGCCCAGATGGATGCCGACGTGCACGAAGCCGCCCAAAAAGGCATCAACGGCCACGACCCGCAGGACCAGCGCTCGGCTGTTCTCAAAGCCAACCTGTTGAAGCAATACGGCGTGGATTCCGAAGAAAAGCTGCCGGTGAGCGTGGGCGGGCTGGTGATGGCCGAAAGTGAAGCTTACACCAGCAAAGTATACCAGCAGCATTTCGCCGCCCTCACCCGCACCTACGAGCGCCAAAACGCCATTTCCACCTGGGCCGGGCTGCTGAATCCCTACCAGGCCATCCGGCCGCTGTCGATGGGCCTGGCCGGTTCCGATTTCGCCCACTACGTGCATTTCCAGCAAGCCGCCGAGGCCTACCGCTACCAGCTGGTGCAGCGCCTCAATGGCTTGCAGGCCAGCATGGGCTACGGCGACAAAGAGCGCAAGCTCGACGCCGCCACCTGGCAGGCCATTCCCACCTTCGCCTACCAGGCGCCGCCCGTGGGCTGGGCGCTGGGCTACCTGCTGCTGCCCGCGCTGGCCTTGCTGCTGTGGGCCGTGGGGCTGAGCTGGCTTGGGCTGAAAATGATTGACAAAACCTCTGTTGTGTAGGCTGATGAAGATATTCTGGATTCTGGTGCAATACGAATGGCGGCACTTCAAGGCCGCCAAAGGCCTTGTGGTTCTCACGGGCCTGGTGCTGCTGGTGGGGCTTTACGGCATCTACTACGGCACCACCGAGCTGGACCGCCAACGCCGGCACCTGGCCGAGCTGCCGGGGCTGGCGCACCACAACGTGGAGGAGCTGAAAACCAAGTTTCCGGAGCCCGGAGAGGCCGGCGAAATTGGCTACTACCACAGCACCTTCGCTGTGCACCACCCGCTGCCCTGGGCCGGCCTCTCGCTGGGCCAGCGCGACGTGAACCCCTACTACGTGAAGCTGCGGCTGCTGGGCCTGCAAGGCCAGCTCTACGCCGCCGAAAACGTGAACCCCACCAAAATGCTCAGCGGCAACTTCGACCTGGCTTTTGTGCTGGTCTACCTGTTTCCGCTGCTGATTATTGCCTTGTGCTTTAACCTGTTGTCGAGCGAGCGGGAGCAGGGGATTCTGCCGTTGCTGCTGGCGCAGCCGGTTTCGGCGGGCGTGGTGGTAGGGGCCAAGCTCGCGTTTCGGGTGGGGCTGGTGTTCGGGCTGGCGTGGTTACTGTCGGTGGTGGCGATGGGGTGGGCGCGGGTGCCGCTGGATGGTCGGGTAGGGCTGTGGCTGGCCCTCGTGACGCTGTATTGCCTGTTTTGGTTTGGGGTGGCGCTTCTTGTCACGGCGTGGCAGCGTCCTTCCGCTTTCAACGCGGTGGCGCTGGTAGGGGTGTGGCTGGTGCTGCTGGTACTGGTGCCGGGCCTGCTGAACGTGTACGTAGCAGCCGCACGCCCTGTACCCCAGGGCATTGAGCTGACGGTGAAGCAGCGCGAGGAAATCCACGGCGGTTGGGACAAGCCCAAAGCCGAAACCATGAACCGCTTCTTCGCTCTCTACCCGCAATGGCGCGACACGGCTACCATCAAGGAGCGCTTTGTGTGGCGCTGGTACTACGCCTTCCAGCACCTCGGCGACCAGTCGGTGCAGCCCTTGGCGGCCGCCTACACCACTGGCCTGCGTCAGCGCTATGAGCTGGTGGAAAAGCTCAACTGGTTGTCGCCCGCCGTTAGTGTGCAAACCAGCCTCAACGCCCTGGCCGGCACCGATTTGCCTACCCACCTTGCCTTTCAGCAAAGCGTGGTGCGCTACCACGATGCACTGCGGGCGTATTACTACCCCTTCCTGTTCAACAACACCCTGTTCACCCACGCCGACTACGCCCGCGAGCCTACCCACACGTTCACTAGCACCTCGGAAACCCCCACGGCGGTGCAGGGACTGTGGAAGCTTTTGATTAGTACAGGTATGGTAGGCGCCGTTGGCCTGCTGCTGTTCCGGGCGCGGCCCGTGGCGCCGCGCTAGTGTTCTTTTCTAATTCCACGATTACGCCCTGAGTGGCTACCGCTCAGGGCACCCTTCTACACTCACAAGATGCTTACCAGAACTCTTTTCCTTCTACTGGCTTTCGTCGCTCTGTCTTTCAAGGCTGAGGCGGCGCCAGTAAAGCCCTTTGTCTTTCAAAACCAAGCCGTAAAAGCTGGTACGAAGCTGTCTGTCTTGATTCCCATTACGGATGGCAAAGACAGCACCGTCATACCCGTAAGCGTATTTCACGGCACCAAAAAAGGTCCGGTACTGGGCATTATTGCCGGCGTACACGGCTACGAATACCCGCCTATTGTGGCTGCGCAGCAGTTCGCCCAAACCCTGGACCCTACCCAGCTAAGCGGCACCGTGCTCCTGGTACATCTGGCCAACGTGCCGGCTTTTCTGGGTCGTCGAATTAACGTCAACCCCCTCGACGGCAAGAACCTGAACCGCATGTTTCCTGGCAAAGCCGACGGCACCATCACCGAGCGCATGGCCTGGACGCTCAGCAACGCCATCATTGCCCGCTGCAACTACGTTGTGGATGTGCATGCCGGCGACGCTAACGAAAACCTGCGCTCCTACGCCGGCTACTACAACTACTTCGACACGCCGGAGCTATCGGAGCAGGGGCGGCAGATGGCCGTGGCGCTGGGTTTCCCCTACGTGATACAGTTCGGCAACGAGCCTACCCTCCAAGGGCAGTCGGCCCTGTACTGCTCCCGCGAAGCTATCAAGCGCGGCATTCCGGCCGTGGATATTGAGTGCGGCCGCCTGGGAATGCCTGAACCTGAGAACGTGGAGCAGATTAAGCACGCCTTGCACAACCTGCTCGTGCACCTGCGCATCGCCGAAGGAACGCTGCCGACAATCAGCGCGCCCTACCTCATCAAGCAGCGTACTTTCATAGACAGCGAGCATACGGGCTTTTTCTACCCTCAGGTGCAAGCCGGCGAGTTCATCTACAAAGGCCGCAAGCTGGGCACCATCACCGATTTGTTTGGCGCTCCCTTAATTGATGTTATAGCGCCGGTGAATGGCGTGGTCTTAATGGTGAGCAGCACGCCGCCTATCAGTAAGGGCGAAACGTTGTTTAGCATTGGGCAGGTGGTGGAGTAATGCTACGAGAGCATCAAAAAGTGTGGGACACTATTTCTCAGCTTAACGTGAAAAGCCGTACTTGTTGGTTGCAGCGATGAGCCAAGTAGTTGATCTTCGCTTTTCCCACCGGAGTTACTGTCCAGCTGCCCCACACTTTTTGATGCTCTCCATGAAAAGAGACAGGTGAGCGGGTGAATAAATGAGACTGCCTGTATGCTAGCTAGCTGAAAAATAGCCGGTAAAGCTAACGACCTCTCGCCGCAGAGGTGCTACTCAGGCTTACCAGCCGCGCGAGCAAAATGGCCAGGAAAAGCTGCCCAATAACGGCCTCCAGGTTTGCCAGGCTGCGCGCCAGCGGATGAACGGGCAAAATATCGCCGTACCCGGTGGACGTGAGCGTAGTCAGGCTGAAATACAGTAGCTCACCGGGGTGCAAAGGAGCTTTCGTCAGGGTAGCGAAAGCCCCTGGTACGGCATCGTTTAATAGGATGTAGCCCCCCATAAACAGCAAGGAAAGATTCAGATACACCACTACAGCCCCGGATAGCTGGTGGCGGCTCACGCGTTGGGCCCGGAACACTGCTTGACCCACCGCCACGGTAATGCTCAGCGTGACGAGCATGCGCAACGCCAGCCCGATGTACTGATTGGAGCCGGCCACCAGTACCCAGAGCATGGGGAGAATGCAGACCACAATCAGCCGGCGCGTCTTGCTGCCCCGCGGCAACACGAAGTAGGAAATAGCCAGCAGCAGGATCTGCGTACTGTTCACCACCTCATAGATAAACACGTGTACGCTCGACAGCGGCCCTACTACGAATAGCAACAGGGCTTGGCCGAGCAACAAAAGGCCTAGGCAGGGCTCCCGCACCCGGTCCTGCCAGCAGGCCAGCCTTGCGGCGTAGGACTTCGGTAGGTTAAGTTGGGCGAAAACTAGTTCCGTGGGAGAGGGATGCGTTTCTGGTGGGGGCATGGCGAAGCTAGGAGGTTGGAGAAAGATACTCCAGTAGAAAATCAGTTGGCCGTTTTACGTCACTGCCTCCGCCGGCGTGGCCCGCCACCGGCGGGATGCTGTATTCCACGGAAGAAGGCACAGCATTTTTACAGGAAACGGGTAAGTATTTTCTGTCATTCAAATTTGGAAAGGAAGGAGCACAAAATTCAGCCGTGCTCGTTATAGTTGCCGGATACAATCTTACTTATCGCGGAAACAAATCAAACATCGGAGTTGGGCGGTCACCGGCTCGGGCTTTGCACGTGCCACCCCTACTCCATGCAGCGCATCACGCAATACGACAGCCTATACGGGTTAGTCCAATGCCAACTACCTGTTCTCTGAGCTGCTAGAAACCCGTAATCGCAGCTTCGGCTGGGTGATTCAGCCGCACCTGCACGCCTGCCTGTTTCAGGTGTTTGGGTAGCAACAGGCCGGGTCGTATTGCAGGAGGAAACCCGCCGCCGCGACCTGCTAGCGCCGCCGCAGTGCCTTACTACCTTTCAGTCGCCCTACCCGGCTGACCGGGTGCAGGAGCTCCTGGAAGAGATTGACCAGGAAGTGTTTGAATAACCAGTTCGAAAAACACGCTATGCTGCACGCGTGCCTGCAACGGCTGTTTCTGGTGCTGTTCCGCCTCTGGCGGTGGGACGAAGCACTGGCCGCGCAGCCCACCACTCCGGCGCTCCGGTATTTCCGCCGCTTTCAGCAGTGGGTGCAGCAGATGGGCATCATCCACGGCGTGGCCCAACTGGCCGACGAGCTGGCCATCACGCCCGTGCACCTGAACCGTATCTGCCGGACGGTAGCCGGTAAGTCGGCCAGCCAACTGCTGCACGACTATATCTTGCATGAAGCCCGCCGCTATCTGACCTATTCGACCTACTGCGTCTCGGAAGTTGTCTACCCGCTACACTTCGAGTACTCGAACTACTTCGCCAAGTTCTTCAAAAAACACATCGGCTTTTCGCCCACTGATTTCCAGGAAAGATGGCAAACCAGTAGCATTCTGATCTGAGTACCGATCCTTAGTCAGTCCATCCCGATTCCCTAAAACGCAAAAAAACTCCGACGACCCCGTCGGAGCTTCTCTACGCTGAAAACTCTGACAATTAGCTATTTACTGCACCACGAAGCGGTGCGTTACCGGTGCGTTACCGTCTACTTCGAGGCTGAGTAAATAGGTGCCCGCCTTCAGGCTGGCGATGGACACTTCCACGGCGTTACCCTTGAACGACTTGGTTGTCACCAGCTGGCCCAGCACGTTACGCAGGGTGTAGGTGGCTACCTTGGCGGCGCTGGTCAGCTGCACGTGCAGGGCTTTGTCTGGCGAAGAGGGGTTCGGATACACCGAGAATATCTGGCTGGCCGCGGCGGCTTTGGTGCCCGTCACGGTGGTGTAGAAGTTACCGCCGTAGTCGCGGGCATGGTCGCGCCACACCGTGTGGTAGTGAATCTGGTTGCGATACACGATGCCGCCCTGGCAGGCGAACTCAATCCACACGTTCGGCCCATCGATGCGGACGTAGTCGCCCTCCGTGGTAAAGTTACCCGTGCCAGAGTAGGCAATGTAGGTGCTGGCCAGCTGATTGGTATAGGTGCTGAGCAGCGCGGCAGCCGTGGCGTCGTCCGAGTCCTGCACCCAGGGCTTCATGGCGGCCACCACCAGCGCCTGCTGGTCGGCCGTGAGTGAGCTCACGGGCATGCCCACTTTGGTCGTGGGGAACTGGCCGTTGCCGTTCGGGCCAAGCACGACGTCGTTGAACGTCTGGCTGAGCTTGGCCGTGGTTTTCTGGGCCGTGGTCAGGCCATTGAGCATCGCCAGCATCGTAGAGGCTTCGTTGCTCATCGGTGCGTAGGTGTTGCCGGCGGGCAGCACATTGGAGTTGGTGGTGGTGAAGCTCAATGGCTCCACGCCCTCAAACTTAGGCGTGGCCCCGGTTACAGCACCATTACCGTAGGTAATGTTCGTAGCCAAGTGGTGGCCACCGAACTGCAGCATCCAGGTGCCGGTAGTGGAGGGCGTGCCCAGAAAGGCAATCAGGTAGACGCCGCTGCCGTAGGTGGAGCCGCCCCCGTTAGCCGCCAGGTTGTCGTCGGCCGCCCGAATCTGCTGAATCTCGTTGAAGCCGTCGTTGGCTGTGGTGCCGGTAGCGGCCTGCACCACAGCCAGGGCCGCTGTTTGCTGGGCTGCTGTCAGCGCATCCAGGCGCAAGCCGATGCGGTTGGTGGCGTTCACCGGCAGGTTCGTCCACTTTGTGACGGTGGTGGAGTTAAACTCCTGTAGTAAGGTGGCCTGCTGGGTGGCTGAGAGCGTGGCGATAAACGCATTGGCAGCCGTCACCACGTCGTCGACAGCGGTGGTGCCCTGTGGGCCGAGGGAGCGGGCGACGGGTTGGGCCGTTGGCGCCGCCATGGCGGTGCGGCGCGCAGTGGCCGGCAAGTCTGCCACTGGTGCCAGCTTCTGCGGTAGCGTAGCCCCGCTGAGTAGAATAGGCGCGAGAAACAAGAGTCTTTTCATGGACGAAAGAGTAGAAAAGGTGAATAGTGAAAAAAGCTTAGGAGAAAAAGACAACGGCACTAAATACGTAATGGGCCACAGCTAACAGAGCACAGCTAACTGATTGATTACTGCTGATATAAATACAGTGGTAGCAGGAGGCGTTTACGTTGGCTTATCTATTTTAAGTACTACCTATTGACCCCTTGGGCGTCCAAAAAATCTGATAACATACTGCTGGTCAGGTGACCAGGTGCTGACTGCGGGTACGCCAGTAGCTGAGCAGGGCCCCCACAGCCAGCACCGCCAACAGCCACAGGGTCAGGGCCGCTAGGCGCTCCACAAGGGTCGAGAAGGGGGCGTTTGCAGGAAGGTTCGCTCGATAATCCACGCCAGTGCGGCCAGTAGGGCGCCCCCCCACGCACACCATCGGGTAAGCGGGCGTGCAGCTCAGCAGCAGCAGCCAGGGTAGCGTGAGGGTAGACCAGCAGTTGCAGCAACTCGATGCCCAGGTTGAAGCCCAGGATCCTCAGCGCCATCGAGCCAATACCCAGATGCAGGTTGGTCAGGGTGCTGGCAAACGCCAGCCCGTGCACCGACCCGAAGCCCGCCGCTACCCATGCCGTGCGGCCCGGAAACAGGGGCCGCACGGCATGCACCGCCGACACCAGAATGAACACAGCAATGAGCACTTCTACCGGCTGGCCGGGCAGCCGCACCCCGCCAAACGCCCACCAGCGCCGCCCCCTGGTGAGCAGCAGCGGAGCGGGCAGCAGCAGCAGCAGAAACAGCAGATGGTCGGTGCCCGCCGCAATGTGCTGCGCGCCCAACTGCACCATCGCCCCGAAGCCCGTCCAGAGGTCCAGGTTTACCGGCAGGGGGGGAATGACGTTGTTGCACACGTCCAGCTCGATGAGGCCCAGCTGCGCGGCCAGGGTGTCGGCCACCTGCCCGCGGGCCCAGTCCTGACGCACCACCACCATGACTTTGTGCGTCACCACCTGCTGCACCACCGCGTCGTAGGCCAGGCTGAAGTGGCGCACGTCTTCTCCCGCTGGAGGCGTCAGCCGCACCTGGGCCGTGAGCTCCCGGTAGGGGCCGCTGAGTGGGTTTTGGGTTTCGTGCACGGCCACCGTCCACGGGCGCCCGTCGAGGCTGGTGGGGTGCACGTGCTGGTCCAGGTACGTGTGCAGTGCTGGCCCAAGCCGCGCCACCAGGTTAGCCGACGAATCGTTGACAGCGTGCCCCCAAGCCGTCTACAGCTCGTTGAGCGGAATCTGCACTTCGGCGTCGATGCGGTGGCCGTGCAAGGTGAGCAGCACGGCCGAGCTCGGCATGGGGTGGGCCGGGGCAGCTAGGGGGAGGGCCAGCCCCAGCAGCAGTAATAGCCTGCACGGACTGCGCAGGAGTAGAAGCAGGAATTTCATCAGCGTAAAGCAGTAAGTGCTGTTCAGTTGCCGCCGTAGTCACTCGTCCGGTCGCGCCAGATGGAGTGTACATGCGTCGTGCCTGGAATGTCCCGACTACCTTGCGTATCGAACTCAATCCAGACGCTGGGCCCATCAATCCGCGCGTAGTCGCCTTCCTGAGTCATCGTGCCGGTGCCCGAGAAGGACACGTAGGCATTATCCAACTCCGCCGTGTACTTAGCTAGGAACGGCGCCGCTGTTTCAGCATCCAGATCATTTACGTACAGGCTGATAGTTTTCAGTACGAGTGCTTTCTCGGCCGCACTTAAGTTCCCCACTTGGATTCCCTGTTTGGTTGTGGGAAATACGCCATCCTTGCCCGGCCCCAGCAGCACGTCGGAGAACGTAGCCGTTAGCTTAGCCGTTGCTTGTTCAGTGCTGCTCAGCCCCGCCAGCACGGCGATGAACGCCTGCCGCTCCTGCTCCATCGTTTGGTACGTCTTGCCATTGGCCGTGACCGAGGTAGGCTCTACCCCCCGGAATGAGGGCGTAACGCCCGTTATTTTGCCGCCGTTATAGGTGTTGGCAAACGCGTAGTGGTGCCCTCCGTACTGCAGTTCCCACAGGCCCGTGGTGCTGGGCGTGCCTAAAAAGGCGAGGTAGAAATTGCCAGACCCAAAGGTGCTCGTATTACCGGTGACTTGGCTCAGGTAGTCATCGGCCACCAGGCCGCCTTCCAGCTCATCAAAGCCTTCGTTGGCGACATTTTGTAGCAGCACGGAGGCCATCAGCGTTTTAAAAGCAGCCAGTTGAGTCGCGTTGAGCGAGCCCAGACTGATGCCGACGCGCTTGGGGTTAGACGCCGCTTGCGGATAGTTTGACCAACTCACGGCACTGGCTTTGGAGTAGGTCAGTTGCATCGTCGCCACCTGCGCGGCAGTCAATGTCGCTTTGAACGCTTCGGCCAGGCACACCACCCGGGCCAGCCCGGTGGCCGTGCCGCAGGAGGTCGTCGAGCCGGTGGCACTCACGGGGAGGGCCAGGCTGCAGGTTTGCCCGCCGAAATCAAGTGGGAAGGTGGCTGTTCCGGTTTCCGAAGGGGTACCACTGAGGGCAAAGGTCAGGGTGCCGTCGCCGCTGGCCAGGGTGCCCGCTAGGAGCGTGGCCGTCAACCCGGTTATTCCCGTCGACGCAATAGCGGTGCCGGCGGCATACGTAGCGCCGTTGCTGCCCGTGTAGGGCACCGCCGCCGTGCCCGAATAGGCCGCGCCGCTCACGGCCGATGCGGAAAAGATAGCCGTGCCGCAGGACAGGGCAGAAACCGAAGCCCAGGTTGGAGTCACCTCTGGATCATTGTCCTGACAGGCGACCAACCACAAAATATTGACCCATATGACAATAGCTGCAAAAAAAGGTGATGTACGCATTGAAAAAAAGTAAAAGGTTACAGAGGCGAAGCAGCGTTGTCGCCCTTTATGGAATAAGGCAAACTTAGGGCACCGCGGCCTTCACCTGCGGATAGTGATAGAACCTTTTTGGCTACTTTTAGAACATCGGCCCGCGCTATTCCAGGTGGACAAGGGGAAGGTAAGTCAGTGGATGTTGCCGCCCACGGGCAGGCCGCAGGGCACCGCGGCGGGCACGGTGCGGTCGTAGCTGGTGGTGAGAAAGGCCACGATGGCCTGCTTGTTGGTGACCCTGGTCGGAAACTGTGGGTCGCGTTGCCGGGTACTAACGAGGGGTTTGGACGGGCCGCCACCCCGGCCGGGGTCGTAAAAGTAGAGCACGGCCGATAGGCTGGAAAGCGTGCCGCTGTATATGCAGGGCGCCGTGAAGACCACGTTGCGCAGGCTGGGCTTACGGAAGCAGGTGCCGTTTGCACCCGTGTCAGAGGTCGTGTTTTGGGGTTGTCGGCCACGCCCAGCACGTTCGCTGAGCATGGAGCCGCTGTGGTAGTTGGCGCAGCCACTCTGCACAAAAGCCTGCATACCCTGCACCTGCTGGTCGATCAGCGCGGAGGTATTGCTGCGCATGTACTGGTCGAAGGGCGAGTCCGTCGCCAGCAGCGTCCGCTCAAAACACACCAGCGCCTTGCCGAGGTTGGTTATCGTAATGGGGTTAGGCACGGGTGACCTCCTCCCAATAGTTGGACTGCCTAGAAGTAGAAGGTCAGGCGTTCTAAAGCTCGACCGTAACAGCGGCTGCCATTATTTGATCGGGCGTTGAATTTTGAAGCGGACTGTGCGGCCGAAAGCTGTTTACTCCTGCCGCCACTGCTCGATTTTTTCTTGTGCATCGGTCAGCGACAGGAACCAATGCACATTCAAACATTCATCGTGGAAGCTGCCGTCAAAGGATTCACTATACGGGTTATCCGTTGGTTTGCCCGGGCGGGGAAAGTCCAGCGTAACCTACGGCTCATAGGCCCATTTGTCCAGCGCTTTGCTGATGAACTCGCTGCCATTGTCGACCTGGATGCGCTTCGGGGCGACGCCCAGTGTTTGCTGCAAGCGGCTCATCACGGCCATCACGTCTTCTCCTTTCAGCGACTGCCCGACGGCACTGACGGCTAAAATAATCCACTATCGTGAAGGTCCGAATTTACGCCCGTCGAGTGTAAGCTTTCCTTCATAAAGGAGCCAGTGGTAAGCAGAGGTGACTACCCAGATTAGTACTTCTGCAATAGCCACTGCACCTGCCTGAGCCTAGCTAGTTCGGACCTAACCACTTTGAAACTCAGACCTACGAGGCGCTCCAATACTGTTCGCCTTGGACCACCCAAACCAGTCCGGTTTAGCGAGCCTACTTCACCACCTCAAAAAACAATAGGGCCAAAGCCAGTGATACCCCATGCGCCTTAAAATACAACCGCAGGAATTTCAGCGCGTGCGTCATCTGGTTTTCGACGCACTTCACAGTCACGTTCATTTCCCGGGCGATGGTGGCGTTGGATAACCCTTGCTGCCGGCTTAAAGTGAACATCTGGCGACGGCGGGGCGGGAGTTGGGCTAGGGCTTCTTCGTAGAACTTCTCTAGTTCCAGCTGTTCCAGCACCCGACTGGGGCTGCTCTCATCAAGCACGGTTTCTTCGGCGTAGTCTTCGAACACCCAGGTGCGCTGCCGGCGTAGCTGGTTCAGCACCTGGTGGTAGGCAGTGCTAAAGAGGTAGGTTTTGAAAAGGATGCCGTCGTCGAACGTATGCCGTTGTTCCCACACTTTCAGAAAGCACTCCTGCACCACCTCTTCGGCATCGTCGTAGCTGCGCAGGTAGCCATAGGCGAAGCGGGCCAGCTTCGAGGCGAAGCGGTCGAACAGTTGGTCGAGCCCTTTGGCGTCATTGTCCCGCAGCTGCATTAAGCAGGAAGAGTCGGTGTATTCTCTGACGACTTTCACGGGTTCAAGACTAAACTAATTGAGCGCCAGTGTGAGCAGCGCTAAAAGAGACTAAATGTACTATTCAAATTATAAGAATTGCTTTTGAAAATACAATTCTACGCATCATCTTCCAAGGGCTTTACTTATGAACTGCCAGTGGAAAAAAGCAATTGTTTAGCGCCGACAACAGCGCCTCCCATTCCATCTAGTTGGGTTTTCAGCCGAGAAGCATAGTTGCCAACGAGCCCTCTTAACGAAGTTGTTCAGGAAGTTCAAGAAACGTCATGCTTCATATGTCGTCCGCATGTGGAAGCATCTCCGCTGCCAAAGTAGAGTAGCTAGTACTGCGGCAGAGATGTTTCGGCAAGCTCAGCAGGACATTTTAAACATTTTTTTCGACTTTCTAAACATCTTCACCATGACGCATAGCAATTTCTGGTATCCATTTTAAAAAAATAATTGTGCCTGCAGACGCTGACTTGGCAGTTTTAAAAAAAAATATTCCATTGGCTTTGGGGTAGCGGCGACCTTGCGCGCTTTACTATCAGAGCTACGCATTTAGCCCCGCCATGTCAACCGAAATCGATTACCACGCCTGTATGCGCTACGTGCGCCGCGAGTCGTCGCCTGCCGAAGCGCGGGCGGCGCGGGCGTGGCTAGCTGACCCAGCTAACGAGCAGCTGGCGCGGATATGGATGACGGAATATGCCGACTTTGTAGACGCCAGCGAGCCAGACGACATCGAAGCATCCTTCGACTACACGGGCATGAGGCAAACGCTGCATGCTCGATTGGGCCTACTGGAAACAAAGCCTGCGCCTTCTAGGTGGGGTAACTGGCGCCGCTTGGCCGCTGCCGCGGCCTTGGTGGTTACCGTGGCGGGTGGCGCCTGGCTTTGGCCAAGCCCGCGTCCAGCGGTGGCCACGTTGAGCGTTGTTACTCCCTACGGGCAGGTGCGGCAGGTGCAACTACCTGACGGCTCGACGGCAATCCTAAATGCGCATTCCGCGCTCCGTTATGCCTCGTCGGAAGATGAGCAGGCTCCGCGGGAAGTATGGCTGGAAGGCGAAGCGTATTTTTCGGTGAAGCACCTGCCCGATAACAAGCACTTCGTGGTGCATACCACGGCGGGCCTAAAGGTAGAGGTGCTGGGCACCAAGTTCACGGTGTATCGGCGGCATGAGCAGGCACGGGTGGTGCTGCTGGCCGGCAAAGTGCAGGTAGCCTTTGCCGATACCAGCCGACGCAAAGTGATTATGCTGCCTGGCGAGCTGGTGCGTACTTCCGACCAATTCCCCCTGCGGGTGGAGCACCGCAAGGTACAAACGGGCTCGTATGCAGATTGGACTACCAATAAGCTCGTATTCGACGCCACTACTCTGGCCGAGGTGGCCCAGCGCCTCCAAGACACATACGGGGTAACAGTTATAACTAAAAATCCCTCGCTGCTGAACCGCCGCTTTACGGGCGTCTTCGCTACGCAAGATTTTGATCGGCTATGCGAAAATCTTACGCAGGCGCTCCACCTACGCATTGTTCGTCAGGGTAATCGTCTGCTACTCTCCGAGCTGCCAGATGTTTCCAATAGTCACCGGCCTTAGCCGTAGCATACGTTCCACTTTACCAAATCCCACCACATGACTACACTTACTACTCCAGTAAGCCGCTTTGCTGTGCGGTTACAGCTCTCCGTCAGCACGTGCATTCTGCTACTACCTGGCGTCGGAGCCTACGCGCAGATCGTCGCCTCAGGGCAACAAATACAGGCTGTTCCGGCAGCTGGGACAGTAGCCTTACAGGTAGCTACGGAGGTACCATTGCGGCAAGCACTGAAGCAATGGGCTAAGCAGTACCAAACAACTATTGCCTTCAATAACGAGGTAGTGGACAACAAAATGGTGATACTTCCCGCTGACAATTCCACCCTAGAGGCTAAGCTGGCTAGTGTACTCCCACAAATAGGCCTGAGTTTCAAAAAGCTTCATGCCGATAATTATGTAGTGGTCGCGGCTACTGTTGCTGTACCGGTAACCGCAAACGTTTTCGGAGGGATGTCGGGGGATGCGTCCGCACTCGCCGGTCCCGTTAAGGGCAAGGTAACTGACTCCAACGGTGTCGGACTGCCGGGGGTGACTGTGCTGGTAAAAGGTACTACCAACGGTACGGGCACAGATAGCAATGGCAATTTTTCTCTGAGTGATGTGCCCCCGGGCAGCCACACACTGGTTTTTTCCTCGGTGGGATACAAGCCCAAGGAAGTAGGGGTGACGGTAACCAATGCCGGAGCCACGGTTAATGCGCAACTGGCCGATAATACCACGGCCCTGGGAGACGTAGTGGTAACCGGCGTGGGTAACCCGCAGAAAAAAATAGAGTCGAGCGTAGCTATCAGTACCATCTCGGCTAATGTAATTGAGGCTAGAGCACCGCTGAACAGCGCTGATGCTATCAAGGCCATCCCGGGGGTGTTTGTGGCCAGCAGCGGTGGCGATGGGCCGGGCAACGTGCGCGTGCGCGGCTTGCCCGCCGGTGGTGGGTACACCTTTTTCGGGGTAATGGAGGACGGCTTGCCGGTGCTGCCTACAGGCTTCAACTCGACGCCCTCGGTAGACCAGAACTATAAGGTTGATTTAACCATCAAGGACATAGAAGCCATTCGGGGGGGTACTGCTCCCATTGTGATGGTCAATACGGCTGGTGCGGTAATGAACATCCTCAGCTATACGGGGGCCGAAAAACCTTACGGCAAAGTCAAATTCACTTCGGGCCTGTCGCAGGGGCTGTACCGCCTCGATGCCAACCAGGGCGGGCGACTTAGCCCCAAGGTGCTGTACAACATTGGGGGATTTTATCGTACCGACGATGGCATCAAGCCAGCAACGTTCAAGGCAAACAAGGGCGGGCAGTTGAAGGCCAACCTAACCTATGACTTCAGCAGCAAAGGCTATATCCGGGTGTATGGCAAGTACCTGAATGACATTACCTCGTGGTTGCTGCCCGGCATTTACGCCTACGGCGATGACCGCCGGGGGGAATCGGTTATCAACTACGACCTCTACAAGGAAACGCTGATTCCGTCCACTTACCAATTTGACCTGACGCTGCCCGAAGGCAGGGTGCAGCACCTCGATATCTCGGATGGCTACCATACCAAGCTGGGCTATGGCGGCCTTCTGTTCAATTACAGGACCGACAATGGGTGGAACTTTCGCAATAATTTCCGCTATCAGTACACAACCTTAAACTTCACGTTTTCGCAGCTTGTGGCCATCACGCCCTTTAACTCGGCCCGCAATTACTTCTACGCCGACAACGGGGCGCAGCTCAACACCCCAACGGGCTTCTACGCCACGCAGCAGGTCAGCCGCACTTCGCGTACCGATAACCAAATCATCAATTACCTGGACGTAACCAAAGAACTCGGCAAGCACAGCCTCACGCTGGGCGGCGGGCTGTACCGCTACAATGTTACCAACCACGAAGGCCTGGCGGGTATTATTGCCACTGAAATTGCCAACCAGCCGCGGCTGCTGCTGGCTGGCTCGGCCACAGCTCCCGTTATCACAGCGGCGGCCAACACGAGTATTGGCGGTCATACGCAGTACAACGGGGCCACCAACATGTTTTCGGTGTATGCCAGCGACCAGTTCAACCTCACTGAGAAGCTTCGCATCGATGCTGGGGCGCGGGTTGATCAGTTCGACCTGAGCGGGAACAAGGCCGTGTACGCAGGCACCTCGACGGCAGCCGGTGGTAAAGGCTTCACCATTAGTGGCCTGACTCCTTATTCGGATAACAGCACCTACTGGAGCGCTTCGCTGGCCGCCAACTACCGGCTGCTGGATAATCTGGCCTTCTTCGCCCGGGCAACCCGCACCTATAATGCGTTTCTGATTTCCGATTTTATCACGGTGGATTTTAACGCGGCTAACCTGAAGAAGCGGGAAGTCAAGACCGGGGAGGTGGGCGTGAAATTCGGTCAAGGGGCCTTCTCGCTATTTAGCTCCGTGGCCTACACCACCGGCACCAACCTGCCCCTGAACGTGGGCATACCCAATGCGGCCGGGGCCATCGTCAACATTGCTACGTTTGCGTCGTCGAAATCGTTGAGCTTTGAAACGGAAGCCTCGGTGCAAGTGACGAAGGGTCTCAAACTGCGGCTAACCACAACGCTGCAAAACCCCACCTTCAGCGATTATAAGGTGACCGTTCCCGCCACGGCCCGGCCCGATTTGGCTGGTCAGACGGTGGACTGGACGGGCAACCGCCCCCAAACTACGCCCAACGTAAACCTCCAGCTGCAAGGAAATTATGACTACAAGGCTGTTGGCGTGTATGCTACCGCCGTATATCTGGGCAGCTTTTACACCACCAGCGCCCAAACCTACAAGCTGCCCGGCTACACCGAAGTAACGGCCGGCGTAGTAGGCCACCTGCTGGCGAACCGCGTAGAGTTACGCGGTTGGGTGAATAACCTGCTCGACACCCGGGCTCTGACCGAAGGCAACGTGCGTGGCGAGCAATTCCTCGATCCTAGTACCCTCAGACAGGGCCAGTACATGATAGGCCGCACCATTTTACCCCGTAGCTTCTGGACATCGCTGAGCTACGCGTTTGGCGGTAAGTAGGCAGCGCACCAAACGGCAGAAGATTCAGAGGCTGATTATTGACTGTTAGGTGATTAGCAAAGTATAATCAGCCTTTAGCTGCGTTTACAATGAGGGAATTACTGTTCTGTAAATGGGGATTGTGGCTAGCTTTGCTAGGTTTGACAGCCTGCTCAACACCAGATACCAGCAAGGCTACCCTTTTGCCAATCGCCGCTGCCAGTCCCCCCACGCTTAGCTGTTGCACTAATAAGCTGCCGGCCCGCTTCTCAGTTGCCGGCAGCTTGCCAGCCCTACCTATGGCAGCAGCTGAAAGCCAGGCTACCGCCCATGCGGGCATGGTGTGGGTCCCAGGCGGCACTTTTCAAATGGGCGCTGCCGACAAAGCCGGTCGGCCCGATGAATATCCCCAGCATCAGGTAGCCATGGCGGGCTTCTGGATGGCAGCTACGGAGGTAACCAATGCCCAGTTTGCCCGCTTCGTAGCCGCTACTGGCTACGTGACCACCGCCGAAAAGGCTCCTGACTGGGAAGAACTGAAAAAACAGCTTCCGCCCGGTACGCCCAAACCCGCCGACAGCATGCTGGTAGCCGCCTCACTCGTATTCGCGCCCCCCACCCAGGCGGTACCACTTGATAATGCCGGGCAGTGGTGGCGCTGGCAGAAAAAGGCCAGCTGGCGCCACCCGCAGGGGCTTGGCAGTGATTTAAAAGGTCGCGAAAATTACCCGGTGGTTCAAGTGTCGTGGGATGATGCCATGGCCTACGCCCGCTGGGCGGGCCAGCGCTTGCCCACCGAAGCGGAGTGGGAATTTGCTGCCCGTGCTGGCCTCCGAAACCAGCCCTATACCTGGGGCAGCGAGCCAGTTAACCAAGGCCAGCCCAAAGCCAATACTTGGCAAGGACATTTTCCCGACTCTAATACCAGTTGGGACAAATTTGCCCGGCTGGCTCCGGCTAAGTCATTTCCGGCTAATGCGTATGGGCTGTACGACATGGCGGGCAACGTCTGGGAGTGGTGCGCCGACTGGTATCGCCCCGACTACTACCAGCAATTCCGCAACCAGCTAGCCAGCAACCTAACTGGCCCGGCTGATAGCTACGACCCGCAGGAGCCCACCATCCCGAAGCGGGTGGTACGCGGCGGCTCCTTTCTCTGCAATGCCACTTACTGCGCGGGGTACCGGGTTTCGGCCCGCATGAAATCGGCTCCGGATACGGGCTTGGAAAACACTGGTTTTCGTTGCGTGGCCGATGCCTCGCCTTCTGCTAAGTAACTCATACTAATGCCCCTACCCCTCCGCCTGTATCTCCTGATTGCCTCGGTTACCTGCCTGGCTGCAGCCACGTTGGCCGGCCAGCATACGCTAGCCCCAAAGGCCGCTCCGGCGCGTCCCAACGTCATCATTATCAACATGGATGATATGGGCTACGGCGACACCGAGCCGTTTGGCATGACCGGCATTGCCACGCCCAATTTCAACCGCGTGGCCCAACAGGGTACTCGCTTTACGCACTTCAACGCGGGGCAACCCATCTGCACCGCTTCGAGGGCGGCGCTGCTCACCGGCTGCTACCCTACGCGCATCGGCATGTCGGGGGTACTGCTGCCTACAGCTCACCGGGCCCTCAATCCACAGGAAGAAACCATTGCTGCGCTGCTGAAAAAGGCGGGCTACCGCACCGGCATGTTTGGCAAGTGGCACCTTGGCAATCAGGCCCCGTACTGGCCGCTGCACTACGGCTTCGACGAGTTTGTGGGCCTACCCTACTCGCACGACATTTGGCCGGTCGATTACGACGGAGTCAGCCACGTGACTGACCCCAAAGATTACCGGAGCACTTTCCCCAAGCTGCCCCTGCTGGAAGGTGACCACGCCATCGACACCCTGCGCAACCTCACCGACGCGGCCCGGCTAACCACCCTGTTCACCGAGCGGTCAGTGGCGTTTATTAAGGCGAATAAGGCGCGGCCCTTTTTCCTGTACCTGGCGCACCCCTTGCCGCACGTGCCGCTGGCAGTCTCAGCCAAGTTTAAGGGTAAGAGTGAGCTGGGACTGTTTGGCGACGTGATTATGGAGTTGGACTGGTCGTTGGGTCAGATTCTCAAAGCGCTGGATGACGAGAAGCTGGCGGCCAACACCCTGCTTATTGTGACGAGCGATAACGGCCCCTGGCTGTCGTACGGCGACCATGCGGGCTCGTCGGCTGGCTTTCGGGAAGGCAAATCCACGACCTGGGAAGGCGGCAACCGCATTCCGCTGCTAGTGCGTTGGCCTGGCCGCGTTGCAGCGGGCGACGTCATTAGTCAGCTGCTCACCAACATGGATGTGCTGCCAACCATTGTGGCGGCCACGGGAGCCGCCCTACCTCAAAAGCGTATCGATGGGGTGAACTTCCTGCCCTTGCTGACGGGGCAAACCAAGCAGGCTCCACGCGAGGTATTTTATTACTACTTCGGCGTGAACGACAGCAACCTGGAGGGCATTCGTTACCGCCACTGGAAGCTGGTACTGCCCCATGAGGCCGCCACTTACACCAAGCAGCGTGGCAAAAACGGTCGTCCCGCGCCCGGCACGAGAATACCCGTGCCCTTGGCTCTCTACGACCTTGCTCACGACCCCGGCGAAATCTACGATGTGCAGCAAGACCACCCCGATATCGTGCAGAAAATGCAGGCCCTGGCCGAGCAAGCCCGCGAGGATCTGGGCGACGACCTCACGAAGCGTACGGGCAAAAACGTGCGCCCGGCCGCTCACTATTAACCACCCACCCACCACCATTATGCGTCTGGTTTATTCACATTGGCTTTCTGTGGCCGTACTAGCCGCTAGTCTCGGCTTGGCCAGCTACCGTGGCCGGACCACATCTGCCGCGCCTTACCGCGACCTGAACAAAAACGGCAAGCTGGACGTGTACGAGGACAGCCGCCAGCCCCTCGAAGCCCGGATTACAAACTTGCTGGGCCAGATGACGCTAGCTGAAAAAGCCGGCATGCTCTTTATTCCCGGGGCCAAGGTGCCACCCGATGGCTCGCTGGCCGACGTGCCCGTGCCCGGCGTGACGCAGGCCGCCAAAGCCGCTGCGCCGCTGATGCGCACGCGCCACCTCACGCACTTCAACATCTGGAACGTGCCCGACAACGTGCAGGCCCTGGCCATCTGGCAAAACAACGTGCAGCGCTACGCTCAGGACTCGACCCGGCTGGGCATTCCCATCACCATTGCCTCGGACCCGCGCAACCATTTCAGCAACAACATCTTCGCAATGGCCGCTCACGGCTTCTCGCAGTGGTGCGAAACGCTGGGGCTGGCTGCTATCGGGGATGATAGATTGACCCGGCAGTTTGCCGAAATGTCGAGGCAGGAGTACCTGGCCGTGGGCATCCGCGAGGCGCTGCACCCGCAGGTGGACTTGGCTACCGAGCCCCGTTGGGCCCGCATCAGCGGCACCTTTGGCGAAGATGCCAACCTCACCGCGCGCATGGCCACGCAGTATATCCTGGGCTACCAAGGCACCACGCTCGGTTCGCAGAGCGTGGCCTGCATGACCAAGCACTTCAGCGGCGGCGGCCCGCAGAAAGAAGGCCTGGACCCCCATTTCGAGTTTCAGAAAGGGCAGGTGTATCCCGGCAATAATTTCAAGTATCACCTCATCCCGTTTGAAGCGGCGTTTAAAGCCGGTACGGCAGCCATTATGCCTTACTACGGCGTACCCACGGGCCAAACGCCGGAGGACGTTGGCTTTTCTTACAACAAAGCCATTATCACGGGCTTGTTGCGCGAGAAATACCACTTCGACGGCGTAGTATGCACCGATTGGGGCCTGATTACCGATTCCAACATGGGCACCACCATTTGGCCGGCCCGTGCCTGGGGCGTTGAAAGCCTGAGCCCTGAGCAGCGCGTAAAGAAAATTCTGGACGCGGGGGTGGACCAGTTTGGGGGCGAGCTGCGTACCGAGCTGGTTGTCAGCCTCGTGCAGTCGGGCCAGCTACCCGAGAGCCGGCTCGATGTATCGGTGCGCCGGCTGTTGCGCCAGAAATTTCAGCTGGGCTTATTCGACAACCCGTTTGTAGACGCCGACAAGGCCGCTCAAGTCGTGGGCCAGCCCGCGTTTAAGGCGGCCGGCGAGGCCTCGCAGCGCCGAGCCATGACCTTGCTACAGAACAACAGCAAAACGCTGCCGCTCAAGCCCGGCAAGTGGAAAATCTACGTCAAAAATGTTGACCCCAAGGTGGCCGCTTCCTACGGCACCGTGGTTTCCACGCCACAGGAGGCCGATTTTGCCATCCTGCGCATTAATACGCCTTGGTACCCTGTCGACACCAAAAACCCGTTTGCCAAAGGTTTTCACCACGGCGACCTCGACTTTAAGGGACAGGAGAAAGCCGATATTCTGGCGCTACTTAAAACGGTACCGACCATCGTAGATATCTACCTCGACCGGCCGGCCGTGGTGCCCGAAATCAGCCGCCAGTCTAAGGCTTTGCTGGCCGATTTTGGTGCTTCCGATGCGGCCGTGCTGGACGTCATTTTCGGCAAAGCCCGGCCCGAAGGCAAGTTGCCGTTTGAGCTGCCTTCGTCGATGGAGGCCGTACGCCAGCAGAAAGAAGACGTACCCTACGACTCAAAAGACCCGCTGTATAAGTTCGGGTTTGGCCTGCGCTATTAAGCCTTAAATGGCTCATTGCCAAAAACATGCTGCCAATCAATTTCAGCTCATGAAGTGCATTTTTTTCCTTCTGCTGCTGGCTTTCGGCGCGCTACCCACCCTGGCGCAGACCAAGCCCGCCAAGCAGCCCAATATCATCTGGATAACCTGCGAAGATATTTCGCCCTACATCGGAACCTACGGGGCGAAGGTGGTGAAGACGCCCAACATCGACCAACTGGCCCGCGAGGGCATAAAGTACACGCAAGCCTACACCACGGCCGGGGTGTGCGCCCCCAGCCGCTCCTCCATCATTACGGGCATGTACCAGACTTCCATTGGCACGCAGCACATGCGCACTAGTGGCATCGACCCCAAGTACATGCCGCCAGGCCTGCCCAACTACTCGGCCGTAATTCCGGCAGAGGTCAAGTGCTTTCCGGAGTACTTGCGCCTGCACGGCTACTACACCACTAATAACGAAAAGCAGGACTACCAGTTTGCACCGCCCGTGACGGTGTGGGACGAAAACGGCCCGGCCGCTTCCTACCAGAACCGGCCGGCTGGCAAGCCCTTCTTTGCCATATTCAACCTATTCATAACCCACGAGTCGCAGATCTATAGCCGCAAGGATAGCCTGCAGGTTGACCCCACCCAGGTGCCGGTGCCGGCCTATTACCCCAACACCAAGGTGATACGCCGCGACATCGCCCGGCTGCTCACCAACATCCAGATGATGGATGCGCAAGTAGGGGAGCTGGTGCGGCAGCTGAAAGCCGATGGGCTGTACGACAATACGATAATTTTCTTTTACAGCGACCACGGCGGCGCGCTACCCTGGATGAAGCGTGAGGTGCTGGACCGGGGCATCCACATTCCGCTGGTGGTACGCCTACCGGGCGGGCAACAAGGCGGCACTGAAAACCATAATCTAGTCAGCTCCGTCGATTTTGCGCCCACGGTGCTGTCGCTGGCGGGCGTGCCTGTACCGGCCTATATGCAGGGGCAGGCTTTCCTGGGGCCGCAGCAAGCGGCGGCACCACGCCAGTACATCTTCGCCGGCCGCGACCGTATGGACGAGCTCTACGACCGGGTGCGCGCCGTACGCGACCAGCGCTACGAGTACCTGTACAACTATATGCCCGAGCTACCGCACTACCAGAACCTGGTTTTTCGCTTCAACCTGCCCTCTATGCGCGAGATAATCGCCCTGCGTGACGCTGGCCAGCTCAATGCCGACCAGCAGGCCTGGTTTACTGCGCCCAAAACCCAGGAAGAGCTATACGATACCCAAACCGACCCCGAGCAGCTGCACAACCTGGCCGCCGACCCGAAGTACCAAGCCAAGCTAACAGAATTGCGGGCGGTGTTCCGCCAGTGGGAAAAGAAGGTAGGCGACCAATCGGCCACACCCGAAAAGGAAATGGTAGCCACTTGGTGGAATGGCCAGCCCCAGGCCCCCACCACCGCCACGCCTCAGCTCAAGACTGGCTCGCACGGTGTTAGCATTAGTTGTGCTACGCCGGGCGCGTCCATTGGCTACCGGGTGGTGAAGGCTGGCCAGGCCGACCAGCCCGGTACGCACACCGTCCACAGCTGGGATTCAGGCTGGGTAATGGGCAAAGTAAAAAACGGCACGACTGTGCCTGCTGCCCCAGTCTGGCAGGTGTACGCGGGCCAGCCTATCAAGCTCCAGCCTGGCGATAAGCTGCTGGTTAATGCCATGCGCATTGGCTACGCGCCCGCCACGGCGGAGTACGTGCGTTAGACAAGCTTGGTAGGCTCACTACGCGCACGTAATGCTGCCTCCTTCTTAACCATTCACTTGGTTTCACCGCCCTCATGGTCACTTCATCTCTGTTTTACGCGTCTTTAAAATGCGGTTGAATCTGCCAGTGGATGCTTCCCACCTAAAGGAGCTAGTTGGCATTAGAGAAAAGCGCGCCGTAACATCCTAAAGTCCATCGTGGCTGTTGCAGAACTCCGAATCATGCCTGTCATTTGCCCTGCCCTCGGTCTGGAGAGCTGGATTCAGCGGCTGAGGGCTGCTTTGTTTCGCTAATAGCCATTCGTCAAGCCAATCAGACCATTTTGCAACAGCCACCACCATCCTTAGAGCAGATTCGGAGTCAGTGTACAGGGATTTACAGTAGGTTGCGCTATGAAAGCTTACTGGGATGCTTTACGCCAACGCGTCGCGACGGCCTGTGCCAGTGGTCAGTCCACAATTGCGCAAGTCG
>Ga0210040_10001628_pt1 | contig 33361 bp, 30 predicted proteins | sample CryGeyCG12114_NA_FD_185462 | JGI IMG/M metagenome (GOLD analysis project Ga0210040, IMG submission 185462) | Groundwater microbial communities from aquifer - Crystal Geyser CG19_WC_8/21/14_NA (SPAdes) (version 2) | ecosystem: Environmental > Aquatic > Deep subsurface > Groundwater | place: USA...
CTTCTGATTCTTCCGTTAAACGAAAATGGGTTTTTAAACATACTTAATTATATAAGTTAAATAATTTAGCTACCTGTACGCAATGCAATTCCTTCAATATTATTATCTAGCTATTCGCATTTGCCGCAGACATTAAATAGTTCTAAGCCTCCATTATTTAATCGAATAAAAGGCTTTATCAGCCAATTATCCAAATTAAATAATGAAATTTTAAATTAGTGCATACAACGCATTTACCGTGCTAAAATTATACGATTTATAAAAAGTGCAATTCTATAGTAGCTTCGCACCTACAAAAAGAATTAGGAACTATATACGTTTATTTACCATACCTTGGATTGCTCATCACTTTAATTAACCACCAATTTGCCTCTAAACCGGTTATTACTTAATTTAGACTATAAGAAATAAATTCAAAAGGCTTTCAACGCCATAATTTGTCTTTAGCAACTGTAAGCAGCAGTAATTCTATCTGAAAAAAATATTCATGTAAAATTTATATTATTCAATATCTAAGCATCATTAGCACTGAGGCATAAGTTATCAAATGCTAATTTAATGAACCTGGGAAGGCTTTACTTCGAGAAAGCAAATTTTCTTGTAGAAGCGTTTTATTGTGCATATACCAGGTAATAAGATAAATTGAAATGGTAAGTTTTAAATCTGTTTTGGGTAATTGAAAATAGGATACCAGGTGAGTTGCTTTTCCAGTATTCACTGTTTACAATTTAGTTAACCCGAAGTTGTTTTACCGGGTAAAAACCTCAGTTAAGCGGTTAAAATACTATGTATACCGAAAATAATTATATATGTTTCTTAAAATATTACTTTTGTTGTAGTAAGCCCAGTATAAATAGTATATTTTGCCGTAAGTAGTACATAATTTAAAATCATGAAGAAAGCCACTTTATTCTTTTTTACCATTTTTCTTTCCTGTTCTGTTTATGCCCAGAGTTTGGTAGCCGATAATTCTGGCTCCGGCACTGACTACTCGGCGGCAGAGAGCAGAAAAGCGTTTAAAGAATATTCTGCTTTATTGGCGGCGAACCCGAAAGATGCAATTACCTATAGCAAAAGAGCCGAAGTAAACCTGGAGTTAAAAAAATATAGAGAAGCCATTGCGGATTATGATTTAGCCATTAAGTACAATCCGGCAGATGTTGATTCTTATTATAACCGGGGCCTGACTAAAATTGTAACCGGCGATTTTACTGGCGCACTGGCTGATATGTCTAAGGTAATTAAAATAAAGCCCCAAAATACGGATGCTTACTTTAATCGCGCGTTGGCGCAATTAAACATGTATCATTCCCAGGCTGCCATCCAGGATTTTACTACTGTGCTCAAGTTAGATGAAAACTACATGGAAGCCTATTACTACCGTGGCCTGATGAAGCATGAAATTAAAGATAATAAAGGTGCTTGCCACGACTGGCAAAAGGCCGCTGCCTTTGATAAACGAGCCGGCAACATGTTAAAAAAGCACTGCAAATAATTACCCTCCTGTCTTATTGTTCCTGTTGCGGCCTCTGCTTAACCCGGCAGAGGCTTTTTTTATCTTTTAAGATATAATTTAGTTTTCCCTCCTCAATAATTAAAGTTACCGGCAGTCTTTTCCTGTTACTACTATCAACCTTTCTGTATTTAATAATGGCAAGCGCCTCCTGGCAATTACGCTTGCGATAACTTAACCACTTAAAGCAATATTACCCTGGGCAGCAGGACTATATTCCGCTCGACCAAACTTATAACAGAAGCGGACAGCATGCGTCCGAATGTGGACGATTCAGAAGAAAAATGCTCTTTAAAACCGCTTAAAGCCCCTTTTTAAGCCTGTTTTAAAGCTGGCACAACGGTTGCAAACTATAATAATAGCAGGCTTATAAATTAAACCTCATCAAACAGAAAAACTAACCTATTACATAAAAATTTAACGAAATATAACCATGAAAAAAATTGTCTTCACCCTCGCTCTTTTAGTACAAATAGGTTCCGCTATGGCCCACAATAAAGCCAATCCCATAGCCCAGGCCCGCCACGAAAACGTTAAAATGTTTCAGCAACCCGGTACTTCTACCAGTGTGCTAGAAACCTTAACTACGGCAGATAAAGTAACGTTTGTGCGCAAGCATAATGCGCAGTGGGCCCTTGTTACTGTAAATGGCAAAATCGGCTACGTGCTGCTTTCCGAAATAGAGAACTTAAAAGAAGCAAGATCCGAAACCAAATAACCTGCTACCAACCAACTTTCTTTAATAGAAAATAAACCAGCAAGTTTAGCTTTCCTAAGCAAGGCGCCCCTGTACATAAAAAAGCAGGCCCGTAAGCCTGCTACACTAAAAAGGTGAGTTTATAAGCTCACCTTTTTCTTTTTACTGCCATCATAAGCCATATTTACTTAACTTCAGCTATGCCAATTGCCTATACTGGGCAAAACATAATGCTGCCAGTAGGTTGGTAATGTTATTACATATCTTTATTGCGTGCTTTCTTATCTGTCAGATCCCGGGAATAAATAACAAAACACGTCCGGACATAATTTAATGTAATACGGGATAATACGCCTGGCATCCCAAAAGCCGGTTATGTAGTAAGGAGTTAAACCCATGGGAAATATGCCGGACGGAAAACTTAAAACAATCTGACAATTTTTATATGTCAAACCTAATAACTGAAAAATTTTCAGCGTCTAAATTGGGGTTCCGGTGCAAAATTCTGTCATAAATTCAGAAATAAAGGTTGGCAAACTACTTGCTATAAGCACAATAGCTTTTAAAGCTCATGGTTTAATTCTAAGTATTTGATGTTTAACTTTAAAATGGAGGATTTAATTATGGGAACTTTAATGAAAAACAACCGGGGTTTATTTCCAGCCATCCCTTCTTTTTTTGACGACATGCTAACCAGGGATTGGTTTAACTGGCCGATGAATCATAACGCAAACAGTGGCTCGGTTCCGGCGGTTAATGTGAAAGAAACAAACGACGCTTTCGAGCTCGAAGTTGCGGCTCCTGGCATGAGCAAGCAAGACTTTAAAGTAGAATTAGATAATAACTTGCTCGTGATTTCGGCCCAAAAAGAAGACAAACACGAAGAGCAAGACGAGAAAGGCAACTATACCCGTCGCGAGTTTAGTTATCAATCCTTTACCCGTTCTTTCAGTTTGCCCGAAAGATTAGTAAAAGGTGATGAGGTTGTGGCCAAATACCACGACGGTATCCTGCATATTACGGTGCCCAAAGCTGAAGAAGCAAAGGTGAAGCCGGCTAAACAAATAGAAATTGGATAATAACAGAAGGCGGGGAAACCCGCCTTTTTTGCTATTTTAAAATAACGTAGTATTAAATCTCCTAACCCTGAAGCTAAATGCTTACCTAATCATACCCTCCTATCGCGAGCACGCCTCGCCCGTGATCATTATCTTCCGGCCTCTGTAATTATTTGTGGGTATTTAATCTTTTACAGCTTATTTGTAACAGCCAGAGGCCCGTATAATAGTTTAAACATGAGCAAGGACGTTGGCAGCGTGAAATATATTTATTTTAATAAATAATAATTTTCCGAACCTTTGTAACATTTAAAATTAAAATGTAGTATCTTTGTATTAACAGTACACGCCACGCTACCCGTAAGATCAGCGTCCCAGGGCGTGTCTTTTGCTTTTATAGGCTTTTAGTTTTACCAAGTATTCTTGCAAGACACCGCTACCGATGCCTACAAATGTTAGGCTTCTTGGTTTTATTCCTCCATGTATTCCAAGCGCCCTTATTCCATTCAGGAACAAATTCAACAACTCAAAACGAGAGGCCTCGAGATTAATGATTCAGATAATGCGGAACATTATTTAAGTCAGATAAGCTATTACAGACTAGCAGGCTACTGGTGGCCCATGCAAACCGATAAAGAAAAGCATATTTTTAAGCCAAATAGTCGCTTCTTAGATGTGATTGCTTTATACAACTTCGACCGTGAACTAAGATTATTAATTTTTGATGTTGTTGAAAAAATTGAAATTAGTTTAAGAACAAAATTAATTTATCACCTCTCCCATGAATTTGATCCTTGGTGGTTTCAAGACTCTAATATTTTTACAAATACGAGCGAATTAATAAGAACCCTTTCAACACTTGATGAGGAAATAGAACGTTCAAAAGATGTTTTTATAAAAGAACATAAAAAGAAGCACAAAGATGACCTAAGATTCCCACCTGCTTAGAAAGCTTTAGAGTTAACGAGTTTTGGTACCCTTTCTAAACTTTATGGGAATTTAAAAATACGGTAAAGTCAAAGGATATGATTGCGCAAGAATTTGGGACAGTTAATCATACCTATTTGCCAAGTTGGCTGCAATCTATTGCTCAAATTAGAAATTATTGTGCGCACCACAGCAGGCTTTGGAATAAAAATTTGCTTGGTAAGCCCAAATTACTCCCTAAACCGCCTAATGCATGGATTGCAGATGTTTCTAAAGATCACGAATTTCCACACCTCTATATACACCTGTGTTGCATGAAATATTTGCTCGATATTGTGCAGCCTGAGAATCATTTTGGAAGCCGTTTTAGTGATTTATTAACTGCATATCCGAATGTGGACCCTAAAGCGTTAGGAATTAAAGAAAATTGGCAGTTAAAGCCATTGTGGCTCTAAATTAGAAAGCATAAATTTAAAGGAGTTTTGAGGTCCTGGTAATTTCTTATGGTCTTTGTAACTGTTTATCAAATATTTTACTTGCAGGTAGTTTATACAGGCCAGAGGCCTGCGCAATAGTTAGATAGAAAAGATTTATCTTAAAGATAAAAGCTTTCTATTATTTGTAATTATTTCAATGTCATTGAAGGCAAAATCTCCATCATTGGTTACTATTGGCAAGTTATTTAATTTGCAAAATTCGTGATAGAAAATGTCATTAAAATCTGCATCGTAAGAGAAATCCTTTATGAATTTAAACATATCCACTTTTTCTGCACCGTCATTAAAGATCTGAATATAGGCAGAATATGCTAAAAATTCTGATGAAAATAATTTAACGTCTGTCTCACATTCGTTTGTCCTTCTATAATCTCTTTTAAATTCATAATTATTAATACTTTCTTTAGAAAGTTGGTTCTTATAAACTAATGCTTTCTTAAAGTTATTAAATCTAATTCTTAAAAAAGCATTAAAGATCTCTGAAATAAGTAAGGAGTTCACAGCAATTAACTTTTCTTCTCCTCGTTGAGATGCAATCAAAGAATCCCAAAAATCTATATATGGTTGTTCAAAATATTGAGGCTGCAAAGGTCTGTCTATTATTAACAGCCATACATTGGCATCAAAAAAATAAAGCCGGGTATCCGGCTTTATTTTCTTAATATCAAAAATTTTATAATTACTCATAAATGCCTAGTTCTTGATTTCGAGCTGATTCTTTTATGGCTCTTAAATCTGCATTTAGTGCAAGTTCATAAACTTGTTCTATTTTATATTTAGTAGCGTCATTATCTATATCTTCAATAATTAAAGACGCTTTAGCTTCCTCAGGTTTAGGAGCAGAAAGTAAAAACTTTCCAATAGCAGCATTTAAGAATGCAGTAGTTACATGTTGAAGACCTTTGAAAGAAAGAATAATTTTTTCTCCTCTTTTATAAGCTTCTTCTAACTGTTCATAAACCTTCCTACCATCTATATCTAGAACAGCAATCGACTTACCAATAATTTGTGAGATAGTTAGCTGCATATATAATTTATTTCTAGTAAGATATGTATTTTTTGCTAGAAAACAAAGCAAACTTAATTAAAAGGAATATACGAGGCAATACTATTTGCAGTTATAATTTAAATGAATAACTGTGCCTGTAAATTCTGGCACAATACGGGTTCCCATTTCTCCTAAATTATTGCCCCAAAAGGCATCTTCTGTAATAATATTGAATTGGCCACCATTCTTCTGACAATGATTAAGTAAATTATAAAGTCCTAGTCCACCCGTTTCGAATTTACCTTTTGTAGAATGGTTATATTTAATTGCCCACTCAATAGCCGCTATGGAAGTAGATATTTCCCCACTAGTATATTCTGCAATTGGTGGAAGAAAACCAATACCTAAATCCAGAATAGTAAAGTAAAGCTTTGATTGACTTGGATAATATTGCCCACAAGCAAAAACAGGATCAGTTGTTCTAGCATGTCTACCTATATTTGCAAAAAGCTCTAAAAAATGATCTTGAATTTCTAAGCAATTATATCCTGACATTTTATGATTGCCAAATAAGTCATTTTGGATGTAATCCAAGAATTTCTCATCCTCATTTATCAAGAACGTTTCAATACCAACCGTTGACCCTGCTCCATCAGGAAGACGTAAATAAGATGCAAGAAAACCATTTCTCAATAGGATTGGGAATTTTCTTTTTATTAAATCAATATCGAAACTGAAAGTAAGATTGCTTTCTATATTAAGTTTATAAAGAATTGCTTGCAAAAGTGCACTCAGGTTTGCGTCAAACCAGTATAATTGAGTGAAATCAATGTAAATGGTACAATCGGAATATTGTTGACAAAAATTATAAAACTTAATTAATCTACTATGTCCACTAGGTGTTGTGCATATTTTTCCTTCTAGTGCGACACGAATAGTGGTAGTAATTTCCATTTTAAGATAATATAAATATACAAAGGGAGGCCAGTACTGGCCTCCCTTTGTGCTTAACAGTTTTTATTATTTTAACTACCACAAGCCTCGCATGCATCCGGGTTATCCAGGGAGCAGGACATGTCGCTCTTGTTTTGGTCGTTGTTGTTGTAGACCGGCTGGAGCGTTTCGGCGGCTTGTTTTTCCACCGTGAACTTGATGGCGTCGGCGGCGGCTTTGGTACGCAGGTAGTACATACCGGTTTTCAGGCCGCGTTTCCAGGCGTGGAAGTGCATCGAAGTCAGTTTACCGAAGTTCGGGTTTTGTACGTGCAGGTTCAAGCTTTGGCTTTGGCAGATGTACGCGCCGCGGTCCGCAGACATATCAATAATGGTTTTCTGCTTAATTTCCCAAACCGTTTTGTACAAATCTTTAATGTTCTGCGGTATGCTCGGGATGTTCTGTACCGAACCGTTGGCGGCAATAATCTGGTTCTTCATGTTGTCGTTCCAGATACCCAACGCAATTAAATCTTTCAGCAAATGTTTGTTTACCACCATGAATTCACCAGAAAGCACGCGGCGCACATATATATTAGAAGTATATGGCTCGAAGCTTTCGTTGTTACCTAATATTTGCGCAGTAGAAGCAGTCGGCATTGGCGCTACTAATAAAGAGTTACGCACGCCGTGCTCAATTACTTCGTTGCGCAAAGCTTCCCAATTCCAACGGCCTGACTCGGGAGTTACGCCCCACATATCGAACTGGAATATACCGCGGCTGATCGGTGAACCTTCGAAAGATTCGTAAGCACCGTCTTTCTTGGCCAAATCTTTAGAAGCCGTCATGGCGGCAAAGTAAATGGTCTCGAAAATATCTTTGTTTAATTGTTGCGCTTCATCACTTTCGAAAGGCATGCGCAAATGAATAAACGTATCGGCTAAACCTTGGATACCCAAGCCAATCGGCCGGTGGCGCATATTCGAATTTTTCGCTTCTGGTACCGGGTAATAGTTAATATCAATTACCTTGTTCAGGTTTTTGGTTACCTGATACGTTACTTCGTACAGTTTTTGATGGTCGAACTTCTTATTGCTGCCTTCGCCGGTTACGTAGCGCGGTAAGGCCAAGGAAGCCAGGTTACAAACCGCAATTTCGTCGGGTGAGGTGTACTCAATAATTTCGGTACACAGGTTACTTGATTTTATCGTACCTAAGTTCTGCTGATTCGATTTACTGTTGGCCGCATCTTTAAACAACATATACGGGTTACCGGTTTCGGTTTGGGCTTCCAGAATGGCAAACCACAACTCCTGCGCTTTAATGGTTTTGCGGGCGCGGCCTTCGCGTTCGTATTTCTCGTACAAGCGCTCAAAATCTTTGCCCCAGCAATCGTGCAATCCGGGTGCTTCGTTCGGGCAGAACAAACTCCAGTCGCCGTTGTCTTCTACGCGCTTCATAAATAAATCCGGCGTCCAGAGGGCGAAGAATAAGTCGCGGGCACGCATTTCTTCTTTCCCGTGGTTTTTACGCAAATCCAGGAATTCGAAAATATCGGCATGCCACGGCTCTAAATAAATCGCAAAAGCACCTTTACGTTTACCGCCGCCCTGGTCTACGTAGCGGGCCGTATCGTTAAATACTTTCAGCATCGGTACCAAACCGTTAGACGTACCATTGGTGCCTTTAATATAAGAACCGGTAGCTCTAATGTTGGAAGCGCTTAAACCAATACCGCCGGCACTCTGCGAAATAAGGGCACAGTTTTTCAGGGTATCGTAAATGCCTTCAATGCTGTCGTCCTTCATGGTCAGCAAAAAGCAGCTCGATAACTGCGGTTTCGGCGAACCCGCGTTAAATAAAGTGGGCGTAGCGTGCGTAAACCATTTCTCCGACATTAAGTTGTAGGTTTGGATAGCCTGCTCAATATCGTTTTTATGGATACCAATAGCTACCCGCATGAGCATGTGCTGCGGACGTTCTACGATTTTGCCATCCAAACGCAGCAAATAGGAGCGCTCCAGGGTTTTATAACCGAAATAATCGTAGTTGTAGTCGCGGTCGTAAATAATGCTAGAGTCCAGTAAGGAGGCGTTGTTCCGGATTACTTCATACACGTCTTTGGCCAGCAACGAAGCGTTTTCGCCGGTTTTCGGGTCTTCGTAGGTATACAGCCGTTTCATGGTATTGCTGAACGACTTGGCTGTAACTTTATGCAAATTCGATATGGCAATCCGGGCGGCCAGAATGGCGTAGTCCGGGTGCTTGGTGGTCATGGAAGCGGAAATTTCGGCGGCCAGGTTATCCAGCTCCACGGTGGTTACCCCATCGTAAATGCCGTCGATTACCTTTTTAGCCACTTCAATCGGGCTCACGAAATCCATGTGCAACCCGTAACACAGCTTTTCTATCCGGGCCGTAACTTTATCAAACTTAACCGATTCGCGTCGGCCATCTCTTTTTATAACTAACATAGATTAATTGAGGGGTTAATGGGTTGTGAAACAAAGTAAACAGCTCCGCCAGTATAGCCAGGCGTCCCCGGCAACAGCGCTTCGACAGTAATAAAAAAAAGGAAATTAGTAGGAGACGAGGGAGCCGGAGAGTGGTTGATGGGTTTCGTCTGCTTTCCGGGCTCCTCATTTATATCTTGTTTTAGAAGTCTTCGTCTAAAGAGAAAACGTTATCCGTCCGCTCGCTCATTACGCCGGCTTTCTGGTATTCGCCCACGCGTTTTTCAAAGAAGTTGGTTTTGCCTTGCAGCGAAATCATTTCCATAAAGTCGAAGGGATTAGTAGCAAAGTAGATTTTGGAGCAGCCCAGCGCCACCAGGAGGCGGTCCGCCACAAATTCAATGTACTGACTCATGAGCTTTGAATTCATACCAATTAAATCTACGGGCAATGCATCGGTTACAAACTCCTGCTCAATTGTTACAGCGTCCCGGATAATGGTTTTTACGCGCTCTTCCGGCAACTTGTTTTCCAACATCGAATACAAAAGACAGGCAAAATCGCAGTGCAAACCTTCGTCTCTGGAAATCAATTCATTAGAAAAAGTAAGTCCGGGCATTAAGCCGCGTTTCTTCAGCCAGAAAATAGAGCAGAACGAACCGGAAAAGAAAATACCTTCTACGGCCGCAAATGCAATGAGGCGCTCAGGAAAGTTCTCGGAGTTAATCCATTTCAGGGCCCATTCGCCTTTCCGCTTCACGCAATCCACCGTTTCCAGCGCATTAAACAAACGGTCTTTCTCTACGGCATCTTTAATATACGTATCTATTAATAAGGAATAGGTTTCGGAGTGGATGTTCTCCATCATAATCTGGAAACCATAGAAACAACGGGCTTCCGGCACCTGCACTTCCTGCATAAAATTAACCGCCAGGTTTTCGTTTACAATGCCATCGGAAGCGGCAAAGAAAGCCAGTACGTGCGAAATAAAATGTTTCTCCCCCTCGTTCAGGCGCTCCCAGTCTTTCATATCCGGGGAAAGGTCAATTTCTTCGGCAGTCCAGAAACTGGCTTGGGCTTGTTTGTACATCTGCCACACATTATCGTGCTGTATCGGGAACAATACAAAACGGTTCGGATTCTCTTGTAAAATAGGCTCCATGCTATCCATACTATACGATATTAATAAATGATAAAATTGCTTTTTAAGGGTTTATTTACTCCTGTTTTCCGCCCGGTTCTTTTTAAGAACTTAGTTAAGATTTAGCGGCTTTTTTAGTAGCTTATCCTTGAGTCAAATATACGGGACTAGGCGTCTAACTTACACCCGAAAAGGGCATTATTTCTCCACACAGCTAACTCACTACATTACAACAAGTTAACATCATATCCACAGCCTGAACCATAAAATGCGGATAAATATCTGACAGACAGATATACAGCTGGTACTATATTCGGACAGAGGAAACAAATTAATAATCCTGATCCATTGGACTTTACAAAAAGAACTATTACCTTTGCCCCCTGATTATAAAAACATATTAAGAAAGCAACATGTACGCAATCGTAGACATCGCTGGTCGTCAGACCAAGGTAGCAGGTGGCCAGTTCATCTATACCAATAAGCTTTCCGGCAATGAAGGTGACGCCGTAGAGTTCGCCAATGTATTATTAACCGACAACAACGGAACCCTAACGGTAGGCGCTCCGTTTGTTGATAACTTTAAAGTAACCGGTAAAATACTTGGCCACGTAAAAGGAGACAAAGTGATCGTTTTTAAGAAAAAACGGCGCAAAGGCTACAAAAAGAAAAATGGTCACCGGCAACAATTTACCAAAGTTTTAATTGATGCGTTAGCATTCTAATTTTATAAAGACATGGCACACAAAAAAGGAGCAGGTAGTTCGAACAACGGTCGGGAATCGCATAGCAAACGACTGGGTGTAAAGATATATGGTGGCCAGGCCATCATTGCCGGTAATATTATCGTTCGTCAGCGGGGCACCGCTCACCATCCGGGCAATAACGTAGGTATTGGTAAAGACCATACTTTATTTGCTTTAACCGACGGCGTAGTTGAGTTTAAGAAAGGTCGTCAGAACCGTTCTTTTGTTTCGGTAGTTCCGGTTGCGGAAACCGCTGAAGCATAGTTTACAAAAAGTATATAGGAGAAAGGGAAGCTGAATAGCTTCCCTTTTTTATTTGTCATCCTGAGCCTGTCGAAGGATCTAACTATTACCGTTTATCTTTTGAAAGATTGCATCTTTCAATGTGTTGGTGCTAACGGTTAGCTTCTGCCTAAGTTTGCTCACGGCCGCGGGGCCCCGTTTGGGCATTCGGGCTGTCTTCAGAAGTTTTCCTCGCTCCGCTGCGGAATGCCTCCTTCGTCGGCACCACATCTTCAGAAGGCCCTCACTGCCCAAACTGATGTAGTTTGCTGCGTTGTTAGAGTTAGAAAGCATCCTTATTTTGTTAAGTTTAGAAACAGAAAAGCAGTGGCGTATGCACTTTTGAAAATTTCCCCTTCGAGCGGTCAGCGAGTTTAAATTTTCTTTATTCTTTTGCTTACTTTTCTCATCAAGGAGAAAAGTAAGGCCCAGCCGGCGAGGCGAAAGCCAACTATAAGAAAAGCAATTGCTACACACCAACAACTTTAACTAAGCATTCAAATCTAAGAAATTACCTTTCCTGCGGTTCCAAAAATAAATCCAAGGTTATCTGATCGGCCAGTAACTTGCCTTTATCCGTCAGATACAAAACATCATCAGCTATGGTGATATATTCCTTCTGCAATAAGTCTCTGAAATATTCTGCTTGTAACGCTAACAAATCAACACCAAACTCCTGCTGCATCTTATTTAAATCACAGCCCCAAATGGTGCGCAAACTGGTGAGTAAGTATTCGTTGGCCTGATCAGTGAGGGAAAGTTCTTCTTTATCGAAAGCCAATTGGTTTTGGGCTAGCGCCGCCATGTATTTGGCGTTATTAGCAACGTTATACTGCCGCGAAACACCATTAAACGAATGCGCACTGGGGCCTAAGCCTATATAATGCACGCCTTTCCAGTAATTACTATTGTGCTTCGATTCATAGCCCGGCTGGCAAAAGTTAGATATTTCGTACTGCATAAAACCATGCGCTTGCATCTGTTCTACCAATATTTCGAACTGCTGCGCTACAAATTCGTCTTCACTGGGCTTAAAAGAGCCTTTCTTGGTCCAGCGGCCAAAAGCCGTTTTTTCTTCTATGGTTAAAGCATAACACGATACGTGCTGCACCTGCAAACTAAATAATTGCTGCAAGTCGTTAAGCCAGATATCGTGCGACGGAGCCGGAATGCCGTATATAAGATCGGTGGTGATATTGGTAAAGCCGGCATCCTGCGCATTCTTTACGGCAGCCGTAGATTCAGCGGCACAATGAGCGCGATTCATGCGCTGCAGATGGGCATCATGAAAAGATTGCAGGCCAATACTCAACCGGTTTACGGGCGAAGCCGCCAGCTCTTTTAAGCGCGTTACCGATAAATCGTCGGGGTTTGCTTCCAGCGATATTTCGGCATCAGGTGCAATTGCAAAATGCCGGTGCAGCTTTTCAACGATTTGGCACAGTTCGGATTGCGTTAACAAAGAAGGCGTACCGCCGCCAAAATAAATGGTGTTGATCTCCTGGCCGGCCAGATAATTTTGCTGCAGTTCTATTTCCTGGCAAATGGCTTGCACCATACTGCTTTTGTGTTGCAGCGAAGTACTAAAATGAAAATCGCAGTAATGGCACGCCTGTTTGCAAAATGGAATATGAATATAAATACCAGCCAATTTTTGTAAGTAAAAGCTATTGTTAAAAGAAAATTATAAGCAGGATTATGCCGTTCTTTGAAAAAGAAAAAAGTCGGTGCTGGATTATAAACAATTAATACCGCTATTTCTGTTCACGGAAACACTATTAATTCTAAAAGACCCGGCATATATAATTTAGCTACCATGTTGCGTTTGCTTTTTTTGCTTCTGTGCTCTCTTATTTACCTGACATCTGTAAGGGGGCAGCAAAATACGACGGCCCAACCAACTTCTGGCGCCGGCAAAGCTAAACCGGTGCAGGTAGTATTACAAGCCAGCGAAGCCGACCATAGTACGCTCCACAAATATAACTATAAAACTACGCTTCCGGATTCTTTATCGGCTTTACAGGCCTTGCGCGACTTAACCCTGCAGCTCCAACACGATGGCTACTTAACCGCCTCTCCCGACAGCTTTTCTTTTAACCACGATACTTTACGGGTACAATATTTTGTGGGCGACCGCTACCGCTGGGCTTACCTGCGCAACGGCAGTATTAGTGATGATTTCTTAGTCCAGGCCGGATACCGCGAGAAGCTATACACCAACGCCCCTTTTTCTCCCTCCGAATGGGCGAATTTACAGGAAACCGTACTCACCCTAGCCGAAAACAATGGTTACCCTTTCGCTACTATCCGTTTAGATTCTTTACAGATTGACAACGGGGAAATATCCGGCGTGGTACACCTGGACCAGGACATTCTTTTTTTGTTTGATACCATTCAAGTAGAAGGCACCAGCCGCACCACTACCCGCTTCCTGTCTAAATACCTGCAGATTTACCCGGGTCAGCCTTACAACCAGCAAAAAGTAGCGCGCATTAACCAGTTGCTGCAACAGTTACCTTATGTAACAGTGGTGCGGCCGCTGCAGGTGCGATTCACCGAAAACAAAGCCTACCTTTACCTTTTTATAGATGAGAAAAAAGCGAACCAGTTAGACGGTATTGTGGGCTTCCTGCCCAACCCTAATGCCCAGGCCAGCAACCGAAAATTTTTAATCAACGGCGAAGTAAATCTACAGATCCGTAATATCCGGGGCAGCGGCAAGCAACTGGGTTTGCAATGGCGCAAAGTACAGCAGGCTTCCCAAACTTTAGATGCCCATTATTTACATCCTAATATTTTAGGCTCGCCGTTTGAGCTAGGATTAACCTTTAATTTGTATAAACAGGACAGCACTTTCCTGACGTTACGTCCTCGCGCCCAATTAGCTTACTACACCGCCAACGGTAATAAAGTAAGCTTTTTTAGCGAAGTACGCAGCTCGCGGCTCTTGCTTTCTACTCCCAGTGTCCGGAATCAGAAAGATTCCTTGTCCGACACCCGCTACCAGGCATACGGCATTAATTTCCAGCGCCAAACCTTAGACGACTTGTTTTTCCCGCGCCACGGCTACCTGGCCAATGTGCAACTGGCCGTGGGAAACAAAACCATTTTGCGCAATCCAGCTTTTGAAGCGGCTTACTACGACACCATTCGTTTAAAATCTACCCAAATCTCCGGGGCCTGGCAGGTCGCTAATTATTTCAAACTGGCTAAAAACAGCGTTTTGCTCACCCGTTTACAAGGCGAAATGTTGTTTAATCTGCAAATGTACCGGAACGATTTGTTTCGGTTGGGTGGCCTCACCTCTCTCCGGGGCTTTTCCGATTTTGTCTTTTATGCGTCTTCTTATGCCGTCAGCACGCTGGAATACCGCCTTTACACGGCCGCCGATTCGTATGTGTTGCTTTTCTACGACCAAGGTTATTACCGCCGCGACCTGCACCAGGATCGCACTCAGCAATACCCTTTTGGCCTGGGCGGTGGTATTAGCTTTAGCACCGGCGCCGGTATTTTTCAGTTTATCTACTCTGTTGGCCGCTCCAAAGAGTTAAATCAACCTATCAGCTTAAATTTTTCCCGCATTCATTTTGGCATTGTGAGTCGCTTTTAAGGTTAGCTTTATATCTTGTTGCTATAAGTTTTAAAATAAAGTAACTAATAATAAGGCTCTTACTAAAATAACAATAAAAATATGCAACCACTTTTTGATATTTCCGAATATTCTATTACTTTTGCATTACCAAACAGTGCGGGATGGAGCAGTTGGTAGCTCGTTGGGCTCATAACCCAAAGGTCACAGGTTCGAGTCCTGTTCCCGCTACCTAATTATAAAGATAAACCCTTGTAGCTTAACAAGTTACAAGGGTTTTTCATTTAGTGAGTAACAATAGGGTAACAATTAATAAAATTAGGAAAGGTAGAGCTCTTTATTTTCATGGATTCCAAACTCATGCTCCTTCCAGTAATTGTCAATTAATAAGGGGCAACCATTTTTAGCAGTTTTTAAAAAAGCACTATTACTATTATTACTCTCAATGAAGTTTTTCCAAATAAAATAATAAATGTGTTTAGTAACAAAAATGGTAAACTTTAATGGTGATAAGATTTTATCGCATGGGATTCTAATATCATTTAAATGACCTATGTGAATATGAGAAGTGGAATGTATCAATGGATTATAGTTTTTGGGATCTACATCATACCTAATAGTAATGCTTGACATATTAAGTTGTTGTTCATCTAAAAATTGTTCATATTCCTCAAAATATAATTCGCCTATTTCATCGTTAGTTTCGTCGAGCAGATTTAGATTCCTTTGTATGTCTAGGAATTCATAGTAAGAAATGAAAATTTTGGGATTTTGAAAAAATGCGTACCTTACTTCAGGAATATCCTTTTTTTCTTTATAAGAGAATTGAAAAATTGAATTGTCTTTTAAGGTGAAATCAAAGTCTAAATTTCTTACTGCTGTTTGATATACAGTTAAGTAATTAGATTGTTGACTAGCAGATTTAAATTCAGATGATACCCCATCCTTATTAATATTTTTTGTCCCATTAGCACCATAAAGGTTTATGCTTTTCAAAAATGTAATAGACTCCTTTAAAGAAGCTTCAAATGCATTTACACTCATTCTTTGTTACCTAAAGCTCTAATCTTTAAATCTGCAATAATCTCTTCTTTAGATAGATTATGTTTTATAGATAGTTCGTCAGCTAACCTTTCAATTTCATTTAAAGCTGCCTGTTTGTTATTAATGTCTTGTTTTACAGTTTTTACTTCTTGTTCGCTAGGTTGTGTAAATACTAAGTTAAAATCGTTTGCAGCTAAGGTTTTTAACTCTTCAAGACAATGTTCCACTGTTTCACCTACTCCAGTTAAGGTAACCCAAGCTTGAGCTCTTGTCATCGCTGTGAAGATTTTATTTCGCTCAGTTATTGAGTTTTTATTGGAGAATACAGCATCAATTCCAATGATATACACACTTCCTGCTTCATTGCCTTTTGCTTTATATATGGTTGATAATGTAATATGATTGGGTACTTTAAAAATTAATGTATCAGGTGGTACAGTGGAAAGATTAAAAGTCGCTATATTATTTGCCGATAAAAGCTTGCTAATCAAATCAAAGTAATTCTTTGCAGCTCTATTGTCTAGACACACTACATTTATATCTTCAGGATTTAGCTCTTTGCTCAAATCATCCATTATGAATCGGACTACTTCCTGGCATTCATGAGCAAAACTTTCACAAGATCTAACTTTAATAACAGCTTGGTCATCTAAAAACCTGTTTTTTAGCAATGGACTATTTTCTATTGGTCGGCTTATGACCATAGCGTCTCCTATCTCAGAATTGCCGCTTTCGACTTTAAATCCTAGACTTTCCCAATGTTCATTATTCTCTAATCTCTGAACTATTTTGGCCTTTTTATTATTAATTGAGGGATAATTGTATATTCCTAACCCTAAAGCAAATGCAGCTAAAAGAATTTTTCTTGGGTTTCTGTAGCATTTATGTAAAACTAGATCTTGTAGTTCGTCCTCTCTTCTAGAAAAATCAATATACCAATTTCCTTCTTTATCTTGTCCAAAAGTTTCTTTCTCGCTTTGAAGTTTAACATTTAAAATATTTTGGAAATCATCAAAAGCCCAAACTACTCTATTCTTAGCAGTAATCTGTCTACATATTCTGTAAAAGCTAACTGGAAAATCCTGAGCTTCATCTAATAGAGAAAAGTCATACTGAGTTTTTAATTCATGAGAATTCAAATGTTCACATGCATATTCGAATGGATTTGAAGGATTAAATCTTTTAGCATCTAAAACAGAATAGGATGGAATATTATTATTCATACAAGCATTATAATACACCCCCTCTAATCCCGCGCCTCCCCAGGCATGCATTATGTGAATTTTATTCCATTCTGGATCTTCTTCTGCAAATTGCCTGTAAAATCGAGTTATCAAGCGCTTAATTAAGTCATTAAAGCTTTTAGTGTTGTAAGTATACAGAATTTGCGCGTCTGGATATTGCAAATGAATCATTGCGGCTTTCATTGCTAAAATAACTGTTTTTCCTGAACCAGCTAGCCCTCTAATTCTCTGGGCTCCATCAACGATAAAAAGTGCAGCCCTTTTTTGTTCTATATCAAAATTATAGATTTCATGTTCAATCGCTGTCAGAATTGCACCTTTTGAATTTTTTAAATCGCCTTTGTCTTTTAATTTTCTGTCAATTACTCTTGGTATCCCTTTTGAGCCCTCTATAGTGGCCTTTAAATCTCTATATTCTTCATCAGTTAATTCTTCACCCTTATTGGCTTCGATTATATCTCTTAGGTTTTTTTCTGATGTAACAAGTTCAAATTGGCTAAATAAGTCAACTATATCATGTGTAGATTCAGCATCATTAAGATAAATGGCTGGTGTGATTTGAACCTTTAACGTTCTTCTTTTCCGCTGAAGCCTTGGTGCATCTTTTAAAATTTTAGCGAACAGTAATCTATCTATTTCATTAAGGTTCAAGATATCTTCATCAAAAATGCGTTTTAGCCTCTCTGAATATTCAACACATTGGAATATTATAATTCCATAATTTTTACTTACAAAAAGAACATTTGCAGTATATGCATTTTCACCATTTGGGTTTGGGTAAAGAGGGAATTGATGATACAATGCAACTTTGCCTAAGTCACTTGATTTATCTATATCATAAATCATTTTTATCAAGGCTGTAGCACTTGGTTCCTTTTTAACTAACGCTTCATTGATATTCTTTTCTATCATCAATTTAAAAGGGAGTGTAAACTGAACTGTGTCAGTTGTTATTATTGATTATTGAGATGGACTTTTAGCCGATCCTCAAACATAATGTAAAGCTGTGATAAAGTCAAGCGCCAGTTGTGCAAGGGCATAGTCCATTTCTCTGAGACCCGCTGCACCACCAGGTACACCAGCTTGAGCAAGGCACTATCAGAGGTAAAGGCGCCTTTGGTCTTGGTCACTTTACGGACCTGCCGGTGGAAGCCCTCCACCATATTGGTCGTATAAATAACCTTGCGAATGGCCGCATCATACTTAAAGAAGGTCGACAAATGCTCCCAGTTGTTATACCAGCCCTGCAGCGGCATCGGGTATTTCTTGCCCCATTTCTCCTCCAGCTTCAGCAGATTTTCATAGCCTTCCTCTTGGTTCAGCGCCTGGTACACTGGCTTTAGATCAGCCATAAAGGCCTTCTTGTCTTTCTCAGCAATATAGCGCAGGCTGCTACGGATCTGATGAACGACACACGTCTGAATTTCGGTTTTAGAAAAGACCGCTGCAATGGCTTCGGTAAAACCTTTCAGCCCATCAATGCAGGCAATGAGCATATCTTCCACACCCCGGCTCTTGAGGTCAGTGAGTACCGAAAGCCAGAACTTAGCGCCCTCACTCTCGGACAAATACATACCGATTAAGTCTTTGCTACCTTGCAAAGTGATGCCTAATATATTGTACACGGCTCTTGTGACCACACTGCTGCCTTCTCTTACTTTGTAGTGCATGCAATCCAAATAGACAAACGCATACACTTATTCCAGCGGCCGGCTGCGCCATTCGTTCATAGCTGGAATGACTTTGTCGGTAATGGCCGATAAGGTAGTAGCGGATATGTCCATCTGGTACATCTCTTTGACGTACTTTGTAATGTCGCGGGTGCTCATGCCTAAGCCATATAAGCCGATTACCTTCTCTTCCAACTCCGCCGTGATAATCAGCTGCCGCTTGGGTAAGACAATAGGCTCAAAGCTGCCCGTGCGGTCACGCGTACTCTCTAATTCAAATTCGCCCGACAAACTCTTGACCTTTTTGCTGGTCTTACCATTTTTGCGGTTTACTATACCCACTGCTTTTTCTTCCTGTAGATGGGCCTCTAATTCTCCGGCCAGCGCAGACTCTAAAAAATGTTTGAGTAAGGGCGCAAAGATGCCCTTTTCGCCGTTCAGCGGCTTGCCCGCATACATCCCTTTGATTGCTTCCTGCTTGAAGTGCTCAAAGTCAAACCCCTGTTCCTTTTCCATATATAAACTGTGTCCTTAAAGTTAATTTTTTTCCCCTTTTGTAATCTTGACACAGTTCACTTTACAGTCTCATATAGATAAGATTTTGAGTATTCATTTTTGAAGCAGGATATTCCCAATCATAATAGGCTGTCCCTTTTGTTCCTACAAGAGTATTACTTTTTAAATGCCATTTAAGCTTTGCCTTGGTATAACTATTCTCACAAACAGCAGAGTTATTCACCTTAAGCAAATCATTGATTACTTTTTACTCAATTCAACGGGAGCAAAAGAGGTAAAAGCCGTTTCGGGCACTTCATCCAGTACCTGAATATTGGTTAATTTGGCTTGTCCCCGATTGCCGGAAAGTTTTATTTTGCCGTAGGTCTGGTAATCGAGCCAAGGCATGGTAAAGGCGGGTACCATATCCTGGGCATTTTTATAGTAAGCCCATTGCGTTACCAAGTGGGTTTGTTTATCTACGTATACTTTGTATTTATTTTCCGGAGTTACCCCCACGTTTTTATAAGTTAATTGCAACACATCCGTATTCGGGCCGGTAGCTAATTTTTCTTCGCCCAGGTATTTCAGGGTTAAACCCGAATCTTTTAATTTAAAAGGCATTACGAGCCAGAAAGAATCGTTTATCCAAGCTTCTTCGCCTTCCTGCAGGTATTTGGCCAACGAATCAGGTTGCGTTACTTCGGCTCCCTGCCGAAATACTTTGCCCTTTACAGTATTAATATTCACCAGCGTTTTGGTACTATCTTTTAGGTTTTCAATCCGGACGTTACCCGTTTTTTTATCCCACAGAAGTTTCCGCACGTCAAAAAAAGTCCAGGCGATAAAACGCGTATCATCCCAGTTTTTCCGGCCGCCTTGCGCCACCATCACGGAGTCGGCAATTTGAATGGCTTTCGGATCGGAACCAGCGGCATCAAAGCCTTCCATGGGCGGATTTCCCGTTCCGGCATTTTCCTTTGGCTGACACATCTGGAAGACACAAAAAAAAAGGAGAGGCAGCAAGTTTATAATTTTAAAGGCAGCTTTCATCTGAACTATAATAAGCAGTAAAATTAGAGTGGTTAAATATATATTTAATTGCTTAAAGTACAATAAAAACGAGTAACCAGCCTAATTAATGACCGCTGAAAATAACAATTTTACTTTTGAATGATTTACCGGGCCCATTCGCTGGAAAATTAAGCTAATAATTAATAGCAATACTAAAGGCAAAAGAAAAATAAAGTTATTACTACCAGGTAGTCTACAGAAAAACTGCAGTCTAGTTTAGAGAAATACTTATTATATTCATCGCTCTCAAAAGCAAGTTTTACCACATTGGTAATTGCCTTATTTGGCCAGAAAAGCCTTTATTTAAACAGCTTATTCTGGTTATTGCTATTCGGCTAGGCAAAATATCTACTTTACTGACAACCAACACCTTATAAAACACTTACCAATACTAGTAAACTACTCCACTAAAAGTAAATTCTACTTTTGCCTAAAAACTGTTAATTAATTTATAAAAAATCTAAACCCAATCCTGTCATCTAAGTATAAACATCAGTTATACCAGTAGAAATGCTTAGCAGGTTGGAGATTAGCGCGTATGAAAAATACTTTTGGAGTACCTATTATTCCTATTGACGATAAATTAAGAGTTAAGAAATTACACGAATACGAAATTTTAGACACCAATTCCGAAGGTTCTTTTAAACACGTAGTTTCTTTAGCGGCCCATATTTTTAAAGTTCCTATTGCCCTGGTTTCTTTTGTAGATACCGATAGGGTTTGGTTTAAAGCCAATGTAGGCATGGAAGGAACCACAGAGGTGGACCGGGGAATAAGTTTATGTTCTTTGTCTATTCTGAACGACGATCTTACTATTTTTCCGGATGCTTTAGCAGAACCTTGCTTGTTAGCCAATCCCTTAGTAGCCGGCAGTTTTGGCTTGAGATTTTATGCGGCAGCGCCTTTAAGAACGGAAGACGGTTACAATTTGGGTTCTGTTTGCATTGTAGATAAAGAGCCGCGGGAATTTAATATAGCTGATCAGGATATGCTGGCTCATTTAGCCGAATTGGTAATGAAGGAACTGGAATTATGGAAAGAAAAGCAGCAAATTCGTAAAGCAAGTTAGTAAAGGTTTAAAGAGGATAACTACACTGGTAGCAGACTGGCAATCAGGCTACTACAAAGCGTGTGAGTATTTTTTAGTTTTTTTAATGAGTACTTATTAACCTTCTGGTTAAAAGAAAGTATTTTACTTTTCTTCGCAATTATGCCGTACTTATAAGAAAAGGTTTAAGCTGATGAAGAAAAGTAATTGCAAGCTATAAACCACCGGTGCCAGGGGATTCCCTTTATAAAAATCAGCTTTCTCAAAATATAATTGCAGTAAAAAACCAACCCCTAGCCAGCCCCAGTAGTTGGCCGCCGGTATATGATGCTCTTCCCAGGTCCAGAAATCCAGCACGGCCGCAATAGGTTCAATAAACATATCCAGAAAAGTCATTAAAGCCGCGGCGGTTAAAGCTTTTAGTACCCAATGCAGGGGTAAGCGTTGCACCAGCACACCGGTTACGTACACCAACAAAAGCCAATTTAACGAAATAACCAGCGGAATTCCCCAAAGTTTAGGCCCCAAGGCCTGGCCGTAGGTGTAAGAACCAAAAAGCAATCCGGTATGTACGCCAATAACTTCCGAAATAAAACCCAGCAGCAACGCCACTAAAACGAATAGGAAGAACGACAGATTCCAGGTTTTATGGAAAGCATAAAGCAGCACGTCTGTTAACAAAAGATTAACAGGTGTTAAAGTCAGGAACCAACCCGGATTGCTGCTGAATACCAAACCGTAAAACCCAACGGCATGAAAAACCACTAACACGAAGGTAGCAAGCGCAACTTTTTTACTTCTCATACATTTTTGTTTCCGGCCGGCACCAGATCGCTTACAATTTTAGCCGAAAGTAGACACAAAGGAATACCTCCACCCGGGTGAACACTGCCGCCGCAGAAATAAAGGTTTTTAAGCCGGGATGAAAAATTAGGGTGCCGCAGAAAAGCTGCCATGCGGTTATTGGAGGAACTGCCGTACAAAGCACCCGCGTACGAAGAAGTCTGTTCTTCAATGCCCCGTGGGTCCCAAACTCTCTCGCAAGCAATTAGGGCGCGCAGATCTACTTGTAAAGCCCTGGAAATCTTTTTAATAACTGTTTCACGTGTAACCCGAATTAATGTATCCCAGTCCTGGCCTTCGTTATGCGGTACATTTACCATTACAAACCAGTTTTCCGCTCCCGGCGGGGCATCTTCCGGCGAATATTTAGAAGTAATATTTACATAAACCGTTGGATCAGGGCTAATGGTTTTCTCTTGAAACAAATGTTGGAACTCGGCTTGGTAATCGGCACTGAAAAAAATATTATGCAGGTGGAGTTCCGGAAAACTGTGCTGGATGCCCCAGTAATAAATCAGCGCTGAACTAGACCGCGGCTGTTTTAGGGTTTTTTCGGGCGCTTTAATTTGCGGTAATAAACGGCGGTAAGTCGGCATCACATCCATATTGCTTACTACCAGATCAAAATTGTATTCACCTTTAGTAGTCCGTAAACCAGTTGCCTGGTTTTCGGTGGTGAGAATGGCGGTTACCGGCTCAGTATAATAAAATTGCACCCCGAGTTCTTCGGCTAATTTTGCCAGGCTCTGCGCAATAGCATAAATACCGCCTTCCGGGTAAAAAGCGCCAATATTATGTTCCAGATGCGGAATAATATTTAAGGTGGCGGGTGCCTGGTAAGGATCCGAACCATTATAAGTAGCAAACCGGTCGAGGAGCTGTACAAAACGATGATCCTGAAAAGCCTCGGCATTGGTTTGGTGCATGGTAGAAGTTAAACCTAAATCCGGCAGAACGGGCAAGGTCTTCAGCACATCGGCACTTAAATAAGTGCTTAACTTGTGTAACGATTTATGTAAAAAGGTGTCGGCGGTGGCCTCGTACATACGGGCACTTTTCTGCAAATAACTCAATACCTGCTCCCGTGCTATACCCAGTTGTCTTTCTACTTCTTCACTAAACCTTTCTGGCTCACTGTAGGCGGTTAAGCGGGTATTATCGGCAAAAAAGTATTGCGTTATAATATCCAGTTTTTGGTAACGTAAATAATCCCTGGGGTTCCGGTTGGCTAAAGAGAAGAGTTCATCTACCAAATGCGGCATGGTAAAAAGCGATGGACCAACATCAAATCGAAACCCGTCTAAAGAAAACTGGGTCATTTTACCGCCAAAAGTAGCATTGGCCTCAAATATGGTTACGGCATATCCTTTTACCGCCAACCGGATAGCTGTGGCTAGTCCTCCAATACCCGAACCAATAATACCAGCTTTTTTCACGCGGACAAAACTACATAAAATTCATGTACCGTTGGAATAACTGGCAAACCGGTAAATTGTTTTTCTTTCTGCCAATTCTATCTTTTTTTTCAATTGATCTAAATCTTGCTTCTGATAAATATATAGCATTGCCCCTTAGTTATTTGGGTATTATCTTCGCTAAAGCAATTAATCTTTTTGTTATCTTAGATTTAAGAAGATTACATTACCAAGCTTTAGTATTTTCCAACACTAACCTTTCATTTACACCTTTACTTATTCTATGACTTTATCTGAATTTAAAGCCTCTCTCACAGAATCTAATCCGCCCGCTACCTTAAGCCCGGAATTAAAAGCTTTGTGGTACGATGGCAAAGACGACTGGCACCAGGCGCACGAAATAGCCCAGGAAACCAATACGCCTACGCAATGCTTAATTCATGCTTATTTGCACCGCAAAGAAGGTGATAACTGGAATGCTAATTATTGGTACCAGCGGGCGGGCCGCAAAATGCCTTCGATTTCGCTAGAGCAAGAGTGGGAAAGTATTGCAAGAGAGCTACTATAAACATCTACATTAAAAATAGTTATCCATCTATAAATATGCAATTTCTGATTTTGGGAGTATTCCTGGTTTCATGTACCTTAATTAAGAATGAGAAATTAGACCAGAAAACAGGTGATGTTTTCATAATGAATTATGGCGTTTTTGGTAAAAGAAAACTGATCCTTAAAGGAGAAAAAACTTATATTTCCTATGATTCAAGTTATTTTAAAAATGTATTGCCTGGAAGATACGAGTTGGAAGTTGAATTGGTCAATAACAAGAGCCACATCAGCCCTGATGCTGATTTAAGTTCACGTAAAAGCGTAATGACAGATCTAGTTGTTTCTGCCGGTTTCGTTACACTTGGGAGCGCACATTTACATTGCGAGTACGACTCAAAGGCGAAGTGGTTAGGAGAAAAAGTAGCCCAATGTTTAATGAATACTAGCGGCCAGTTAGAAGGAAGGATTGAACCTTTGGAAGGCTTTCGGGAGGCTTTCCTAGCGAAGGAGAAACCATACTTAAGAATTTCTCTAACTAGTGGAATTGGCAGTAGTTTAAACGACCAGGAAGTTCAGACCGACTCTTTAGGTAAATTTACATTCAAGCACGTAAAACCTGGTATATATAATCTTGTTGCTGAGTCTGGCCAAAATGGATTTAAATCTCCTTATATCATCAATATTATAATATTACCTAATAAAACTGCTATTGTTAACATTCCTTCTTCTATTAACGTTAATAGCTCAGTTCAGCCGGAGGTCCACAAACCTTGTGGTTTCAATTTTATTTACTGGCAAAAAGAATATCAATAATCTTAGCTTTAGTAATACATCCATTCTACAATAAGTTAACAACGATATGAGGCTAAAGTCAGCTTTGCTAACTCTACACAAAAGGGTAGACAAAGAATGTCTACAAAAACAAACCCGATAGGTTTCAGAATTTATCGGGTTTGTTAATACTTAGCTTAAATTTTTCTACGCTAACAAACTCTCAATATCGGCTTTAGTCAGGCTTTTTATTACGGTTTCGTCGGTCGAGATCAGGTCGGTTACCAGTTGCAGCTTGCGGTTTTGCAGGGCTAGTATTTTTTCTTCTACGGAGTCTTTGGTAATAAACTTATAGGTAAATACCGTATTCTGCTGCCCGATGCGGTGGGCGCGGTCTACGGCCTGGGCTTCAATGGCCGGGTTCCACCAGGGGTCCAGAATAAAAACATAATCAGCGGCTGTTAAATTTAAACCAACGCCACCCGCTTTCAGGGATATTAAAAATACCTGGATATTCGGATCGTTCTGAAAACGCTCTACCTCCAGGTGCCGGTTTTTGGTAGCGCCATCCAGGTAAGTATAGGTAATTTGCTTTTCGTCTAAAGCTGCTCTTACAATATTCAGGTGCTTTACAAACTGGCTGAATATTAAAAGCTTGTGTCCCTCTCCTACCACGTTGCGCGTCATCCGGATTATTTCTTTCATCTTACCCGATTCGCCTTCGTAGGCTTCGTCGGCCATGCGCGGGTGGTTGGCAATCTGGCGCAGTTTCATAAGGCCCTGCAAGAGCATAAACTGGGCGTTTACGGTGCCGTGTTCTTCCAGCCCTTTTAATATTTTATTCCGGTAAAACGACTTAGTTTCTTCGTAGGCCTGCTCCTGCTCTTCGGTCATTTTGCAGTAACTGATTTGCTCTACTTTTTCGGGCAGTTCTTTTGCTACCTGCGATTTGTGCCGGCGTAAGATAAAAGGTTTAATGAGCGAGTGCAGCTTTTTGGTCTTAGCTTCGTCTTTGTCTTTTTCAATCGGTTTTAAAAACTCTTCTTTAAAGAAAGCTTGGTTGCCCAGTAGGCCCGGATTAATAAACGACATCTGCGACCACAGATCCATGGTGCTGTTCTCTACCGGCGTACCCGTTAAAATTAACCGGTGTTTCGATTTTAATTCCCGCACCGCCAGCGAAGTATTGGAACCAGGATTTTTGATCGACTGCGACTCGTCCAAGATGGTGTAATCAAATAAGTAATTCTTGAGCAGTTCAATATCGAGGCGCACGATGCCGTAAGAAGTTAAAATTAAGTCGTAATGCTTAAACTGGGAAACGGTTTTTTCGCGGTACGTGCCGGTATAATTTAAAACCCGCAGGTTGGGGGTAAAACGCTTGGCCTCGTGCAGCCAATTATAAATAAGCGAAGTAGGCATTACCAGCAAAGAAGCACTCTGGGCGCCGTTTTCTTTCTGGTACTGCAGCATGGCCAGCGTCTGGATGGTTTTACCTAATCCCATATCATCGGCCAGGCAGCCGCCAAACTTGTAATCTTTTACAAAGTGCAGCCAGTTATAACCGGCCTTCTGGTACGGCCGCAATTCGCCTTTAAAACCCAGGGGCATGGGCTTGTCTTCTATGGTATTAAACTCCCGTAGTTTCTCCAGTTTCCGGCTCATGGTTACCACCGCCAGGTTTCCGTTTTGAAGTTCGTTTACCAACGCCATGTGGTGCTTGCGCAGGGTCATTTCTTCTTCGTCGCCGCCTTCCGAAAAAGCAAACAACTCGATATACTGGGTAAACCATTCTTCCGGGATAATGGCAATTTGTCCGTTTGGCAACTTGTATTCGTTACGGCGATTAAGTATATAATTTTTGAGCCGGATAAACGGAATTTCAAATTCGCCGAAGTGAACGGTGCCGTAAATATCAAACCAATCGGTATTTTCCCGGATGCCGACGCTTACTTTTATTTCGCCAATAAAATATTGTTTGTTAGAGTTGTTGAGTTGCTTGATAACAAAGCCTTTTTCCCGGAGTTCCTGCGCATGATTATTAAGCCAGGAAAAAGCCAGGCTTTTCTCCAGTATTGCCTTGCCGTTTTTCACTTCCAGCTCGCGTACGACAAGTTCTTTTATAAATTCTTTTTCGTGGTCTATGTCCCGGATTAAACGGTGAAACACGTAAGATTCGGCCGTTTTTTCGATATTTACGCTTACCCGCCTAGCCTCCTGATTCGGGATAACGTAATCGCCGTACTTAAACGTTAAGTTAAAAACAATACGTTCGTCACGGACATGCTTGCTGTTGTTCAGGTGTCCGTGGCTGTTTACAAAAAGCTGCGGGGCAGCATTGTTCTCTTCTATTTCGGAAAAAGTAAGCTGCGGACTGGGCTCGTATTTCTCCGAACGAATATCAAAGCCTTTGGCGTAAACATCGAACTGCTCGACGAGCGGCGCGACAAATTTCTCGTAATAGGCTTCTTCTACCTTACGCGGAATTAAAATAAACTTTTTATGCAGAAAAGGCTGCAGCTTTTTACCATCTACCTCTTTCTGAAAAGAGTACAGCACATCATCCAGTAAAAGCCAGGCCGGCTCGTTGCACACCAAAACGGCGTTACGGTATTGAAATTCCAGCTTTTCGTTCTGGTATTTTAAAGTGGGGAAATAATGGGTGTTGTCTTCGTTGCGCCGGAAATGGAATAAAATGCTGGCTTTTTCGGGAGCCACTTTTATTCTTTTCCAGGTAGGCTCGCCGTCTTTGCCCATTACAAATACCTGTTTGTCGTGGCGTAGCAGCTCCAGTATTTTTGCCATGCGGCCTTGTACAAACCGGCAGATATTATCCTGCGCCGCTTTATCGCCTTTTTCGGGATCAAAGGTTTTCAAGAAAAATTCGGCCACCGTTACTTTTTTGGCAGCAAACTTTTTCATCACGGCTTCCTGTTGAATCTGATCCAGCAAGTTGATAAGCTTAAAATCAGTGGCATCCAGGCGGGCCGAAAACTCAGCTGCATTTTTTTCTGATATATTTTGCCGCTGCAGGGTGAGTTGGTTTTTGGTGTTTACCTGCACCACATACGCCTGAAATAAATAGCCCAGGTATTCGTGCTCAAACAGCGAATAAACAATCTGAAAGGGCTGAGTAGTGAATACCTTCATCTTTTAAAAAATCAGATTTTGAAATTAACACTTTTTTTTAAATCTGCTTTAAAATTGAAGTTATTTTTTAGTGAAGTTTACTTTTTAGTAGCAAGCCTTCACCTATTAGTAAGCTTTATTAAATATTTTTTATAAAGATTGGCTTAAGAGACTCGTATTTATAAGGTGGTTTTGGCTTCTACAGACGATGCTTTTAAAGCCGGACGAATAGACACTATCAAGGTAATAATCACAATAGTAAGACCGGTGAGCAGGAAATCGCGCAGCAACATTTTTACCGGGTAAGCATCTACCAGCGCGGTAGCCATGCCCATAGAAATAAGGCCAAATGTTTGCTGCACCCAGCAAACCAGCAAGCCCAGCAGTAAACCGGTGCCAGCCCCTACTAAAGCAATAATGGCGCCTTCCCCTAAAAATATATTCCGGATTATTTTAGGCGTTGCGCCCATCGCCGATAAAATAGCAATATCTTTTTTCTTATCGATTACCAGCATGGAAAGGGAAAAGAAGATGTTAATGGAAGCAATAAGCAGAATAAAAGCGAACGTAAGGAATACAAACATTTTTTCTACTTTCACGGCCCGCAATAAACTAATATGCTGCTCGTCGCTGTTGAGCACCTGGTAATCCGGACCGAGTTGCTTTTTTAAATCCCGCTGCACCCGCACCACCGAGGCCCCTTCTTTTACTTTTACTTCCAGGGAGGTGCGTTTGGCGCCGTAATCCATTAAATCGCGGATAAACTCCAGGGGCACAAATACATAATTATCATCGTATTGCTTTTCGATCACAAATACGCCACCCGCCAGAATAGATTTCTCGGCAAAAGCATCTTCGGGAGTTAAGGAAAGCTTGGCATTACTGCGGGGATACAACAAATTCATAGGCACAACGGCATTTTCTACCCGGATAGATAATTCGTATTGTACCCCACGACCAATAAGCGCATAATTATAACCGTTGCGCCGCAGCCGGTAATCACCTTCTATTATGGTAGAATCTATTTTATTCTGCCCGAAAAAATTGCCACTAACGCCTTTTAGTTTTACTACTTTCTGCCGGTTCTCGTACCGCAGCAAAGCATTGTCTTCTATTACTTCGGTAAGCAAAGCTACATTGGGCGTGTTTCGGATACGTTGCAGCAGGGCTTCATTGGATTCGAAAGATTTGCCTTTCACGGCGGTTATCCGTAAATCCGGATCGAAGCTGCCGTAGATGCTGCGGATTAAATCTTCTAACCCGTTAAAAACCGATAATACAATAATAAGTGCCGCCGAGCCCACCGCCACCCCAATCATGGAAATATTAGAAATAATGCTAATGATATTCCTTTTCTTCTTCGACAAAAAGTAGCGTTTAGCTATCAGAAAAGAAACGTTCATGTTTTATGAATTTTGAATGAGTGATTGTGTGAATGGGTGAATTGGTGATAATACTAATTATATCTGGTAGAGGTTTTAATTAGGTGGTAAGTGATTATTTTTAGATGATAATGAATACGTTTAAACTTAAAACATCAAGATCAGAATTCCACTACTCAATATCCACTTGCTAACAACAAGAATTAATGTTTCTTGATTCACGCCATCAAAACTCACTCATTCACACAATCACTCATTCACTTATTAAAACTATTTCCACGCTTTCACAATCAGGCCGGTGCCGGTCGGATGGGTTTGATTGGCATCCAGCCAGTTTAAGATAAGGCAAAACGGGAACGTAAGCAGGTAATAAAACGGCAGTAACAGGAAAAACACTTTGGATTTGCCCAGCATCAGGATGGGGTATTTCATGGATAAACGCCAGGAGATCTGGCCGGGCGTGCCATAAGAATACCGGGGCGCTACTTTCCTGAAACCGGCTTGCCGGAGTTTATCCTGAATTTCGTTTATGTTATAGCCGTCGCGCACGTGTTCTTCAATAAAAGAGCTTTCCTCGTCGCCGTGTACATCCGAACCACCCTGATCAGAAGGGGTAGAAATTAAAAGCATCCCGCCGGGGCGCAGCGAAGCATAGATGTTCTTAAATACTTCTACGTCTTCCAGGATATGTTCCATTACATCCACCGAAAGCGCCAAGTCAAACGTATTGGGTTTCTGAAATGTTACCAGATCAGCAACGGCAAATTGTACCCGGTTACCTCTTCCAATCTGCCCGAAAAATTGGTTGCTGTCGGCGATTTGCTCTTCTTTTACATCCACGGCCAGTATTTCCCACGCCGGGCTCATCCCCGACATATAGTAAGTATATTGGCCATAGCCGGAACCGGCATCTAGGATTTTAATGGGCTGATTCTTTTTACCTGCGGCCCAGGCGCGCAGTTCTTTGTGCACGTGCCAGGTACGCAGGAGCAGTAAATCCAGCAAGTGGTAAAAAATCTGGCGTAGAAATGGTGTTTTATTGAACGTGTTGCCCAATACCCGTTTTATCGGATCGTATTGCATGAAATAGATTTGTTAAAAAGTAGCATCATCTTCCTTTTCCGCATCGTCTTCGGCCGGGGGTATATCCAGGTCAGTAATAATCTTATCCATGCGGGCCGCGTACTCAGCACTATCATCCAGGTAAAAAATAAGCTCCGGAATAACCCGCACCTGGTTTTTAATGCGTTGGGCCAAAGCATGGCGTATTATTTTGGTATTTTCTTTAATTTCCTGCAAAACCGCTTTACCGTCGCCGCCCAAGAGCAAACTCAGGTATATTTTGGCTACGCCCAAATCGGGCGAGACCCGCACCGTACTTACCGATATATAAGCTCCATGAAACAAATGGGTAACATCGCGCTGAAATATTTCGGCTATTTCTTTCTGGATCAGCCGGCTGAACTTTTGTTGTCTTTTACTTTCCATAGAATCTGCAAATATCGTATTAATTTCGCATTTTTACCCTTTTTAGAAGGCTTTAGTTATTAGCAGCTACCAACATTCATCTTATTATTTTAAAGAACGTAGTGCTAAAACCCGGCTTTCGTAAACTGTACATTTAATCTTATTCTTTGATCCGATATTTTAAAAGCCTGCTGCTTTCGCGGTTATTACTGCTTATTGTGTTATTCCTGGCCATCCGGGTGCCGCTTATTTTAATCGGCATTCCGGTTACGTTACCCGAGCTTAAGTACATGGTACTGGGCGAGCGTTTGTCGGAAGGGTTTATTTTGTACCGCGACGTGTATGATACCACAGCGCCGTTAGCCGCCAGTTTTTTCTGGCTCCTGGATTTTGCCTTTGGCCGCAATGTACTGGTTTACCGCATTCTGGCCGGGGTACTAATATTTGGGCAGGGGATGCGCCTGAACGCTACTTTTAATCAGCAGGCCTTATTGCCCGACAAATCTTACCTACCGGCTTTGCTTTACTTTGTATTCGGCAGTATTTTCTTTGAACTGGATACCTTGTCGCCGCTTTTAATCGGGCTTACCTTTATTGTATTTGCGCTGCCCTACTTAATTAACCCGCCGAAAGAAAACACTAGTAATTCCCGCTTATTTAAAGGCGGTTTCTTGTTGGGCTTAGCGGCTTTGTGCCATTTGCCCTTTTTACTATTTATTGTATTTGCTTTTTTTGCCGTTACGCTTTTTGCCTTTAATACGTTCCGTAGTTTTCTGTTATTGCTCTGTGGCTTTCTTTTTCCTTACGCGGTAGTTTTTACTTTTTTCCTGTATACCGCGGCCTTACCAAACTTTATCGAGTACAACTTACTTTCGGGTTGGAAGTTTTACCTAGATTTGGTTTTGCCACCGCTCGATTTGTTAAAAATACTGGCCATACCTTTTTTGCTGTTGGCCTACACCGTTTTTTTTGCGATAGTCCACGCGCCAGGCTTAAATTACCAATTAAAATTTTTCCAGCTAATGTTAATTTGGCTGCCCATTGCTTTACTCACGGCTATTGCCAGCCAAAATATTTCCACTGTTTCGTGGTTGTTATTTTTGCCGGTACTAGCTTATTTCGGCACCTTCTTTCTCTTACGCTCGGCTAAAGCCTGGATTATCGAACCATTATTTCTGGTTTTACTGGGGCTGGTTTTGCTCACACGTTATCACCAGTTATTACCGCAAACCAAATACACGCAGCTTAATATTTCCCAAATTACCGTGCACCAAGATGCCCGCTACCACGCAGTAAAAAATGCCCGGATTCTGGTTTTGGGAGATGACTATAATTATTATGCTGTTAACCAGGCGGCAACCCCTTATATTAACTGGCAATTAGCGCAGGAAGATTTCGGCCAGTTAGATACTTATTATGCGGTGTTTAAAATTGTGCGGAATATTACTGCTTCGCGCCCCGATTATATTGTAGACGAAGCCCGCCTGATGCCACAGTTACAACACAAAGCTCCCCTGGAATTTAGCCGCTACCGGCAAATAGAAAAAAGTCAATTTTACGAACGCATACCGTAGAAGCCCCAATTGGAAACTGCAATGGCTGGGGGTTAAGAATTAAAGATTGAAAGTTAAAAATTCAGGGTTAATTTATTAGCTACCATTTTGCCTTAAATAGCGCCACTTCTGGGCAGGCATTAACTTGTTGCTCAAGGAAAGCCATTACTTTTTTCGTTGCTAAACTGGCGCTAATGCCACGTGCATTTCAAAGTGTGCGGAGCAACTTACAAATCTTATCCCAACTTACTAAATAGGACGGCCAGCTAAAGCTGATGAGCCAAGATTAACACGGAATTTTATTTACCCGGTTCGCGTGACGGCCACCGGCAAAATCTGTTTCGAGGAACAATCTTATCATTTCGATTGCTACTTCTTCCGATACAAAACGAGCGGGTACGCACAATACATTTGCGTTGTTATGCTCCCGGGCTAGTTGGGCTAATTCGGGAAGCCAGCACAAAGCGGCCCTTACCTGCGGATGTTTATTAGCCGTCATGGCAACGCCATTGCCACTGCCGCAGATTAAAATACCCAACTCACATGCGCCCGACTCAACAGCCTGGGCCAACGGATGAACATGATCCGGGTAATCTACGGAAGCATCGGAATTCGGGCCAAAGTCCTGTACTTCAAAGCCGGCCTCCTGGAGCCAGTTGGTAAAAATACCTTTGTACTGGAAACCGGCATGATCGCCGCCAATTGCTATTTTACGGGCCATATTTCTCTTGTTATTTACTGTACACTACGGTTTAAACGTTTTAAATCTTGCCTACGCACAAAAGCAGCAATAAATATACTACCCTCGTACAAACCAATAAGCGGTACCGCAAAAATGGTCATACTCAGCACA
>Ga0210040_10001629_pt1 | contig 33360 bp, 27 predicted proteins | sample CryGeyCG12114_NA_FD_185462 | JGI IMG/M metagenome (GOLD analysis project Ga0210040, IMG submission 185462) | Groundwater microbial communities from aquifer - Crystal Geyser CG19_WC_8/21/14_NA (SPAdes) (version 2) | ecosystem: Environmental > Aquatic > Deep subsurface > Groundwater | place: USA...
TGGGGAGCGTCGCCACGACGCTGTGGGACCAGGGCCGGCTGGAGGAGGCGCACCGCTGGTACACCCTCGCGGCCTCGCGCGTGCTGCGGGAGGCCGAGGACGGGTCCACCCCTCCCGGCATGGACGCGCTCGCCGGGCTGCTCGCCGACCGCGCCGAGGTGCGCGCCGAGCTGGACCTGCCCACCGACGAGCTGGACGAGCTCGGCAGCCAGATCGACCTCGACGACGAGGACCTCGACGACCTCGGGGCCGCGCCGCCGTCGTGAGCGCGACCGCCGTGTCGGCGCCGGGGACGTCGGTCAGCACCGGCCCGTGACGAGGACCCGCGGGACCGCGGGCTACAGCAGGGCCGTCGTGACCGAGCGGGTCGGGCGGTCGCCAGCGCCCTCGGTGAAGAACTCCGGGCGCGCCGAGCGTATCTCGTCCACGTCGGCGAACACCGCGCGCAGGTGCGTCCGCAGCGACCCGATGCTCAGGGTCGCGTCGCCCACGGCCAGCCCGTGCGCGATCGCTGCGTGCTCCTCGTACAGGCGGCTCAGGACGTTGGGCAGCGGGAGGCTGAGCCGCCGCGCGCGGTCCAGGTGGGTCTTCGCCGAGCTGACCTCCGGCCAGACGTCGTCGCGCCCGGCGACCTTCATGAGGCGGCGGTGGAAGGCGTCGTCGAGCTCGAAGAAGGCGTCGTAGTCGAGCGCGCGGATCGCCGCGCGCTGCTCGTCGAGGACGGCGGCGACCTCGCGGTGGTCCTGCGCCCCCGCACGTCCGAGCGCCTCCCCGAGCGAGGCGCACTCGAGGGCCTCGCGGATGAACTGCGACTGCCGGACCCGTTCGAGGCTGATCCGCGTGACGAAGGTGCCGAGCTGGGGGAAGACCTGCACCAGGCCCTCCTCCCTGAGCAGCATCAGGGCCTCGCGCACCGGCGTGCGACTGATCCCGAGCTCCGCCGAGACCTCCTTCTCCGCGATCGGCGATCCGGGCGGCAGCTCCGACCTCACGATCCGGCGGCGCAGCGTCCGCAGGACCGCCTCGCGGGCGCTCCCCCCTTGGTGTCGTGACACGTCCGCCCTCCTCTCGATGCTTGACACGCTACTACGCCAGCACTTATATATCGGTAGTGGCATCCAAGTGGGCCGGTTCCGACGACGCGACCGAGGAGGTGGTGGCTGATGTCCCCTGACGGCGCTCCCGCGCTGGCGCTGCGCGGGCTCGAGAAGGTCTACCCCCCTGCCGTCCACGCCCTGCGGGGCGTCGACATGACGCTCGCCCCCGGGGAGATCCGGGCGCTCGTCGGCATGAACGGCGCCGGCAAGAGCACCATGATCAAGATGCTCGGCGGCAACGAGGCCCCCACCGCCGGCTCCATCGAGGTGGACGGCAGCCGGGTGCGCTTCAGCGCACCGCACGACGCGGCAGCCGCGGGGATCGGCGTGGTCCACCAGGAGCTGCCGCTGCTGCCGAACCTCACCGCCGCCGACAACGTCGCCCTCGGCCTGGCGGAGGGGCGCACCTTCGGCGCGGCGCGCCGAGCAGCGCTCCGGAGCGACTACGACGCCGTCGCGCGCCGCATCCCCGGTGCCCCTCCGGCCGACGCCCTGCTGGAAGAGCTCGACATCGACGCCTGGCAGCTCGTGGCCATCGTGCGCGCCCTGGCCAGCGGCGCGCGGGTGCTCGTGCTCGACGAGCCGACGTCCAGCCTCAACGCGGCCGAGCGGGACAGCCTGCACGCCCGGCTGCGCGTCCTGGTGCGCGAGGGCGTCGCGGTGATCTACGTGAGCCACTTCCTCGATGACGTGCTCGACATCGCGGACTCGGTGACGGTGCTGCGCGACGGGCGGGTGGTCCACGACGGCCCTCGCGAGGGGCTGACGCCGAGATCGCTGCTGCAGCTCATGACCGGGCAGGAGCGCGTCGACCCGACGGTGGCCAGCCCGGCCGAGCGCCCCCCGGGGCTCGCGGACGAGCCGGGCCTCGTGGTCCGGGGACTGGACACCGACGAGCTGGGACCGGTGGACCTCAGCGTCGGCCGGGGCGAGTGCGTGGGGGTCTACGGGCTCCGCGGCAGCGGTGCGACGCACGTCGTCGAGGCCCTCTACGGCCTGCGGCGGGCCGGCGGCTCGGCGTGGTGGCGCGGCACCGCGCTCGTCGGGCCGGTGAGGAGCCGCCAGGCGGCGGGCCTGTCGTTCGTGTCCGGCAACAGGCCCAGGACCGTCATCGCCGACTGGACCGTCGCGATGAACCACGGCCTGCCGCAGCTGGCCGGGCGGCCGTCCCCGGCGCTGATGCCCAGCAGGTCCGAGCGCGAGCGGGCGAGCAGCACCGTCCAGCGCTTCGGCGTCGTCGGAGGTGCCGACCTCCCGATGCGGGCGCTGAGCGGGGGCAACCAGCAGAAGGTCTCCCTGGGGCGCGCCCTGCTGGACCCCGACGTCCTCCTGCTCGCCGACGAGCCGAGCCGCGGCGTCGACGCCTTCGCGCGGATCGCGATCCACGACGCGCTCCGGGACGTGTGCACCGCCGGTGGGGCGGTGCTCGTGCACTCCACCGAGGCCGAGGAGCTGGTCGCCGTCTGCCACCGCGTCCTCGTGCTGGTGGGCGGGCGGCTCGTCGCCGAGCTCTCCGGGGCCGACCTCCACGTGGCCGCGCTGGAAGAGGCGATCGCCAGCCCTTCCAGCGCCTCGCCGCCCCAGCTCGCAGAAGGGAACCGCTCCGCATGAACTCCGCCCTCGTCCGCACGCTGCGGCGGCACGCGAAGGACTACTCCATCCTCGGCGTGCTGCTCGTCCTCTGCGTCTTCCTGGCGCTGTCGACGGAGACGTTCGTCTCCGTCAGCAACGTCCAGAACGTGCTCCAGCAGATCTCCGTCGTCGGGATCATCACCATGGGCATGGCGATGCTGCTGGTCTCCGGCAACTTCGACCTCTCCGTCGGTGGCCAGGTGGCCCTCATCGGGGTGGTCACCGCGATGCTCGCGAACGGGCCGGGCCTCGCCACGGCGGTCGTCGTCGCCGTCCTGGCCGGCACGGCGCTCGGCGCGGTCAACGCCGCCATCGTCACGCTCCTGGGCGTCAACTCCCTGGTCGCCACCCTCGGCAGCGGGATGGCCTTCACCGGCGCTGCCTACCTGCTGTCGGGCTCCGCCCCCATCGTGCTGGAGGACCGGGGCCTGCAGACGGCGATGTCCGTCACCCTGGCCGGCCTGCCCGTGCCCGTGTACCTGCTGGCGGCCGTCATCGCCGTCTCCGTCTGGTTCCTGCACTTCACGGTCGGCGGACGGCGGCTGTACGCCGTGGGCGCCAACGCCGACGCCGCGCGCACCGCCGGGGTCGACGTCGACGCCGTCCGGCGCCTGCCCTTCGTCATCACCGGCTTCTACTGCGGCGTCGCCGCCCTCGTCCTGGTCGGGCTGCTGAACTCGGCGCAGCCCGGGGTCGGCGGCAACTACCCGCTGCAGGTGATCGCCGCCGCCGTCGTCGGCGGCGTCAGCATCGCCGGAGGGCGCGGGACGATCCTCATGGCGATCATCGGCGTGGTGCTCATCGGCGTCGTCAGCAACGGCTTCAACCTGCTGAGCCTGGACCCCAACTTCCAGAACGTCTTCACCGGCGCCATCGTCATCGCCGCCGTGGCGCTGGACACCCACCTGCGCAAGCGGGCGCTGCGCACGAGCGCCCTCGCCCGCCAGCGCCGGCGCACCGGCGGCCAGCCGCCGGCCGACCGCGTCCCGGACCGGGCGACGCCGGTGACGACCTCCTCCTGACCCGCACGACGCCACCCGTGCCCCCGAGCAGCACCACCCGGCACGACCTCCCCCTCCCCCCAGCAAGGAGAACTCCCATGCGCACCCAGCGATCAGCGACGAAGCTGGCCGCCGCCGGCCTCGCCCTCGGCATGACCGCGCTCGTCACCGGCTGCGGCACGACCGCCAGCTCGCAGCCGAGCGACCCCGGGACGGGGGGCGGCACCACGGACGTCGCGTCCGCGCGCATCCAGGTGCTGCAGCCCGGGGTGCACCCCTACATCGCGGCGAACGACGAGGGCATCGCCGCCGCGGCGGAGGAGCTCGGGCTGACCGGCGTCAAGACGGTGCAGTCCAACTACGACCCGACGACCGAGGTCGCCAACCTGCAGAACACCCTCTCGCAGGGCGCGGACGCCATCATCATCCAGCCGGCGAGCTCGACCGGCGTGATCCCCGGCGTCGAGGCCGCCGTCGACCAGGGCATCTGCGTGGTGGCGCTGACGACGGGTCCCGGCACGAGCACGCAGGAACTCTACCCGGGCCTGAAGGGGTACGTCGGCTGGGACGAGTACCGCAACGGCGAGCTGATGGGCGAGGCGATGGCCGAGGGGCTCGGCGGCGAGGGGAACGTCGTGGTCGTCCAGGGCGTCCTCGACAACAACGCCGCCCGCGACCGCCAGGCCGGCGCCGAGGCGGTGTGGGCGGAGAAGTACCCCGGCATCAAGGTGCTGGCCATGCAGACCGCCGACTTCGACTCGGCCAAGGCCCGCACCGTCACGCAGAACTTCATCCAGCGCTACGGGTCGGACATGGACGGCCTCCTCGCCATCACCAACAACATGGCGAGCGCCGCCGCCGACGCGGTGGAGCAGTCGGCCCTCAAGGGGGAGGTCACGATCGTGAGCACCGGCGGGCAGGGGCAGTTCATCGACTACATCAAGGAGGGCAAGGCCTACGCGACGACGCCCGAGGCGCCCGTGTCCGAGGCCGAGGCCGCGCTGCAGCTGGTGGTCGACTGCCTCGAGGGCGACACCACGCCGACGTTCGTCGACGAGACCGAGCTCCCGACCGTGGCGGCGCTGGAGGACAACGGCTACGTGATCACGCGGGAGAACGCCGACAGCTTCACCGCCGAGTGGTGACGTGGACCAGCTCCTGAGCCCGGCCGCGGCGCGGGTCTTCTTCGACGGGCTGCGGACCGACCCGCGCCTGGACCACCCGGAGGGCATCGCCCTCCACCCCCTCGACGGGTCGCTCTGGTGCGGCGGCGGTGGTGGCCAGCTGTTCCGGATCTCGCCGGACGGCTCCGGCATCAGCACCCGCGCCGAGCGACCCGGGGGCTTCGTCCTCGGCGTGGCGATCTCCGCGACCGGGGACGTGGTGTGGCTGGACGCTCTCCGCCGGGAGGTGCTCTGCCTCCCGGCGGACGGCGGCGACGTCCGGGTGCTCTGCGGGCCGGCGACCCCTGGCGTGCAGCTGCACTACCCGAACGCGGCGCTCTTCCTGCCCGACGGCAGCCTGCTGGTGACCGACAGCCACGCCGGTCCGGGCGTGCCCGCCGACCGGCCGGGGCCGGGGGTCCTGCGCGTCGCCGTCGACGGTGACGTGTCCGTGTGGAGCGGCGAGGACTACGACTTCGCCAACGGCATCGCCCTGGCTCCCGGGGCCGACGCGGTCTTCGTGGCCGAGTCGGCGGCGCACCGCATCAGCAGGGTGCCCATCCGGCCCGACGGCTCGGCCGGCGCGCGGGAGACCTGGGTGGACGGCCTGGAGGAGGTCCCCGACGGGCTCGCCGTCGGCCCCGACGGCGCCCTGTACGTCGCCTGCTACTACCCCGCGCGCCTGCTGCGCGTGGGGGCGGGCCGGGACGTGGAGGTCCTGTACGACGACCCGCGCGGGCACGTGCTGGCCAACCCCACGAACCTCGTCTTCCGCGGCAGCGAGCTGCTCGTGGCGAACCTCGGGCGCTGGCACGTGACCTCCGTGGACCTGGCCGAGCTGCTCGAGGGGGCCCCGTCGTGAGCACCGTCCGCGCGGCCGTCCTCGCCGCGGCGCGCACCGTCGAGCTCGAGCTCCGAGAGGCCCCGCCCGTCGCCCCCGGGCTCGTGCGCGTCGCCGTGGAGTCGGTCGGGCTCTGCGGCTCCGACATGCACTACTGGGCCCACGGGCGCAACGGCGCCAACGTGCTGAGCCAGCCGACCGTCCTCGGCCACGAGGGGTGGGGGGTGGTCACCGAGGTCGGGGACGGGGTCCCGAGCGACCGGGTCGGCACGCGCGTCGCGGTCGAGCCCGCCCACCCCTGCCTGCGCTGCAGCACGTGCCTGGAGGGCCGCTACGAGGTCTGCCCCCGCTCGACCTGCCTGGGCTCGCCGCCGACCGACGGGATGCTCCAGGGGTCCGTCCTCGTCCCGGCGCCGTTCGCGCACCCCCTGCCCGAGGAGCTCCCCGGCGAGGCTGCAGCCCTCGTCGAGCCGCTCGCCGTCGCCGTCTGGGCGGCGCAGCGCGCCGGTGAGCTGCGCGGGCGCGACGTCCTGGTCACCGGGGCCGGGCCGATCGGCCTCCTGGTGCTGCAGGTGGCGCGCGCCGCCGGTGCCGCGTCGGTGACCGTGACCGACGTCGCGGCCCCGCGGCTCGCCCGCGCCCGTGAGCTCGGCGCCGACGAGGCCCTGGACGCGCGCGCCGACCTCCCGCGAGCCGCCTTCCACGCGGTCTTCGAGTGCTCCGGCGCTCCTGCCGCCTACGCCTCCCTCGTCGCGGTCCGGCCGGCCGGGGTCTTCGTCGTCGTCGGGGTCGCGAGCGGTGACGTGCTGCTCCCCCTCGGAGCGGCGCAGCGCTGGGAGGTCGACGTACGGCCGAGCTTCCGCTACGGGCCGGGCGCCTTCGCGACGGCCATCCGCTGGGCGAGCAGCTCCCGCGTCCAGCTCGCCCCGCTGGTGACCTCCCGGTTCCCCCTCGAGCGCGCGGACCGCGCGATCGCCTGCGCGGTCGAGGACCGGTCGCAGGTGAAGGTGCTGGTCGACGTCCGCTGACCTCCCGGTCCAGGCGGGTGCTGACGGACGCAGCACCCGGCGCGGCGACCTGCTCGAGGCCGTCCAGCACCCCGTCCGAACGCGGCAAGTCGATGCAAGGAGAGCTCGCGTGCCCAGTCCACAGCCAGTCCAGGGGTCCAGCCGATGAAGATCACCGATGCTCGGGTCGTGGTGTCGTCGCCGGGGCGCAACTACGTGACCGTCGTCCTCGACACCGAGGACGGGGTCGTCGGCGTCGGCGACGCCACGCTCAACGGGCGCGAGCTGTCCGTGGCGTCCTACCTCTCCGACCACGTCTGCCCCCTGCTGATCGGCCGCGACGCCCGCCGCATCGAGGAGATCTGGCAGTACCTCTACAAGGGCGCCTACTGGCGCCGCGGCCCGGTCACCATGACCGCGATCGCCGCCATCGACGTCGCCCTGTGGGACATCAAGGGCAAGGCGGCGGGGATGCCCGTCTACCAGCTGCTGGGCGGCGCGGCCCGGGACGGCGTCATGGTCTACAGCCACGCCAGCGGCGCCACGCTGGAGGAGCTCGACGCCGACGTCGAGACCCAGCTCGCCGCGGGCTTCCACGCGGTGCGGGTGCAGGCGTCGGTGCCCGGGCTCGAGCGCACCTACGGCATCGCCCCGAGCGACGGCCGCGTCTACGAGCCCGCCTCCTCCAGCTCTCCGCAGGAGGACTCGTGGGAGACGGGCGCCTACCTCGACTTCGCGCCGGCGATGATGGCGCACGTCCGGGAGCGGTTCGGCTTCGGCGTGCACCTCCTGCACGACGTCCACCACCGCCTGACGCCCATCGAGGCCGGGCGCCTGGGGGCCGCGCTCGAGCCGTCGCGGCCCTTCTGGATGGAGGACCCGACCCCGGCGGAGGACCAGTCCGCCTTCCGCACCATCCGGAACCACACCACGACGCCGCTGGCGGTCGGCGAGGTGCTCAACTCGATCTGGGACTGCCAGCAGCTCATCACCGAGCGCCTCATCGACTACATCCGCACGTCGGTCTCCCACGCGGGCGGGATCACCCACCTCCGGCGGATCTTCGCGCTGGCCGACCTCTACGGCGTCCGCTCCGGCTCGCACGGCGCGGGCGACCTGTCGCCGATCTCCATGGCCGCCGCCCTGCACGTCGACCTCAGCATCCCCAACCTCGGCATCCAGGAGCACATGGGGCACCGCGACCCGGCCGGCGAGGTCTTCTCGTCGTCCTACCGCTTCGCCGACGGCTACATGCACCCGGGCGACGAGCCGGGGCTGGGGGTGGTCTTCGACGAGGCCGCCGCAGCGCGGTTCCCGTACCAGCCGATGTACCTGCCGGTGAACCGTCGTCTGGACGGCTCGGTGCACGACTGGTGAGCACGTGGGACGTCGTCGTCATCGGCGAGCCGCTCGTGGAGCTCTCCAGCCCCGTCGCCTTCGCGGACGGGGTGCAGGCGCGCTTCGCGGTCTCCGGGGACGCGGTGAACGTCGCGGCCGCGGCCAGCGCGGCCGGCGCCCGGGTCGCGCTGGCCGCCGTCCTGCCCGCCGACGACCTCGGCGAGGCGGTCGCCGCGCGGATCGCCGAGCTGGGGATCGGCACGGACCTGCTGCGCCGGCGCCCGGGCCAGCAGGGGGTCTACCTGGTGCACAGCGACCCCGTCGGGGAGCGGGAGTTCTTCTACGCCCGGGCGGGGAGCGTCGGCTCGTCGATCGGACCCGACGACCTCGACCTCGCCGTCCTGCGCGAGGCGGGCGCCGTGGTGGCGAGCGGCATCCTGGGGGCGGTGTCCCCCACCGGGAGAGCGGCGCTGCTCGCGGCCGCGAGCAGCTCGGCCCGGTTCGTGTACGACCCCAACTACCGGCCGCGCCTGACCACGGCGGACGCGGCGTCCGCGCTGCTGCGCGAGGTGGCGGCGACCGCCCACCTGGTCACCCCGTCCTTCCCCGGCGAGGCGCGCGCCCTGCTCGGCGCCGGCACCGCGCGGGAGGCGGCGGCACGGCTCCGCCGCCTGGGCGCCGCCCACGTCGCCGTCACCTGCGGCGCCGACGGCGCCCACCTCTCCGAGGCGGCCGGCGACCGCTGGGTGGACGCGGTCCCCGCCCCGCAGGTGGTGGACCCGACGGGCGCCGGGGACGCCTTCCTGGGCACCACCGCAGCGCGCCTCGTCCTCGGGGACCCCCTCCCCGTCGCCGCCGCCGCGGGCGCCGCCGCGGCGTCCCTGTCCGTGGGGGCCGCCGGGGGCAGCTCCGCCGTCCCGTCGTGGCAGCGGACCCTCGAGCACCTCGCGGGCGCGCCGTGACCGGGCGCGCGGCGGCGAGGCTGGACCTCGGCTCGCTGGCGCACGTGCCCCGCCTGTCGACGCTGGCTCGCGGCGACGTCCGACCGGGGGTGGTCCACCTCGGCCTCGGGGCCTTCGCCCGCGCCCACACGGCGGTCGTCACGGAGCGGGCCATGGCGCGCTCCGGCGACCCGTCCTGGGGCCTGGTGGGCTCCTCCCAGCGGTCGCGGCAGGTGGTCGACCAGCTCGCACCCCAGGACGGGCTCTTCAGCGTCCTGGAGCGCGGTGCCGGCGCGGCGGCGCCCGCTGTGGTCTCCAGCGTGCTCGCCGTGCTCGACGGCACCGCCCAGGCGGAGGAGGTCTCCGAGGCCGTCGCCGCGGCGGAGACCGGGGTCGTGACCCTCACGGTGACCGAGAAGGGGTACACGAGCACCGCGCAGCGCACGCTCGACCGGTCGAACCCCGCGGTGGCGGCGGACCTCCTGGGCCGCCCTCCGGTGACCACGATCGGACGCCTCTGCGCGGCGCTGGCGCGGCGGCGCGCGCAGGACGGCGGCCCGATCACCGTCGTCTCCTGCGACAACCTGCCGGAGAACGGCGACCTCACGCGCCGCCTGGTCACCGAGTTCGCCGCCGCCACCGACCACGCGCTCCTGCGGTGGGTCGAGGAGTCCGTGCGGTTCCCGAGCACGATGGTCGACCGGATCGTGCCCGCGACCACCGGCGCCGACCTGGCGGACGCCGCCCGCGCCCTGGGCGTCGAGGACCACGGGGCCACCGTCGCCGAGCCGTTCCTGCAGTGGGTCGTCCAGGACGACTTCGCCGGCGCCAGGCCCCCGTGGGACGCCGGCGGAGCCGTGCTCACGGACGACGTCGCCCCCTGGGAGGCCGTCAAGCTGCGGCTGCTGAACGCCTCGCACACGCTGCTCGCCCTGCTGGGCCGGCTGGGCGGCGCCGCGACGATCGCGGAGTCCCTCGAGCAGCCCGGGTCGCGACGGGCTGCCAGGAGCCTCATGGACGAGGCGATCAGCGTCCTCGACGTGCCGGACGGCCTGGACGTCCACGCCTACCGCGACAGCGTCCTCGTCCGCTTCGCGAACCCCGCGCTGCGGCACACGACGGCGAAGGTCGCCGCAGACACCTCGCAGAAGCTCGGTCCGAGGGTCCTGCCGACCGTCCGCGCGCTGCGGGCCGGGGGCGCCCCGGCCCGGTGGTCCGCGCTGGCGCTGGCGGCGTGGGTCCGCCTCCTGGTCACCGACCCCCCCGGCACCGACGGCGACCCCCTCGCGGCGCGGCTGGCGGAGGCCCTCGCCACCGCGGGCGACCCCGTGCGCGCCGTCCTGTCCGTGCAGGAGGTCTTCGGCGCCGACCTGGCGGACGACGGCGACCTGGTCCGGGGAGTCCGGACGTGGTACCGGGACCTGGAGCGGTTCGGGACGAGCGCCCTACGAGCGGAGCCGGACCATGACTGACACCGCCGACCTCCTCGCCGGCGCCCGCGTCGTCCCCGTCGTCGTGCTCGACGACCCCGGCATCGCGGTCGACCTCGCGCAGGCGCTGCTCGCCGGCGGCGTCCGGGTCGTCGAGCTGACGCTGCGCACGCCGTCGGCGGTGGAGTCGATCCGCCGCATCGCCGAGGCGGTGCCCGAGGTGGTCGTCGGCGCCGGCACCGTGCTCAGCGGCGAGCAGGGCGAGCGGGCCGTGGACGCCGGGGCGCGCTTCCTGGTGAGCCCCGGGACGACGCCCCGCCTCCTCGACGACCTCCAGGGGCTCGGGGTGGCCCTGCTGCCCGGCGTCGCGACGGCCGGCGAGGCGATGGCCCTGCGCGAGCGCGGCCTGCGCCTCCTGAAGTTCTTCCCCGCCGTGCCGGCGGGCGGCATCCCCTACCTGCGCGCGCTGGCGTCGCCGCTGCCGGACGTGCGCTTCTGCCCGACGGGCGGGATCGACGAGGCCGGCGCCAGCGACTTCCTGGCCGAGCCCAACGTCGCGTGCGTCGGGGGGAGCTGGATGACCCCCCGCCCGGCGCTGGACGGGCGGGACTGGGACGCCGTCCAGCGGCTCGCGCGCGCGGCCTCCGGGCTGTGACGCCTCGTACCGGCGCGAGGGCACGAACGGGCGCGAGGGCGACGGAGGGGGCCCTGATGCTCCTCGACGGGCCCTCGTCGTCGCCCTCGCGCGCGATCGCCGCGAGGACGTCTCCGGCGGCCGGCCGTCAGGGGACGGTGTACCCCGCGGCGCGGAAGAGCTCGTACCACTCGGCGCGGGTGAGGGGCAGGTCCGAGCCCTGCGCGGCGGCGCGGACGCGCTCGGGGTTGGTCGTGCCGAGGACGACCTGCATCTGCGCCGGGTGCCGCGTGATCCACGCGGTGGCGACGGCCAGCTTCGGGACGCCGTACTGCTCCGCGAGGCGGTCGAGGACCACGTTGAGCTCGGGGTAGCGGTCGTCGTCGAGGAAGACGCCGGAGAAGAAGCCGGCCTGGAAGGGCGACCACGCCTGCACGGTGATGTCGTGCAGGCGGCAGTAGTCGAGCGTCCCGGGGTCCCGGGCGATCGACTGGTCGAGCTCCTGCATGTTCGACGCCACGCCGTGGGCGATGAGCGGAGCGTGCGTGATCGACAGCTGCAGCTGGTTCGCCACCAACGGCTGGCGCACGGACCTCTTGAGCAGCTCGACCTGCCCCGGCGTGTGGTTGGAGACGCCGAAGTGCAGCACCTTCCCGGCCGCGTGGAGCTCGTCGAAGGCGCGGGCGACCTCGTCGGGCTCCACCAGGGCGTCGGGCCGGTGCAGCAGGAGGACATCCAGGCGGTCGGTGCCGAGCGCCTCGAGCGAGCCCTCGACCGACTGCATGATGCGGTCGTAGGAGAAGTCGAAGTACGGGCCGTCGGGGACGATGCCGCACTTCGTCTGGATGGTGACCTGGTCGCGCTCGGACGGCGAGAGCTGCACGGCCTCGGTGAAGCGCTGCTCGCAGCGGTGCATCGAGCCGCCGTAGACGTCGGCGTGGTCGAGGAAGGTCATCCCCGCGTCGCGGCCCGCGGCCCACCACTCGCGGATCTTCTCGTCGGGCAGGTCGGCGACGCGCATGACGCCGAGGACGACGTCGGGCACCTGCAGGCCGCTGGTGCCGAGGGGGACGGTCTTCACGTCTCAGGCCTCCGAGAGCTGGTCGAGCTCGTCCGCGGTGAGCTGCAGCTCGGCGGCGCGCAGGGAGTCGGTGATGGACGCCGGGCGCGAGGAGCCCGGGATGGGGATGACGACGGGCGCGAGCGCCAGCTCCCAGGCGAGGACCACCTGGTGCGGGCTGACCCCGTGGGCGTCGGCGACGCGCTGGAAGGCGGCGTGCTCGCTGCCGACCTCGGAGGCCTTGGCGATGCCGCCGAGCGGGCTCCACGGCAGGAACGCGATGCCGAGCGACGCGCAGTGGTCGAGCTCGCCCCGGCTGGAGCGGAAGGCCGGCGAGAACTGGTTCTGCACCGACGCGAGGCGCCCGCCGAGGACGGCGTTCGCCTCGTCGATCTGCGCGACGTCGGCGTTCGAGACGCCGGCCATCTGGATGACGCCCTCGTCGAGCAGCTCGGCGAGCGCGCCGACCGAGTCCGCGTAGGGCACGTCGGGGTCGGGGCGGTGGAACTGGTACAGGCCGACGGCCTCGACGCCGAGGCGCCGCGCCGACGCCTTCGCCGCCGCCTTGAGGTGCTCGGGGCGGCCGTCCTGCGTCCACGACCCGTCACCGGGCCGCAGGTGCCCGCCCTTCGTCGCGACGAGGACCTGCGAGGCGTCGCCGCCCCAGCTGCGCAGGGCCTGCGCCACGAGCTCCTCGTTGTGGCCGTCCTCCCCGGCGTCGCGGTGGTAGGCGTCGGCGGTGTCGACGAGCGTGGCACCCGCCTCCAGCGCGGCGTGGATCGTCGCGAGGCTGCGCTCGCGGTCGGGGCGCCCCTCGATCGACATCGGCATGGCGCCGAGACCGATCGCCGAGACGCTGCGGGTTCCGAGGCTCCGTCGCTCCATGCGGGCGACCGTAGGCGCGGGCGGCGACGGGCGCGCGTCCGGCGGGACTCAAGCGGCCAGCGCCACCAGCGCCCTGCGCAGCGCGGCGCGGTCGTCGAAGGCCGTGCGCGCGGTCCCGGTCGTCATCTCCTGGCCGGCACCACGCCCGATGACCACGAGGACGTCGCCCGGCCCGGCGGCCGCGACGGCGCTGGCCACCGCCTCCGCACGGTCGGGCACCTCCCGCACGCTGGCACGACCGGCGCCACGGGCACCGGAGGCCACCACGGCGCGCAGAGAGGCGGGGTCGTCGTCGTGCGCCCCCTCGTCGGTGACCACGACGACGTCGGCCAGCCGCCCGACCGCCTCCCCGAGGAGCACCGACTTGCCGGGGTCCCGGCCGCCCCGCTGCCCCGTCACGACGTGGAGACGACCGCGGGTGAGCGTGCGCAGGTACTGCAGCGCCCGGTCGACGCCCTGGGCGTTGTGGGCGAAGTCGACCAGGGCGAGGAACGGCTGCCCGGCGTCGACGACCTCCATCCGGCCGGGCACCAGCGCCAGCGCCTCCACGCCGCGGACCGCGCTGTGGGAGTCCGTCCCCGTCGACAGCAGCGCCGAGAGCGCCGACAGGGCGTTGTCCGCCTGGTGGGCGCCGAGCAGCTGCAGGTCCACGACCCGGTCGGTCCCGGGGCCCCGCAGGCGGAAGCTCGTGCCCGACGCCGTCGCGCGGACCTGCGTGGCCGTCCAGTCCGCGCGGCGCCCGCGAGCCGACGTGGTCACCACCGGCACCGCTGCGCGAGCGGTCAGCGCGGCGGCCAGCCGCTGCCCCCAGACGTCGTCGACGCCGACCACGGCCAGGGCGCAGCGCTCGGGCTCGAACAGCCGGGCCTTGGCGGCCAAGTACTCGTCCATGTCGCGGTGCAGGTCGAGGTGGTCGGCGGCGAGGTTGGTGAAGACCGCCGCGCGGAAGCGGGTGCCGTCGACCCGGTGCAGGGCCAGCGCGTGGCTGGACACCTCCAGCGCCACCCGTTCGACGCCGGCGGAGCGCAGGGCGGTCAGGTCGCGCTGCAGGTCGGCGGCCTCCGGGGTGGTCAGCGCGGCGGCGCGCTGGCCGTCGGGGCCGCGCGCGACCACGCCGCTCAGCAGGCCGGTGCGCGCTCCTGCGGCGGCCATGCCCGCCTCCAGCAGGTGGGTGGTGCTCGTCTTGCCGTTGGTGCCGGTCACGCCGACCACGTCGAGGGAGGCGGAGGGCTCGTCGTAGAGCCAGTCCGCCAGGGGGCCGGCGCAGCGCCTCGGGTCGGCCACCAGCAGCGTCGGCAGGCCCGGGCACGGCCGGTCGCTGACCGCCGCGACAGCGCCGCGGCCCGCGGCGCCGGCGCTGAAGGCCGCACCGTGGTGGCGGCCGCCGGGGAGGGCCAGCCACAGCTCGCCGGGACCGACGCGGCGCGAGTCGTGGTGCAGACCCCTCACGAGCGCCGCCGACGACCCCTCGGGCAGCTCGGCCCCGAGGCGCGCGGCCACCTCCCCCAACGGCTTGGGCCGGTGGCCGGACGGTGCGGGGGGCCATGTCACCCCCCGAGCCTCAGCCCTGCCCCGGCGGACCGCCAGACGACGCGGGCGCCGCCCTCCGTCCCGCCGCCGAGCGACCGGTGCCCGGCCTCGTCCGGAGGCCCCGCGCACCGGTGGAGCCAGCAGCGGGACTCGAACCCGCAACCGCCCGATTACAAGTCGGGTGCGCTACCAGTTGCGCCATGCTGGCGGTCGGGCCGAGACGTCCGAGCCCTCGGTCGAGCCTACCGACGCGCGTGCCCGGCGAGGGCGCCGCGGCCCGCGCGACCGAGGTCGGGGACCGGCACCGCCCGCCCACTCTCGACCGGACCTCTCAGCCCGGGGGCTCGGCTGTGAGGCGCGGAACGAGATCCCCACGGTCCTCGGCGACCTCGTGGGCGGCATCGCCTTCGTCGGGCCCACCCTCTACGCCACCCACGGCCGAACCGGCACCAGCCGCCGGGCCCGGGAGGTCGCCGCGGCGGACGCGGCCGACCGCGCGGTGGTCGCGGCGCCGCACGCCGGGACCGCGGCCCCGGTGGCCGCCCACGACTCCGCCCGGACCGTGGGCGCCGGGGTCCGCTGACCCGGGCGCGAGCGAAGACCGACGACCGACGACCGACGACCGGACAGGAGACCCATGACCACCCCGATCATGAGCATGGCCGGCGCCGCGGCGCGGGTGCGCGCCGCCCGCTTCCGCCAGGGCACGAGCTGGGCGGCGATCGCCCGGGCGCTCGACGCCCCCCTGGTGTGGACGACGGCGGCGCTGGTCGGCCAGCACCCGATGACGGCCGAGCAGGCCCAGACCGCCTGCGCCCTGCTCGGTCTCGACGACGTCGCCGCCGAGGCCCTGCAGCAGCAGCCCGCTCGCGGGATCGACCCGGCCCTGCTGGGCGACCCGACGATCTACCGCTTCTCGGAGGCGCTCGCCGTGCACGGCCCGGCGCTCAAGGAGCTCGTCCACGAGGAGTCCGGCGACGGGATCATGAGCGCGATCGACTTCTCCGTCGACGTCGCGCGCCGCCCCCACCCCGACGGCGACCGGGTCGTGGTCACCTTCGACGGGGAGTTCCTCGACCACCGCTGGTGAGCTCAGCCGCCCGCGCCGCCGCCCGCGGCGCGGGCGGCGGCCAGCCGTCGGCGGACGCGGTCGGGCAGGTCGACGGCGAGGTCCGGCCACTCGGCGACGGCCCTCTCACGGGGGGCGCCGCGCCGTCGACGACTCCCCGCCGCGGGGTGCTGGTGGTCGGCCCACCGCGAGACGCCCTGGTCGGCGACGACGACCCCGGTCCGCTCCCCCACGGCGTCGACGTCGACGTGCGGCACCACGACGCACGTCCGCCAGACGCCGCCGCGGCGGGCCGCTGCCGCCCATCCCGGCGCGAGGCGGAAGGCGCCGTCGCTGCGCAGGCGGACCTCGCCGGTGGCCTCGTCCACCCAGCCGACGCGCTCCCCTGCCTCGCGCAGGCTGCCGTCGGGCCACAGCACGTAGCGCCCGAGGTCCCAGCCCGAGCCGTGGACGGTGAGCACGTCGGTGCCCAGCGCCACCTGCTTGAGCGTGGCGTGGGTGACGTCGTGGGGGGCCGCGGCCTCGTCGAGCGCCTCCACGGCGGCCCGGCACAGCTCGTCGACACGGGTGCGCGAGGCCGCCACGCGCTCCTGCGCCGCTTCGTCGACGACCTCGGCGGTCCGCCGGCGCCGGAGGCCCCGGCGCCTGGCGCGCGCTTCCTCGGGATGGCCGGCCACACCCCCGAGCATGAACCAGGAGTGACAGGACGTCACGCTCTTCGAGGTCGTGCACCCCCGGCACCGCGGACGTCCCCCGCCCCTCAGCGTCTCCCGCGCACGGCGCGGGCCAGCGGTCCGCGCAGCCAGCCGTCCGCCTCGCGGTGCGACCCGAGGCGCACGAGCACCAGGCCCGGCTGCTGGCCGGGGAGCGCAGGCACCCGCTCGCGCGTCCGGGCGTGCGTCGACCACGCCCACCGGACGACCTGCTCGGGGTCGGCGAGCACCGTCCGCAGCGGCGGCTCCACGTCGCCGTGCCACAGCACCTCGTGCCGCAGCCGTCGTCGCAGCGTGCGCCGCACCACCTGACCCATCACGCGAGCCCGAGGCAGTTCCAGCCACACGAGCAGGTCCGCGCGGTCGGCGAGCAGCGCCCGCACCGGCCCGTGGTGCCACTCCGTCACCCACGCCGGGCCTGCGGTGAAGGCCTCGACGTCCGACAGAGCTCCGTGGAGGCGTCCAGGCGGGTCCGTGGTGCAGGGCGTCCAGCTCGACCTGGGCGACCTCGAGGACCGCGGCGACGCGCGCGGCGAGCGTCGTCGTGCCCGAGCCCGACGTGCCGGCGACGAGGACCCGCCGCGGCAGCTGGGGCAGCGGGGCGGCGGGTCCGAGCACGGCCGCCGACGCCAGCGCCGCGAGAGGGTCAACCCGACCACCGCCGCTGGCGGCGGCAGCTGCCGGACGTGCAGGGCGGCGGTCCCCTCCGGCGGACGTCGTCGTCCCTCGAGGACGAGCCGGAGGCTCCCGTGCGCAGCGACCAGCCCTTCCCCGCCGAGCGCACCGCCGTCGTCACCGGGGGCGGCTCCCCCCGGGGCATCGGACGAGCCCTGGCCGCCCGGCTCGCGCGCGAGGGCTGGGCCGTCGCCGTCCTCGACCTGGACGAGGGGGCCGTCGCCGCCGTCGCCCGCGAGGTCACCGGGAGCGGGGGGCGCGCGCTCGACGTCGGCGTCGACGTGTCCGACCCCGCCTCGGTGGAGGCGGCCGTGCAGCGCGTGCAGGCCGAGCTGCCGCCCGTCGTCGGCCTGGCGGACGCCGCGGGCATCAGCTCGCCGGACCACCCGGGCCTTCGCCCGCGCGATGGCCGACCGCGGCCTCGGCCGCGTGGTGTCGATCTCCTCGGTCTCCGCCCAGCGCGGCGGCGGGACCTCCTCCACGTCCGCCTGCAGCGCCTCCCTGGGCGCCGTGGTGAGCCTCGTGCGCGCCGTCGCCCGCGAGCTGAGCCCCCTCGGTGTGACCGCCGACTGCGTGAGCCCGGGTCCGGTCGACACCGACGTCATGGGCGGCCCCCTCGACGACGACCGCCGTGCCGACCTGGCCTCCGCGGGCCTCGTCGGCCGTGTCGGCACCGTCGACGACGTCGCCGCGCTGACGGCCTTCCTGCTCGGCCCGGACGCCGGCAACACCACCGACGACGTCAACGGCGGGCTGCACATGTCGTGACGCGCAGCCCGCCGTCGGCGCCTGGCGCCCAGGGCGCGCGGTGCTCAGTACAGGAGGCCGACCCGCTCCTGCGGCCAGGCGAGGACGGCGAGGACCTGCGTGACGGCCGCCTGGTCGAGCAGCTCCGTCGTCGCGTCCCCCCCGGAGTACAGGCCCGTGGCCGGGTCGCGGCTCGTGTCCTGCTGGCGCTGCGCCCAGGCGGTCACGGCCTCCCGGTACCGCGTGCCGCCCGTGACGGACTCCAGCAGCAGGAGGTTCTTGGCGTAGACGGCGACGAAGGACCGCGGCTGGTCGTCGAGCCGGCCCTCCTCGACGTAGTGCCGGTAGGACGCGTCGGCGATCTCGTCGGCCCGGTCGAGGTAGCGCTGCTCCCCGGTGGCCTCGAAGAGCAGGGCGTAGGTGCCGATCGGCACGCCCTGGTTGTAGGCCCACTGCGTCTCGTCCACCGTCCCGTCCAGCCCGAGGTGGTCCCCGTAGAGGCCGTTCGGCGCCAGGAGGTTCTCGTCGGTCCACGCCGTCATCCGCAGCGCCCAGTCCAGGTACCGCTGCTCGCCGGTGATCAGGTGCAGCCGCACGGCGAGCTGCGCGGCCGGCATGGTCGTGACCGTGTTGCGGTCGCGGTTCCCCGGCGCCTGCGTCCAGAACACGCCGCCGGGCGCGGCGTGCGAGGCGTCGTCGTCCCAGCCGGAGACGGCGAGCTCGAAGACCTCCTCCGCCCGGGCGAGCGCCTCCTCGTCACCGGTCATCAGGTGCTGCTGCACCTTCGCCAGCCCGACCCAGAGGTTGTCGTCGTAGAAGAGGTCGCCCCCGCTCCCGTAGGGCGGCTGCGGGTAGGAGTCGTACCCGGGCAGCCCCGTGCTGCTGGCCGACGCGTCCCAGTAGAGCTCCTGGGCGGCCGCGTGCTCCGCGAGGTCGTCGGCGTAGACGGCACCGGCCTCCCCCGGCAGCCCGGTGAGGTCGAGCGCGGCCACGTGCGCCTGCGAGAACGGCCACTCGAAGGAGTACGCGCGGTCGTCGCCCCCGGCGGGGACCTGCTCGCGGTAGAGGCCGGAGCCGTCGCCGGCCGCGAGGTGCTCCTGCATCGCCGCGTACGCGTCCTGCGCGGCCGCCGCCGGGTCGACGGGGTCGCCGGCCGCGGCGGGCGTCCTGGCGCTGATCGCCATGACCTTCATCCGGCTCTCGTCCGGCAGCCGCAGCGAGACGGCCTCCCGGGCCGGATCGACGGCGAGGACGTCGTGCCACACGTGCACCGCGAGCCCGTCGCCGCCTCCGCCGGCGTAGTAGCGGCCCTGCGCGGTCAGCGCCGTCCCCTCGCCGAGACGCGGCCCCCCGGCGGCCCAGTCCGTCGCGTCGAGCCGGGCGGTCGACGTCGACCCGTCCGCGTAGGTGATGACGGCGTCCCCGCTGAGGTCGCCGTTGTGCGCCGAGAGCAGGACGTCCAGGGCGCTCCAGGACCCCGGCTCGAGCGCCAGCTCCTGCCCGCGGGCGGCGACGAAGTTCGGCGTCGTGCCCGACGTCTCGGGCAGCACGTAGGTGCGCCCGCCGACGAGCTGCTCCCCCGGCCCGGGGAGCTCCTCGGCGGGGAAGCTCCACCCGCCGCCGTCGAAGTCGCCCTCGTCCCTCGCGTCGGACGTGGCGATCCCGTCGACGTCGTAGGCGCCGGACAGGTCCACCGGGCACGAGCCCCCCGGCTCGCCGCAGCGCGGGACGACGGTCACGACGGCCGTGCGCTCGACGACGTCGCCCCCGCGGTCGCGGGCGCTCAGCTGCACCTCGTAGCGGCCGGGCGCCGTCCCGCCCGGGACGACGACCCGCAGCGGCACCTCCTCGGTCGCCGGCAGGCCGGCGGAGCGGACGCGCAGGACCCGGCGGTCGAGGTCCGCGCGCAGCGGCTCCTGCGCCGACGCCTCGAGCGTGACGGTCGGGCGCCCGGGGTCGGTCGCGACGACGGTCGCCGTCATGTCGAGGACCTGGTCGTCCGCGCTGCTGAGCAGGTCGGCCGAGGCGGGGACGAGCCCGGCGGCGAGGTGGCTCGTGCGCACCCGGCCGGAGACGAGCGGCTCCGGGGCGAGGTCGACGTCCGTGCCCCAGGCCGACGGCTCGGGACCCACCTCGAAGGCCACGTCGCGCCCGGCGCGGATGTCGTCACCGGTGATCCACGTGCGGTCCGAGAGCCGGCCGCCCACCCGCACCGACCGGACGTAGCGGTCGGTGTCCGAGGTGCCGGGCGCGGTGATCGTGAAGGAGCCCTCCGGGTACCACTCCGGGTCCAGCGAGAGCTCCACCCGGTCGAACACGGGCGTGGACAGCGACCAGACCTCGGTCCCCGGCACCGACGGGTAGACGCCGATGGAGGACAGGACCTGCCAGGCCGACATCGTCCCGAGGTCGTCGTTGCCCGTGATGCCCTGCGGCCCGTCGGTGAACAGGGTCAGCGCCGCGTGCACGACGTCGGTCGTCTTCCAGGGCTGCCCGGTCCACCCGTAGACGTAGGGGGCGTGCAGGTCGGGCTCGTTCTGCGGGTTGTAGGTGCTGAACCCGTAGTAGTCGTAGGCGCTGCTGACCCAGACCTCGCGGACCGTCCGCTCGGGGTCCTCCAGCAGCTGGTCGTAGGCGAAGAAGCCGTCCAGGCGCTCGTTCGCCGCCTCCTCGCCACCGAGGAGGTCGACGAGCTGGTCCAGGTCCTGCTGGACCAGCCAGGTGTACTGCGAGGACGTGCCCTCGTGGAAGCCCACGCTGTCCGCGGGGTCGGCGGGGCCGACGAAGAGGCCCTGCGCGTCCCGGGCGCGGAAGGACCCGGTCCGCGGGTCGAAGACGTTGCGGAAGCTCTGGCCCCGCAGGGCGAGCCGCTCGGCGTCCTCGTCGTGGCCGAGCGCGGCGGCCATCGTCGACAGCGTCGCGTCGGCGAGCGCGTACTCGAGCGTCGCCGAGGCGCCGTGCTGCAGGTCGTAGTCACCCGGCTTCCCCGAGCGGCTCGGCTCGTCCGGCACGAAGCCGTCCTCGAGGTACTGGGCGTTGCCGGCGCGGCCGTTGTACTGGCTGTCCGCCGGGGGCACGCCGTCGGCGTTCTCGAGCAGCGCCTGGTAGGCCTCCTCCTCGTGGCCGGCGAGCAGGCCCTGCCGCCAGGCCGAGACGAGGAAGGGCGTCACCGGGTCGCCGGTCATGATGTTGGTCTCGACCGTGGCGTAGCCCCAGCGCGGCAGCCACCCGCCCTGGTCCTCGATCGCGAGCAGGGACAGCGCCATGTCGCGGGACTCCTGGGGCGCCAGCAGCGAGAGGAGCTGCTGCTGGGTGCGGTAGGTGTCCCACAGCGAGAACGTCTGGTAGTAGGTGAAGTCCTCGGCCTGGTGGACCTCCTGGTCCCAGCCGGTGTACCGACCGTCGACGTCCGTGGCGACGCTGGGGGTCAGCAGCGAGCGGTAGAGCGAGGAGTAGAAGGTCCGCCGCTGCTCGGAGGTGCCGCCCTCGGTGCGCACCTGGCCCAGGCGCTCCTCCCAGGTGGCGTCGGCCGCGGCGCGCACCTCGTCGAAGGTTCGGCCGCCCTCGGCGGCGAGGTTGGCGCGGGCGCCGTCGGCGTCCACCCACGACAGCGCCGTCGTCTGCTCCACCGTGCGGTCCTCGCCCGCGTCGAAGGTGAGCACGGCGCCCTGGCGCCCGCTGCCACCGCTCTCGCGGCTCCCCGCGGTCACCTCGTCCCCGGACCACGTGGCGACCGCGGTGAAGGGGCGGTCGAACGTGGTGGTGAAGTGCATGGTGTACGGCCGGGTGCCCTGGCAGAACCCGCTGCCGACGACGGTCGTCTCGACGGTGCGGTCGCCGGTGATGCGGACCTCGCTGGACTCGACCGCGTGCAGCGCCTGGCCCGCGTTGACGAGCACGGTCGCCTCGTCGGTCTCGGGGAAGGTGTAGCGGGCGACGCCCGTGCGCGTGGTGGCCGTCAGCTCCGCCGTCACCGTCCCGCCCGGAGCCTGCAGCGGCACCGAGTAGTAGCCCGGAGACGCGGTCTCGCCGTCATGGGAGTACGGCAGCGCGTACTGGGCGTAGTCCGTGGACGTCGGCGTCCCCGTCGTCGGCAGCACGGGCAGGTCGCCGCCGAGGCCGCACCCGACGCCGGAGACGTGGGTCGCGCTGAAGCCGCGGATGCGGTCGCGCGTGTAGTCGTACCCCGTCGTGTGCCCGTCGTCGGGCGACAGCTGCACCATGCCGAAGGGCAGCGAGGCGCCGGGGAAGGTGTTGCCCTCGTCCTGGGTCCCGATGAAGGGGTTGACCAGGTCGCTGAGCCTCTCGTCCGGTGGTGGCGGGGCCGGCACGGCCGCCGCGCCGGGGGCGACGAGGAGGCCCGTCGACAGCGCGGTGGCGGCGAGGAGGGCGAGACGGCGGGCGTGCGGCACGGCGGGCTCCCTGGGCGTCGGTGACCAGCGGGGGGCCCGTTCCGCGGAGACGAACCGGGCAGACCCGAGGCAACTACCCCGGTGACATCGTTGTCAAGGGTCGTCCACTCGTGACCCGACCGGGTGACGCGCCGACGACGACCTGCCGGAGCTCCAGCCCGCCGCGCGCCAGCCCGGCGACGAACCAGCGCCGAGCGACCACCAGGAGCGCCAGGACCCCAGGACCGCCAGGACCGGCAGGACCGACAGCAGCGCGGCGCCCCCTGAGCGTGGGGTGGTCGGTGCCGTGCTGCCGCTGCAGGAGCGCCAGCCCCACGGGCAGCGTGCACAGGTCCGGGTCCCGCAGGGCCACGAGCGGCCAGGCGAGCTCGTTCCACCGGTACCTGGCGGTGAGGACGACGAGGACGCCGATCAGCGGCTCGGCCCGCGGCAGCACGACGCCAGGTCGGCGGTCTCCTGCTCCCGCACGGACAGCGGCGTCGGCGTCCAGGCGGAGCGGCCTCGAGAGCCCCGGCGGGTGGAGCTGCCGACGTGGGCCGTGGCCACCTGCTGCGCCGTGAGGAGGCTGTCGGTGCGCTGGCCCGACTCCGTCGTCATCGACCGTGGCGTCGAGCCCTCCGTGAGCAGCCCGCGCGTCACGACCATCGCCTCGAGCAGCGCGGGGTCGTCCGGTGCGACAGCGCGCTCGTGGCCCGGCGGCTGCAGCAGCGAGCCGCCCGCCTGGCCCACCCGGAGAGCCAGAGGTGGGCGCCCGCCAGCTGCCGGTCCCCCGCCACCGCGTCCTGCGACCCGCCGGCCACGGACGCGAGGCGACGCGCGACGTCCGGCGACTCCTCCCACGCCCACGCCTCGTCCGGGGTGGAGGGGGCCGGCCCGACACCCGCAGCGCCGAGCGCGTCGTCGTCGACCAGCACCATCGTCGTGTCGGTGTGGTGGGGACGCCGTGGACGCCGCCGCCGTCGCTGACCGCCGATCAGAACGCCGCCCCGGACCGGGGGGCGGCGAGGCGCTCCACCGCCTCGGCCGGGAGGGGAGCCGGGACGGCGCAGGCGCGGCAGGGGCCGACGTCGGAGTGGGGGACGCGGAAGACGTCGGGCGCCGCGCCGGTCCGCAGGCCGGGCCTCCGGGGGCGGCGGACTGCCCCGACGAGCACGACGGAGCGGGGCTGCGGCCATGCCGACCACCTGGTGGCATCGGGGCGCGCGGAGCGGGGGCGGGGATGTGGCGGCCGGGGGTCGCCGAGGACGTACCCGTCCGTCCCGGTCCACGCCCGGGCGAGCGGGAAGGCGCTCCCCCTCCCCGGACGTGGACGGGACCTGGCGGCCCCGGTCAGGACGTGGCAGTGCCCGCGAGCGCCTGCTCCACCGACGCCTGGAACTGCTCCAGCGGGACGACCTCGTCGTCGACGAGCACGGTCGGCGTCCCCTGGACCCGCTCGTCGCGGTCGTCCGTGACCCGGCTGACCCAGTCGGTGTACCGGCCGCTCGTGATGCAGCTCTCCACCTCGTCGGGGACGCCGGCCTCGGCCGCCACGGCGGCGATCTGCTGGTCGGTCAGACCGCCGGCGCCCTCCTCGGGCTGGTTGTCGTACAGGGCGTCGTTGAAGGCGGCGAACTGCTCGGGCGCCTCCTCGGCGACGCAGGCGGCGGCGCTGGCGGCGCGCGCCGAGTAGTCGCCCAGGCGACGCAGGAGGTCCAGCGGGTAGTAGGTGACCGCGATGTCGCCGGCCTCGCGCCGCGCGTCGATGAAGTCGGTGTTCGCCGCCTCGAACTGGGCGCAGAACGGGCACTGGTAGTCCTGGTAGATGCTCACCGCGACGGGCGCGTCGGCGTCACCCGTGGTGAAGCCGCCGCTGTCGGAGAACGACGGCGGGGCCGCCTGCGGCGCGTCGTCGTCCCCGCCCGAGAGGACGGCCACGACCACGACGGCGACCACGGCGGCCGCCACGAGCGCGGCTGCCGTCACGAGGCCCGCGCGGCGGCGGCGCTCGGCGCGCTCGCGCTGCTCGCGCAGGGCGCGCGCCCGGGAGCGGGCGTCGGCCTGGCGGTCCGCCTTCGTCGGCTTGCGGGGGTCGGGGCTCATCGGAGCTGCCTCCTGGGGTGCGGGTCGTCGTGGGGGTCGCTGGTGGCACGGGACGCGCGCCCCGGCCCTGGGAGCCGGTGGCGCGCCGGGGCGGTCGGTGTGGCGGAGGCCCCCACCACACCGACGGCCGGGCTAGAGCCGGCGTTCCTCGGACTGGCGCCGAGCGATGGCGGAGGCGAGCACCGCGGCCCCCAGGAGCAGCACGACGACCGTGCCGCCGAGGATCGGGAGCACCAGCCCCGTGCCGGTCTCGTCGCGGACGACGACCTCGCTCGAGGAGGTCGACGGCGGGACGGCCGGGGTGGGCGACGGCGAGGCCGGGGCGGCCGCCGGGGCCTCGGACGCCGAGGTCGCCGAGCTCGCCGGGGCGGTGGGCGGCGTCGCGGCGAGAGCGGGCAGCGGAGAGCCCAGGAGGAGGAGCGCGCCGAGGCCGGTCGCCGCTGCCGCCGCAGCGGCGCTCGGGCGGCGGGCGGAGGTGCTGGGGCGGCGGGCGGGTGCGCCCGGCGGCCCGGGGGCGAGACGGGCGTCGGGCGGGAGGACGGGCACGGCCCGAGGCTACGTGGCCGACCTGGACGCGCCCCGGGCACCGGCCGGGATCCGGGACCGAGCTCAGGAGCCGAGGGGCGAGCCGGGCAGCGGGGTCCAGTCCGGCGCCGTCCCGGAGACGGCCAGCCAGACGGCGGCCGCGACCACGAGCAGGCCGACGACCACGAGGACCCTGCCGCCCGCTCCCGTCGGGGCGGCGCGGCTGATCAGCACCGAGCCCCGGCGCAGCCGCGAGCCCCCCGGGCCCCACCACGCCACGAGGACGCCGGCCGTCGCGGCGGCGGCGAGCGAGACCGCGTCGCCCGGGACGACGGAGGCGTCCGCGAGCAGCACCCCGGTGAGGAAGACGACGGCGGCGGCCACCGCGAGCGGCAGCACCAGGGACAGGACGCCGGTCACCAGCGCACCGAGCAGGGGCAGCGGCGAGCGCACCAGCGCGAGGGGGACGTCGCCGCGGCGCGGTCCGAGCACCTCGCGGCGGCGCAGCACCCAGCGGTGGCTGCGCTCGACGGTGCGGGCCAGCACGACCACGAGGAGACCGACGAGGACGCCGACCACGGGGACGAGCGCGGTCGTCCCCACGAGCGCCGCGGCCCAGGCCGCGCGCAGCCCCGGCCGGTCGGGACGACGAGGCGGGGCCACCGGCACGGCGCCGTGCGGCGCACCCGGCACGGCGCCCGACCACTCCCCCGCCCCCCCGCGCCACGGGTCCCCGTCCCAGGGCGGCGCGGTCCAGGGCCGCCGCGGGTCCTCGAGGGACCCTCGCGGTGGCACCGCTCCCGGGTGCTGGGACGGGTGCTCGACGGGACGGTGCGCTGAGGGCCGGGGGGCGGGTGGCGCGAAGGAGTCCGCGGACAGCGCGCCGTACGGGTCGCCCCACTGCTCGGGCGCCGCCTCGCGCCGCGGCAGGGCGCTCGTCGCGTCCACCCGCAGCGCGGACGTGGGCTCCTCGCGGCTCCCCCGCACGGGGACGGGCGGAGGACCGGCGGCGGGCAGCCCCGTGGTGGCCTCGCCGTCGGAGCACCAGCCGTCGCCGCCCGGTCCCTCCTCGCCCCGGTCCCCGCCGAGGGGCCGCGCCGTCCCGGGCCCCCAGGAGGTGCGGGCTCCCGCGACCGGCGCAGGGACGGCCGTGGTCTCGGCCCCGTCGGCGCCGGGGCGCCCCGCGGGCACGACGGTGGTGGCCGCGTCGTCACCGCCCGGCTCCCCCCGGCGCGGCTCGTCGGAGGTCGCGTCGTCCGAGGCCGCGTCCCAGTCCCCGTCCCGCTCCTCGACCCAGTCCCCGTCCCGCTCCTCGACCCAGTCCGCGTCCGGGTCCGGGTGCGCGTCCGCGTCCGCGTCCTCCCGGTCGACGTCGAGGCCCGTCGCAGCCATGTCGTCGTCGAGGCCCGTCCCGGCCATGCGCGCCAGGGCCGACGTCGCGGCGGCGTCGCCGACGGAGGGACCGACCTCCCGGGAGGCGCCCGCGCGCGCGGAGGCTGCCAGCTCCTCCACCGCGCGTCGCAGCCACCCCTCGCCGGGGCGCGCGGCGACGTCGGTCGAGAGGGCGGCGGTGAGCACCGGCACCAGCGGGGCGGGCACGCCGTCGAGGTCGGCCGCGCCGCGGCGGACGCGGTCGAGGACGACGTGCCACGGGCCGCCGCCGAAGGGCGGGCGCCCCGTCGCCGCGTAGGCCGTGGTGGCCGCCCACCCCCACCAGTCCGCGGCCGGCCCCACCTCGGCGCCCTCGACCAGCTCGGGCGCCAGGTACCCGGGCGTCCCCATCACCAGGTCGGCGCTGGTGAGCCGCGGGTCGTCGGCGACCTTGGCGATGCCGAAGTCGATGACGACGGGGTCGCCGTCGAGCATGAGCACGTTCGCGGGCTTGAGGTCGCGGTGCACGACGCCGGCGTCGTGCACCGCCGCGAGCGCCTGGCCGAGGCCGTCGGCGAGGCGGGCCAGGGCCGCCGGCGGCAACGGCCCCTCCTCGCGCACGTGCTCCTCGAGACTGCGCCCCGGGACGAACTGGGTCACGACGTACGGCTGGGGGCCGTCGGGGTCCGCGTCGAGCACCTCGGCCACGAGGCGGTGCCGCACGCGCCGCAGGACGGCGACCTCGCGGCGCAGCCGCTCGCGCGCGGAGGGATCTCCGGCGATGTGGGGCCGCAGCACCTTGATCGCGACGGCCCGGTCGGCGGGGTCCAGAGCCAGGTGCACCACACCCATGCCGCCCTCGCCGATCTGCTGGACCAGCCGGTAGGGCCCCAGTCGCGCCCCCGGACCCCGCTGCTCCACGCACGCCCTCCCCACCCGACCGCGGCCCGAGCGGCCGCGGCACCCGTCGCCGAGCGGCCACGGTACGGGCTCGGGCTGGGAGGCCCCCGGGCCGCTGCGGCCGCGGGTCCGGCCGCGGTGGGAGCGGCTCGACGCGAATAGCCGCTCACGGGGGCGGGCACTAGGTTCGGAGCGAGTTCAGACACGGGCGGAGCCGGCCCGGCCGACGCCGACGCGCGCCCCGCGGCGCGCCCCCACGACCCCCGAGGAGGCCACCCGTGCCAGGTACCGGGACGGACGAGCAGGACCCCGCGACCGCTGGGGCCGGACTGCCCGAGGGGCTCCCCGAGGACGTCCCGGAGGCCGCCGAGGAAGGCCTGCGCACCCCGGCCGAGCGGACCGCCGTCCCGCGTGACGGGGAGGGGTACGACGTCGTCGTGGTCGCGAACCGCCTCGCCGTGGACCGCGACGGCACCGACAAGGACGGGCAGCCGCGGTGGAAGCGCTCGCCGGGCGGGCTCGTCACCGCCCTGGAGCCGGTCATGAGGTCCCAGGACGGCGCGTGGGTCGGGTGGCCGGGGAGCCCCAGCGACGACGCGGACGCGGTCAGCGAGCCGTTCGACTGGGGCGGCATGCGCCTGGTCCCGGTGGGCCTGTCCGCCGAGGAGGTCCAGGGCTTCTACGAGGGCTTCTCCAACGGCACGCTGTGGCCCCTCTACCACGACGTGATCGTGGCCCCGGAGTACCACCGCAACTGGTGGGAGGACTACGTCGCCGTCAACGAGCGCTTCGCCGCCGCGGCGGCCGAGGTGGCCGCCGAGGGCGCCGTGGTCTGGGTGCAGGACTACCAGCTGCAGCTCGTGCCGGCGATGCTGCGGGCCGCGCGACCCGACCTCAGCATCGGCTTCTTCAACCACATCCCCTTCCCGCCGTACGAGATCTTCGCGCAGCTGCCCTGGCGCCGGCAGGTGCTCGAGGGGTTGCTCGGCGCCGACCTGCTGGGCTTCCAGCGGCCCAGCGACGCGCAGAACTTCCTGCGGGCCTGCCGCCGCTCGCTGCAGCTCGTCCCGCGGCAGCAGGCCGTCGAGGTCCGGGACGCCGACGGCGGCCGGCGGCGGGTGCGCGCGACCGCCTTCCCGATCTCCATCGACGCCGCGGCGATGGACGAGCTCTCCCGCTCCCCCGAGGTCCGCGAGCGCGCCCGGCAGATCCGCGCCGACCTCGGGAACCCGGACACGGTCGTGCTCGGCGTGGACCGCCTCGACTACACCAAGGGCATCGGCCACCGCATCAAGGCCTTCGCGGAGCTGCTCGACGACGGGCTCCTGCGCGCGGAGGAGACCGTCCTCGTGCAGGTGGCCACCCCGAGCCGCGAGCGCGTCGAGCAGTACCGGCTGCTGCGCGAGGACATCGAGCTGCAGGTCGGGCGCGTCAACGGCGCCCACGGCACCCTCGGGCACTCCGTGGTGGCGTACCTGCACCACAGCTACGGGCGCGAGGAGATGGCGGCGCTGTTCCAGGTGGCCGACGTCATGCTCGTCACGAGCCTGCGGGACGGCATGAACCTCGTCGCCAAGGAGTACGTGGCGGCCCGGCACGACGAGCGCGGCGCGCTGGTCCTGTCGGAGTTCACCGGCGCCGCCGACGAGCTGGGCCAGGCCCTGCACGTCAACCCCCACGACATCGACGGGCTGAAGGCCGCGGTCGTCCAGGCCGTCGTGATGGCGCCGCGGGAGCAGCGCCGGCGGATGCGCTCGATGCGGCGGCGCGTCTTCGAGCACGACGTCCAGCGCTGGGCCAAGGACTTCCTGCGAGCGCTGCGACCCGACGTCGGCGCCGAGGTGCCGGACGGCGGCGAGGGCCTGCAGGACGCCGGCGCCCCCGCGCCGACGGAGGGGGGCTCGTGAGCGCGCCGGACGACGCGCCCCTGGACGGCCCGCTCGGCGAGGCCCTGGACGCCCTGGCGGCCTCGCCGCACCCCCTCGTCGCGCTGGACTTCGACGGCGTCCTCGCCCCCCTCGTCGACGACCGGGACGCCGCGCGCCCGCTGGAGCGCTCCGCCGCCGCGGTGGCCGCGCTGTCGGCCCTCGAGGGCGAGCGCGCCGTCGAGGTCGCCCTCGTCTCCGGCCGGCCGCTGGAGTCCCTCGTCCGGCTCGCGGGGCCACCCGCACGGGCGGCGCTGGTCGGCAGCCACGGCGCCGAGGTGCGCCTGCCCGGCGAGGCGGACGCGTCGACCCCGCTGGGCGAGGCGGAGCGCGCGCTCCTCGGCGACGTCGTCGAGCGGGTGCGCGCGGTGGTGGCCGAGCACCCGGGGACCGACCTCGAGACCAAGCCCGCCGGCGCGGTGCTGCACACCCGCGGGGCGGACGTCGCCACGGCGTCGGCCGCGGCGCGCGCCGTGGGTGACGGCCCGGGCCGGCTGCCCGGGGTCCGGGCGATGCGGGGCAAGGACGTGGTCGAGCTGGCCGTCCTCGACGTCGACAAGGGGCGCTCGGTGCAGGTGCTGCGGGAGCGGGTCGGTGCGTCCGCCGTCCTCTACGTCGGTGACGACGTGACGGACGAGCACGCGTTCGCCGTGCTCGACCCGGCGGCCGGCGACGTGGGCGTCAAGGTCGGCGCAGGAGCCACGGCCGCGGACTTCCGCGTGACCGGCCCCGAGGCGGTCAGCGCGCTGCTCGAGCACCTGCTGGCCGCTCGAGGGCGCTGAGCCGCGCGGCTCCCGCGCCCTGCGGCGCCGGACGTGCGTCCGGTTCGCCCCGGATGCGAGCGGTGGGTGCACGCACCATGGTGGCCCCGGTCGAGCCACCGGCCGCGCCGGACCACCCGGCGGCACCTCCGCGACCCCGAGGAGAGCTCTCGTGAGCCAGCCCCCCCAGCAGCAGACGCCCCCCGGCTCGAGCGCCGAGCTCGACCCGCAGCCCGACCACGGCGAGGAGAGCTACCGGGGCTCCGGGCGGCTCGCGGGCAAGGTGGCCCTGATCACCGGCGCCGACAGCGGCATCGGCCGTGCCGTCGCCATCGCCTACGCCCGTGAGGGCGCCGACGTCGCCGTCTCCTACCTCGACGAGCACGACGACGCCCGCGAGACGGCCCGCTGGGTGGAGGAGGCCGGCCGCGCGGTCGTCCTGCTGCCCGGCGACCTCGCCTCCCCGCAGCACTGCCGGGACATCGTGGCCAGGACCGTCGCCGAGCTCGGGAAGCTCGACGTGCTCGTGAACAACGCCGCCTTCCAGATGTCCCACGAGACGCTCGAGGAGATCCCGGACGAGGAGTGGGACCACACGCTCGCCGTGAACCTCAGCGCCCTCTTCCACGTCACGAAGGCGGCGGTGCCCCACCTCGGGGAGGGCGCGTCGATCATCAACAGCTCGTCGGTGAACTCCGACAACCCGAGCCCCCAGCTGCTGCCCTACGCCGCCACGAAGGCGGCCATCGCCAACATCTCGGCCAGCCTCGCGCAGCTGCTGGCCGACAGGGGGATCCGCGTGAACAGCGTCGCGCCGGGGCCGGTGTGGACGCCGCTCATCCCCTCCACCATGCCCGAGGAGGCTGTCGAGTCCTTCGGCCAGCAGGTGCCGCTCGGCCGTCCGGCTCAGCCCGCCGAGCTCGCGCCCGTCTACGTGATGCTCGCCGGCGACGAGGCGAGCTACGTCTCCGGCGCCCGCATCGCCGTGACCGGCGGCAAGCCGATCCTCTGACGGCGCCCCTCGCGAGCGCGAGGGGTCGAGCGACGGCAGACCCCCTCGGCCGGGCCCGGCCCCGCCGAGGGGGTCTGGAGCCGGTCCGCACCCGGTGACGCCAGCGCACGGCCGGGTGGGCGTGCGCCCTGCGCGGAGGGCCACGGCTCGCCGCGAGCCGCCCCGGGCCCGCGCCGCGTGGTGCATGATGACCCCGCACGGCGACGCCGCCGTCCCCCGCGGGCAGCACGGCGTCGTGCCCGCCCGGCACCACCGCCTCGAGGTCGAGTCGGCTCGTCGGGCCGGCCGCGGTCGCGGGCTCGGAGCCGAGCCCCGCAGCCGCGGAGCACCACCGCACGGCGCTCCACCGGCACCGAGGGCACTCCCTCGACCGCCGCCACCCCTACGACGGATCGTCCGGCACGTACCTGCCGGTGGGAGGACACACCATGGCAACGGTCACCTACGACAAGGCCTCGCGCATCTACCCGGGCGGCGACAAGCCGGCCGTCGACGCCCTGGACCTGCACATCGAGGACGGCGAGTTCCTCGTCCTCGTCGGCCCCTCGGGCTGCGGCAAGTCGACCTCGCTGCGCATGCTCGCCGGCCTGGAGGACATCAACGCGGGCCGCATCCTCATCGGCGACCGCGACGTCACCGACGTCCAGCCGAAGGACCGGGACATCGCGATGGTGTTCCAGAACTACGCGCTGTACCCGCACATGACGGTCGCCGACAACATGGGCTTCGCCCTGAAGATCGCCGGCGTCGACAAGGGGCAGATCCGCACCCGCGTCGAGGAGGCCGCCAAGATCCTCGACCTGCAGTCGTACCTCGACCGCAAGCCGAAGGCCCTCTCCGGCGGCCAGCGCCAGCGCGTGGCCATGGGCCGCGCGATCGTCCGCCAGCCCCAGGTCTTCCTCATGGACGAGCCGCTGTCGAACCTCGACGCCAAGCTCCGCGTCCAGACCCGCACGCAGATCGCGCAGCTCCAGCGCCGCCTCGGCGTCACGACCGTCTACGTGACGCACGACCAGGTCGAGGCCATGACGATGGGCGACCGCGTCGCCGTGCTCAAGGACGGCCTGCTCCAGCAGGTCGCCACCCCCCGGGAGATGTACGACCGCCCGAGGAACGTCTTCGTCGCGGGCTTCATCGGCTCCCCGGCGATGAACCTCATCGAGGTGCCCGTCACCGACGGCGGGATCCTGTTCGGCGACTACGTCTTCCCCGTGCCGCGCGACCTGCTCTCGGGCGCCGGGCAGCGCGTCGTGGTGGGCGTGCGCCCCGAGGACCTCGACATCTCCGACGCCGGCCTCAAGGTGGAGGTGGACGTCGTCGAGGAGCTCGGCGCCGACGCCTACATCTACGGCCGCGCCCTGATGGACGGCACCGAGGGCGAGGTCATCGCCCGCGTCGACGGCCGCCGGCCCCCGGAGAAGGGCACGACGATCGCCCTGGCGCCGAAGCCCGACCACGTGCACCTGTTCTCCACCGCGGACGGCGAGCGCCTCGGCTGAGCCGCCCGCGGCGTACGCCGCACCCCCGGAGGGGCCGGTCCGCTCGTCGGGCCGGCCCCTCCGCCGCGCGCGGCCCCGGGCGACGCCCGCACGACCTGGTCCAGCCCCCCGCGCGGGCGCCCCGCACGACCGCCCCGCTGCTGCCGGGCGTCCCCGCCACCGTCCGAAGCAGTGGGAGGATCCCGCCATGGCCGGCCTGCAGATCACCGCCGCGGCGCCCGACCCGGCGCTCTCGACCTCCCGTGGGAGCTCCCGCTGGAGGAGTGGCCGGCCAGCCGCATCGCCGCCCTCCCCCGCGGCATCTCGCGCCACGTCGTGCGCTTCGTGCGGATGTCCGACCAGGTCATCGCCATCAAGGAGATCTCCGAGGGCGTCGCGCGCCGCGAGTACCAGATGCTGCGCATGCTCGGCCGCCTCGACGTCCCCTCGGTGCACCCGGTCGCGGTCATCTCCGGGCGGGAGGCGCGCGACGGCCAGCCCCTCGAGGCCGCGCTCGTCACGAGCCACCTGCAGTTCTCCCTGCCCTACCGCGCCCTCTTCAGCCAGGTGCTGCGCCCCGACACCGCCACCCGCGCGATCGACGCCCTCGCGGTGCTCCTGGTGCGCCTGCACCTGACCGGCTTCTACTGGGGCGACGTCTCGCTGTCCAACACCCTCTTCCGCCGCGACGCCGGCGCCTTCGCCGCCTACCTCGTCGACGCGGAGACCGGCGAGCTCCACCAGGAGCTCTCCACCGGACAGCGCGAGTACGACCTCGAGGTCGCCCGCGTGAACATCGCCGGCGAGCTCATGGACCTGCAGGCGGGCGAGCTCCTCGAGATCGACGTCGACCCGCTGTCGATCAGCGAGCACATCATGGGCCGCTACCGCTCGCTGTGGGCCCAGCTCACCGAGACGGAGTCGTTCGAGTCGGGCGACCGCTGGCGGGTGGCCGCGCGCATCGAGCGCCTCAACGACCTCGGCTTCGACGTCGACGAGCTGTCCATCTCCACCGACCTCGACGGCACCCGGGTCAGCATCCAGCCCAAGGTCGTCGACGCGGGCCACCACAGCCGCCGCCTCCTGCGCCTGACCGGCATCGACGCCCAGGAGAACCAGGCGCGCCGGCTG
>Ga0210040_10001630_pt1 | contig 33348 bp, 36 predicted proteins | sample CryGeyCG12114_NA_FD_185462 | JGI IMG/M metagenome (GOLD analysis project Ga0210040, IMG submission 185462) | Groundwater microbial communities from aquifer - Crystal Geyser CG19_WC_8/21/14_NA (SPAdes) (version 2) | ecosystem: Environmental > Aquatic > Deep subsurface > Groundwater | place: USA...
CGAGGCCAGGGCGACGACGCAGGCGAGCAGGCCACCGACGGGCAGCGCGTCCGGCGAGCCGGCGGAGGCCCGCAGGCCGGGGGCGAGCACGAGCACCACCCCGACGACCCCGCAGAGCAGGCCGGCGGTCTGCGCGCCGCGCAGCCGCTCGCCAAGCACCCGCACCGCCAGCACCGCCGTGAGCACCGGCTGCAGGCTCGTGATCACGGCGGCGACCCCCGCGGGCACCCCGAGCCCGATGCCCGTGAAGACCCCGCCCAGATAGCCGGCGTGCAGCAGCACCCCGACGACCGCGGCCCGCCCGTACTGCTCGCGGCCACGCGGCAGCGGCGACCGGGTCAGCAGCCCGAGCAGGGCGAGCAGGCCGGCCGCGAGGGCGAGCCGCAGCACGAGGAAGGGGAACGGGTCGGCGTACGGCAGGCCGTACTTGGCCCCGACGAAGCCGGTGCTCCACAGCAGGACGAACAGGGCCGGGCCGCCGACCCTGACCAGCAGTGAGCTCCCCACCCGGCCAGCCTGCCAGCCGGGTCAGCCGAGCTCGCCCGTCAGGTAGCGCTGCAGCGTGGGGCCGATGAGCGGGGCGAGCTCGTCGGGGGTGGCGCTCGCCAGCGGCTCGAGGCGGAGCACGTAGCGGGCCAGGGCCAGCCCGGCGATCTGGGAGGCCAGCAGGGCGGCCCGGCGCTCGGGGTCCTCGCGGCCGGCGGCGACGGCCAGCGGGAGCAGGATCGCGCGCAGCAGCAGCGCGCGCAGCCGGTCGGCCGAGTCCGGGTGCGACACCGCGCTGCGCAGCAGGGTCAGCATCGTGCCGGGGGCGGGCCCGGTGTCCCACACGCCGAGGAAGCCGCGCACCGCGCGCTCGCCCAGGTCCTCCGGGTCCCCCTGCAGGAGGCCGGCGACGACGACGGCCGGGTCCATCGGCAGCTCCAGCGCGGCCTCGAACAGGCCGTCCTTGCTGCCGAAGAAGTGCAGCACCAGGGACGGGTCGACGCCGGCGGCGCGGGCCACCGCCCGTACCGAGGTCGGCCCGTACCCCTGGTCGCCGAAGGCCTGCTGGGCGGCCAGCAGGATCGCCGTACGGGTGCCGCTGTCGCCCGCGCGCCGGCCGCCGGGGCTCACGCGGTGCGCCGGGGGAGCGTCGCCGCCCCCAGCGCCAGCGCGGCGAGACAGCAGCAGGCGACCACGACGAGGTCGCGCACGACGTCGCTGGTCAGTGCCCCGCTGACGGTGAGCTGCTGCATCCCGTCGACCGCGTAGGTGAGGGGGAACGCCGCGGACAGCCAGCGCAGCGGCGCGGCCATCGCGTCGCGGGCGGCGAACAGGCCGCACAGCAGCAGCTGCGGCAGCACGAAGGCCGGCAGGAACTGCACCGCCTGGAACTCGGTGCGCGCGAAGGCCGACAGCAGCAGCCCGAGCGCGGTGCCCAGCAGCGCGTCGAGCACCGCGAGCACGACGACGAGCAGCGGCCCCGCGGCGACGTCGAGCCCCAGCGGGCCGAGCGCGAGGGCGCTGGCCAGGACCGTCTGGGCGACGGCGACCAGGCCGAAGGCGAGCGCGTAGCCGAGCAGCAGGTCGGCCTTGCCGAGCGGCGTGGTGAGCAGCCGCTCGAGCGTGCCGCTGCTGCGCTCGCGCAGCATCGCCACAGAGGTCACCAGGAACATCGTGAGGAACGGGAACAGGGCCAGCAGCGGAGCGCCCACCCGGTCGAAGACGGCCGGCTGCTGGGTGAAGACGTAGCGCAGCAGGAGCAGCAGCAGCAGCGGGACGACGAGCAGCAGTGCGACCGTACGGCGGTCGCGGCGCAGCTGTGCGAGCACCCGGCGGGCCGTGGCGAGGACGAGGCGGGCGCTCATGCCGCCGCCTCCGCGACGGCGAGGAAGGCCTGCTCGACGTCGGCCGCACCGGTGCGGCGCAGCAGCGCGGCCGGGGGCTCGTCGGCCACCACCCGGCCCTCCCGCAGCAGCAGGAGGTGGTCGCAGCGCGCCGCCTCGTCCATGACGTGGCTGCTGACGAGGATCGTCGTCCCGCGGTCGGCCAGCGCGCGGAACAGCGCCCACAGGTCGCGCCGCAGCACCGGGTCGAGCCCGACCGTCGGCTCGTCGAGCACCAGCAGCTCCGGGCTGCCGAGCAGCGCCGTCGCGAGCGAGACCCGGGCCCGCTCGCCCCCGGACAGCGTGCGCACGCCCTGGGACGTCCTGCCCTGCAGCTGCACCTGCGCCAGGACCTCCTCGACCCGGCCGGGCGGGGCGCCGAGCACCGCGGCGAAGTAGCGCAGGTTCTCGGCGACGGTCAGGTCGACGTACACGGCCGGGGCCTGCGTCACGTAGCCGACCCGGGAGCGCAGCCCCGGCGCCCCGGCGGGCTCCCCGAGCACGGTCACCGTGCCGCTCACGCCGGACTGCACGCCGACGAGGGCGCGCAGGAGCGTGGTCTTCCCGCAGCCGCTGGGGCCCAGCAGCCCGGTGATCCGTCCCGGGGCGAGCGCGAAGCCCACCCCGTGCAGGACCTCCCGGCCGCCGCGCCGGACGACCAGGTCGTGCACCTGCACGGAATTCACCATGTGTTGAGTTGTAGACCTGCGGTGGGCAGCGGTCAAGGGCTCACACTGGGGAGGTGGCGCTGATCCGGACGTACGAGCCGAGCCCCGTGGCGTGGGTGCGCGAGGAGGTCGAGCAGATCGAGCGCACCGGCCGGGCGTACGGCGACCGGGCCGTCGTGGTGCTGTCCACGTGCGGGGCGCGTACCGGGCGGCTGCGCAAGACGCCGCTCATGCGCGTCGAGCACGCCGGCACGTACGCCGCGGTGGCCTCCATGGCCGGGGCCGAGCACTCCCCGGCCTGGTACGCGAACGCGCTCGCCTGCCCGCAGGTCGAGCTGCGCGACGGCGACACGGTCCTCGAGCTGGTGGCCCGGGAGGTGACCGGCGCGGAGCGGGCCCGCTGGTGGTCGCGGGCCTGCACGACCTTCCCGTCGTACGCGCAGTACCAGAGCAGGACCCGGCGGCGCATCCCCGTGCTGCTGCTCGAGCCGCCCGGGTCGACGGGCTCCGGTACGTGACCAGCAGGGTCGAGCAGGTCGGCATCAGCGACGCTGCCGGGCGAGCAGCAGCCGGAGCCCGAGCACCAGCACGCCCCAGACCAGGACCTGGACCACGAACCCGGGCGCGTGCTGCACGAACCAGTCGCTCGCCGGCAGGGGGCTGCCCTCCGGCGGGTAGGTCGCGCGCACGGCGTCGTCCAGGCGCGGGACGAGCGCCCTTACCAGCGGCTGGTGCGCCAGGCCGACGACGGCGACGAGCACGGGTGCGCCCACGAGGACCACGACGGGCGCCGCCCCCCTGCCCGCGACCGACCGCGCGGCAAGAGCGCCGATGCCGACGGCCGCCAGGGCGGTGACCAGCCCGAGCGCTGACCCGGCCAGCAGCACGCCGAGGGACACGCCGTCCTGGTCCACCCGCAGCAGCGCGGCCCCGACCGCTGCCAGTGCCAGCGGGGCCGCCACCGTGTACGCCGCGAGCAGTCCCGCGAGCAGCCCGCGGACGGGGCCTCCCACGGCCAGCGCGGAGAGCAGGACCTGGTCGTCGGGCTCGGCGTCCAGCACCTGCCGGGCCGTCCACGCCAGGGCGGGCAGTGCCAGGCAAACCGACGTGGCCGCGAGCACCGCCGCCGGCTGGGCGCCGCCGGCCAGGCCGATCACCTGCAGCGCGACCAGCGCGAGGACCGGGGCGAGCAGTACCCGGGCGGACAGCGCCCCCCGGAGCCGGAAGCGCACCAGCGCCAGCACCCTCATCCGCCCGGCCCGCGTCGCAGCCGCGGGCTCAGCCCGCGCCGGCGCAGCTCGTCGAGCAGGTCCGGGGCGCGCTCCTCGTCGAGCTCCACCTGCACCACCACCCGCCGGCCGCTCCCGGCCGGCGCCCGCTGCACCGGCCGGTCCTGGACGCCGCCGCCCTCGACGAGCCAGCGCAGGTCCGGCTGCAGGGCCGCGACCTGCTGCTGGTGGTCCGCGACCGCCACCACCCCGCCGTCGCCCAGCACCTGCCGCACCACCTCCGGCACGACCCCTCGGGCAGCGGCGTCCAGCCCGGACCACGGCTCGTCGAGCACGAGCAGCCCCGGCTGGACGAGCAGGGCCTGCGCCAGACCCACCTTCTGGGCGCTGCCCTTGGACAGCTCACCCAGCGGCACCGCGAGCAGCGGGCCCAGCCCGAACCGCTCCGCCTCCCGCTGCACGGCCCCCTCCGCGCCCGCCTGCAGGCCGCGGACCCGCGCCTGAGCCCGCAGGTACTCCCCGGCGGTCATCGGCTGCGCCACCGGGAACCGCTCCGGCGCCCAGCCGACCACCTGCGGCCGGCCCAGCACCGCACCGGCGCCCGGGGCCAGCACGCCGGCGAGCACCCGCAGCAGCGAGGACTTGCCGGCACCGTTGCGCCCGGCCACCTCCACCAGAGTGCCGGCCGGCACGGAGAGCGTCACCTGCTGGAGCACCCACGGGGAGCGGCGCCCGTACCGCACGCCCACGCTCCACAGCTCCACGGCACGACCCTGCCGCAGAGCGTCCCGGCGCACCAGGCCGTGGCGGCACGAGCGCGGGCCTGACACCATCGCGGACCACCTGCCCGGAGGAGCCCCGTGCCCGAGACCGACGCCCATGACCCCGCGGCGCCGTTCTCGCTGCTGCCGGTCCACCACGTGCAGCTGGCCGTCCCGCCCGGGGGCGAGGACCGGTGCCGCGCCTTCTGGGGCGGCGTCCTGGGCATGCGCGAGCTCGACAAGCCGCCGGTGCTCGCTGCCCGCGGCGGCTGCTGGTTCCGCGGCGGCGACCTCGAGGTCCACCTCGGCGTCGAGGACCCGTTCGCCCCGGCGCGCAAGGCCCACCCCGGCCTGCTCGTCGACGGGCTGCACCAGCTCGCCGTACGGCTGGAGCAGGCCGGCCACGCCGTCCAGTGGGACGGCACGTTCCCCGGGCACGACCGCTTCTACTGCGCGGACCCCTTCGGCAACCGGCTCGAGTTCCTGCAGCCGCACCCCGCGTGACCGGAGGCCCGCGAGGTCCGTCACGCGGGTGAGGCGCCGGGAGCCGGGGTATCCGGGCGCCATGTCCCGTACCCCTGGTCCCGTGTCCGTCCCCGCCGCCGGGCTGTCCCGGTGACGCCCGCGCAGCAGGTCGCCCTGCGGGGAGCGGCGCTGGGGATCGTCAGCGGCGGGCGCAGCACTGCGGGCATCACCGCGGTCATCAACAGCCAGCAGCCCGAGGACGCCGGTGCCCGCGCCCCGCTGGGCCTGCTGACCGGCGCGCAGTCCAAGAAGGTCGCCGGCGCGCTGATGGTCGGCGAGTTCATCGCCGACAAGCTGCCCTCCACCCCGAGCCGCCTGGCGCTGCCGGTGCTGCTGTCGCGCGTCGTCGCCGGCGCCATCTCGGCGTGGGCGCTGGCGCAGCGCCACCGGGTGCCCGTGGCGGTGCCGGCCGTGGCCGGTGGCCTGGGAGCCGCGCTCGGCAGCGTGGGCGGGCTGCGGCTGCGCTGCGCGGCGGCGGACCGGGGGATCCCGGACCTGCCGGTCGCGCTCGCCGAGGACGCGCTGGTGCTGGCCCTGGCGCAGCGCGCGACGGCCTGACCGTTTCCCTCACCGGGCCCAGGGGAGGCGTTCCCGGAGGCCGAACAACGACGAGAGGCAGCACACGATGAAGGCAGTGACCTGGCAGGGCACCCATCAGGTGAGCGTCGAGGAGGTGCCGGACCCGGTCATCGAGCAGCCGACCGACGCCATCATCCGCATCACCACGACCAACCTGTGCGGCTCGGACCTGCACCTGTACGAGCCGCTCGGCGCGTTCATGGACAAGGGCGACGTACTCGGCCACGAGCCGATGGGCATCGTGGAGGAGGTGGGCAGCGAGGTCGGCGACCTGAAGGTCGGCGACCGCGTCGTCATCCCGTTCCAGATCTCCTGCGGGCACTGCTACATGTGCAAGCTCCAGCTGTTCACCCAGTGCGAGACGACGCAGGTGCGCGAGCACGACAACGGCGCCGCGCTGTTCGGCTACTCCAAGCTGTACGGGCAGGTGCCGGGCGGGCAGGCCGAGTACCTGCGCGTGCCGCAGGCCCAGTTCACGCACATCAAGGTGCCGCAGGGGCCGAGCGACGAGCGCTTCGTCTACCTCTCCGACGTCCTCCCGACGTCCTGGCAGGCCGTGGAGTACGCGGCCGTGCCGGACGGCGGCACGCTCGTCGTGCTCGGGCTCGGCCCGATCGGTGACATGGCCTGCCGCATCGCGCAGCACAAGGGCTTCCGCGTCATCGGCGTCGACCTGGTGCCGGACCGCCTCGCCCGGGTCCAGGCCCGCGGCGTCGAGGTCGTCGACCTGTCGCAGCACGAGAGCGACCTCGCCGACGTGATCCGTGACATGACGAACGGCCGCGGCCCGGACTCCGTCGTCGACGCCGTCGGCATGGAGGCCCACGGCTCGCCGGCGACGAAGTTCGCGCAGAAGGCCGCGACGCTGCTGCCCGACGCGGTCGCCGCCCCGTTCATGGAGAAGGCCGGCGTCGACCGGCTCAACGCCCTGCACAGCGCCATCGAGATCGTCCGCCGCGGCGGCACCATCTCGCTGTCCGGCGTGTACGGCGGCGCCGCCGACCCGATGCCGCTCATCACCATGTTCGACAAGCAGATCCAGTACCGCATGGGCCAGGCGAACGTGAAGCGCTGGGTCGACGACATCATGCCGCTGCTCACCGACGCCGACCCGCTCGGCGTCGAGACCTTCGCGACGCACCGGCTGTCCCTGGACGACGCGCCGGAGGCGTACGCGAAGTTCCAGAAGAAGGAGGACGGCTACGTGAAGGTGATCTTCCAGCCGTAGCTCCCCGTACGGCGCACCGCGGGCCGACCGCTGACGGGCACGAATGCCCGCGGCGGTCGGCCCGTGTCGTCTGCGGTCGGCCCGGCCCGCTGCTCGACGTGCGCGCGCGACCGCCTACGGCCGCACGACCGAGCTGCGCCGGCTCAGGCGCACTCGTTGCCGCAGCAGCAGGCGTTGCAGGCCAGGTTGGCGCAGCAGTTGCACGCGAGCATCTCGCCGCAGCTCGGCCCGCGCTGGTAGCCGTAGCCCGGCTGCACCCGCCGGCCGTAACCGCGCTGGTAGCCGGTCCCGTAGCCCGGCCCGGGCCCGTAGCCCGGCGGGTAGCCGCGGTAGCGGCGTCCTCCGCGCGGCCCGCACCCGCTGCCACCCCAGCCCCCGACGAACACCACGTTCATGAGCAGCGCCCAGACGGCGAGGGCGCCGGTGGCGCTGCGCTGCTGGGGGATCGCCGCGGGAGTGCAGGCCGGCCGCGGCAGCACCCGGTGGACGGCCTGCACGAGCTCGCGACCGAGCAGGACGTCGACGAGGGCGCGGTCGGCCAGCTCGGCGGCGGCCAGGGACTGCTGCACCTGCCGCACCAGTGCGTCCGCCAGCGCGCGCACGCCGTCCTCGTCCGTGCCGGTGGCCTCGAGGGGGTTGAAGCGGCCGGCCCTGCGGTCGGCCTCGCGGTCCTCGACGGCGTCGAGCAGGTGCACGAGGCGGCCGAACGCCTGCCCGCAGGCCGACAGCGCGGCAGCGTTCCCGGCCCGGTCGGCGACGACCGCGGTGTGCGCGAACAGCGCGGCGACGGCGTCGCCGGTCGGCCGCAGCAGGGCGCCCAGCTCGGGGCAGGGCAGCTGCTCCGCCGCGGCGGCCGCACGCGGCGCGTCGAGCACCGGTCGCGGGTCCAGCCCCACCGCGGCCGCGAGCGCCGTCCCGGAGCGGGTCAGCCGGTCCACGACCCGCCGGGCCGGGGGCTGCGCGGGCCGCGGCAGGTCGCCGTCCTCGAGCTTGTCGACCAGGCCGGCGCCGGCGCTGAGCAGCGCGCCCGCGGCGGCCAGCCGGCCGGCGTCGCTGCTGCTCGCCACCACCGTGGCGCGGGTGAAGCCGCGCAGCGGGCAGGGCGCGGCGACCGTCGTCTCCACGGACCCGGCCTGCGCCTCGACGAGCACGCTCAGCAGGAGCACGTCGTAGCCGGTCAGGGCCCGCTCCGGCTGGCCCGCCACGTCCCGCAGCGTCAGGCACAGGCCGCACAGGTGCGCCTGCCAGCGCGCGTGCAGCTCAGGTCCGAGGTGCTCCTTGCAGGGCCGCACGATGCCTCTCATGCGCGGGACCCTACGCACGACGCCGGCACGGCAGGGTCAGGCGCGCACGACGGTGACGGCGCCCGTGGAGGCGTCCCAGCGCAGCCGGCCGTGCTCGAAGTCCTGCGCCCGCCCGCCGGCCACGTCGCGCTCCCCGCTGACGGGGTAGCCCAGCGGGCTGCGGGTGGCGCCCCGCTGCTGCCAGGCCGCCCCGATCGCCCCCAGCACCTCGTGCGCCCCGGTGATGGAGGTCCAGTAGATCCGGCCGTGCTGGAAGCGGCTCCAGCGCCCGGCGCCGTCCCCGACCGCCCGCTCGTCCCGCACCGGGTAGCCGAGCACGCCGCGCTCGGCGCCGAGGGCGAGCCAGGTCCGCCGGATGCGCCCGTGCACCTCGTGCGCGCCGCTGGCCGCCGACCACGCGATGCTGCCGCCCGCGTACGTGCGCAGGCGGCCGCTGCCGTCCCCGGCGGGCAGCTCCGGTGTCGTCGGCGCGCCGAGGAAGGAGGCGGCGCCGCCGAGCGCGGCGTAGCGGACGTCGATCGGGGTCCGGAAGGGCCCGCGCACCTCGAAGGTGACGCCCCGGCCGTCGGTGCCGCGCTGCGAGGAGAAGTACAGCCGCGTCCCGTCCGGGCTGAAGGCCGGGCCGGTGATCTCGCTGCCGCGGTGTCCGACCAGGCGCAGCACAGGGGCGACGACGCGGTCCGGGGTGATGAGGACGATCTCGAGGTCGCCGCCGTCCTCGGCGACGAAGATGTCGCCGGAGCGGGCGACGACCAGGTTGTCGACCCCGGTCAGCGGCGCGCCGGCGCCGACCACGGCCGCGTCGTACAGGACGGACAGCCGCTGGGCCGCGACGTCGAGGTCCCAGACGCGGTTGTCGCCCTTGGTCGTGAGGTAGACGTGGCCCGCGTCGTACCAGATGCCCTCTCCGCCGGAGAACGCCCGGCTCCCGGTGGGCCGCCCGGCGACCTCCTGCGGGAGGTCCTGCGAGCGCACCGGCACCCAGCTGACCGCGCCGGCCGAGGACGCCAGCGCCTCGAGCCGCCCGCCGGACAGGTCCGGGTAGGCGCGCGGCGTGAACCGGTAGAGCCGCCCGTCCGGGCGGTCCTCGGTGAGGTACAGCTGGCGCCGGTCGGGGTCGACGGTGACGGCCTCGTGGGAGAAGCGCCCGAGCGCGGGCCGCGGCACGCCCTGGCCGGGTGCGCCGACCTCGCACTCGTGGACCAGTCCGGTCGGGTGCTCCTCGCAGGACAGCCAGGTGCCCCAGGGCGTCGGCCCGCCCGCGCAGTTGCGCGTCGTGCCGCTCAGGACCCGGTAGGCGCCGGTGACCTCGCCGGCCGCGTCGAAGCGCAGGACCCCCACGCCGCCGCCGGCGTCGTCGACCTCGCTGTTGGAGGCGTACGCCCAGCCGCCGTCCGGCTGCGGCAGCACGGCGCCGCCGTCCGGGGCGCTGTGCCAGCGGTAGCCGCCGACCCGGCTGCCGCTGGTGGCGAGCACCCGGCTGGAGAAGCCGCGGGGGAGCATCACGCCGTTGGCGTCGGCCGCCCGCAGCGCGCCGTACGGGCCCGGACCGGGGCGCGCGGTCGCGGCGTACGCCCGCTGCCAGAAGCCCGGGCCGAGGGAGGCGACCCCGGCCGCGAGGGCGCTGCTGCGCAGGAACGCACGTCGGTCCACGGGACCCTCCTCGGTACGCTGAGTAGCGGTCAAATTACCCGGGGTGCCAGGAGCTCGCCTGTCGCGTCGCGGCGTCCCTGGGCGCGTTCGGGGCTCGCGCGCGCCGGGCAGGTCAGAGGTCGGCGACGAGCACGAAGACCCGGAGGCGACCCACATGGGCTCAGGCAGCGGCGGCGGCGGCAAGGACCAGCGACCGGCCACGACGTCCGCGCTGGAGGTCGAGCGCAAGTACGACGTGGGGCCCGACCTGGCCGTGCCCGACCTGGCAGGGCTGCCCGGCGTGCTGCGCGTGGGGGAGCCCGAGGAGCACCTGCTCGAGGCGACCTACCTCGACACGGAGGACCTGCGGCTGCGGGCGGCGGGCATCACGCTGCGCTCTCGTACGGGCGGCAGCGACGCGGGCTGGCACCTCAAGCTGCCGGTCGGCGCGGACCGCGAGGAGGTGCACGCCGCTGCCAGCGACCCGGCGGACGGCGTCCCCGCCGAGCTGCACGCCCTGGTGCGCTCCCGGACCCGCGAGCGCGCGCTCGTCCCGGTCGCCCGCCTCACGACCCGGCGCACCGTGCGCGAGCTGTACGGCGAGGGCGACCGCGTGCTGGTCGAGCTCGCGGACGACGTGGTGCGGGGCGAGCCGGTCGGCGGCGGGGACCCCCTGCAGTGGCGGGAGTGGGAGGCCGAGCTCGTGCAGGGCGAGCGCGGCCTGCTCGACGGGGTCGGCGAGCGACTGCTGGCCGCGGGCGCGGAGCCGTCCGGCTCGGGCTCGAAGGTGGGCAGGGTGCTGGGCCGGCGGCCGATCGAGCAGGGGGCGGCCGCGTGGTGGGCCGCGCGCCCGGTGACCTCGCGCAAGGTCAGCGCCGGCGGCGTGCTGCAGGCCCACCTGCAGGAGCAGGTCGAGGAGCTGGTCCGCCGCGACCCGCACGCGCGCCGGGACGTCCCGGACGCGGTGCACAAGATGCGCGTCGCGACCCGCCGGCTGCGCAGCGCGCTGTCGACGTTCCGCTCGCTGCTGGACCGCGAGCGCACCGACCCGCTGCGCGAGGAGCTGGCCTGGCTCGCCGGGGTGCTGGGCGGCGCGCGCGACGCCGAGGTCATGCACGAGCGCCTGCGCCGGCTGGTCGCGCAGGAGGAGCCGGACCTCGTCGTCGGCCCGGTCGCCGCCCGCGTCGACACCGCGCTGTCGCAACGCCACGCGCAGGCGCACGCGACGGTGCGCGAGGAGCTCGACAGCGAGCGCTACCTGCGGCTGCTCGACGCCCTCGACGCCCTGGTGGCCGACCCGCCCCTGCTGCCGGCAGCCCGCGAGCGCGCCACCGACGTGCTGCCGGCGATCGTGCGGCGCTCGTGGAAGCGGCTCGACCGGGCCATGAAGGCCGCCGAGCACGCGCCGCGCGGCGCGGAGCAGGACCGGCTGCTGCACGAGGCGCGCAAGGACGCCAAGCGGGCCCGCTACGTCGCGGAGGGCGTCGTCCCGGTCTTCGGCGAGCCCGCCCGGACGTACGCCAGGGCGGTCGCCAGCCTGCAGGAGGTGCTCGGCGAGCACCAGGACGGCGTCGTGACCCGCGAGGCGCTGCGCGAGGTGGCCGAGCAGGCGCACGCGGCCGGTGAGAGCGCCTTCACCTACGGGCGGCTGCACGGCAGCGAGCAGGCGCGCGCGGAGGCCGCGGCGGCGCGCTGGCCGGACGTGCGCGCCGAGGTGTCCGTGCGCCGGCTGCGGCGCTGGTTCGCCTCCGGCTGAGGACCTCGCCGGGACCGGGGACAGCGCACGGTCCGCGGGTGCATCCTGACCCCATGAGCGCCCCGGGACTGTGGCCCTGCCTGACGTACGTGGACGCGCCCGCGGCGATCCGCTTCCTCGTCGACGCCCTCGGCTTCGAGGAGCGGGCGCGCCACCCCGGCGAGCGGGAGGGGGAGGTCGCGCACGCCGAGCTCCGCTGGCCCGAGGGGGGCGGGGTCATGCTCGGCAGCGTGCGTCCCGGTGGCCTTCCCGCGCCCGCGGGCACCGGGCTGGTGTACGGGCAGACCGCCGACCCCGACGCCCTGCACGACCGGGCGGTGGCCGCCGGCGCCGAGGTGGTCCGCGGGCTGCAGGACACCGACTACGGCTCGCGCGAGTTCGCGGTGCGGGACCCCGAGGGCGTGGTCTGGAGCTTCGGCACGTACGCCGGGACCTGATCCGGAGCGCTCGGGGGGGCAGCCCGCGACGGGAGCTCCTGGACGGTGCGCGGGAGGACGCGGCGCGCTCCGGGTCGGCCGGGCCGTGCGCCGCGGGTGACGGGCGTTCCCGGAGGGGGTGCACGCTGCGTGCACGTCCGCCTCTAGTCTGCTCTCATGCCACACGCCGACGTGACGCTGCCGGGTGCCGCCAGCAGCGTGCCGATCGCGCGGCACTTCGTCGAGGCGGTGCTCAGCTCCTGGGGCCAGCCGGAGCTGGCCTGGACCGCGACGCTGGTCGTCAGCGAGCTCAGCGCCAACTGCGCGCTGCACGCGCGCACGGAGTTCACGGTGCGCGTGAGCCTGGAGGCCGACCGGAGCGTGCGCCTCGAGGTCAGCGACGGCTCCCTGCGGCTGCCCCGGCAGCGCAGCTTCGGGCTGGAGTCGACCACCGGGCGGGGGCTGCGGCTGGTCGACGAGCTGGCCACGGAGTGGGGCGTGGAGACCGGTGCCACCGGCAAGACGCTGTGGGTGCGCCTGGCGCAGCCGCAGGAGCACGCCCTCCCGGAGGACGCGGAGGACGTCGACGTCGACGCGCTGCTGGCGACGTTCGGGGACGACGACGGGTCGCCCGCCGCGGCGACGGCCTCGGGCGCCCGCCGCCGTCCGCCGGGCGCGCCGCGGGCAGCGGTCCGCACGGGCCTCCCGCTGGCCGCCTGAGGCCGCGCGTGCCCAACACCGAGGTGATCGGCATCGCGGTGCTGCGCGACTTCCCGCTCCGGCTGTGGGCGGAGCAGCAGGAGCACGGCGAGGAGATGGTCCGGGAGTTCCAGCTGATGCTGTCCGGCCAGGAGACCGGACAGACCGCGCTGTCGCCCCCGGCCCGCCTGGTCGAGCTAGCGGACTTCTTCACCGGGCGCTTCGGCGCCCTGCTCGACGAGATCTCGGCGCAGCGCCTGGAGGCCCTCGACCAGGGCCGCGACCGCATGGACTCCGAGGTGCCGCTGGTCGACGGCACGGCCGAGCTGCTGGAGCGGGTGCACGACGTGCTGGAGGCGGTCGACGAGTTCTGCCGGCACGGGGACCTGCTCATGCTCGCCCGCAGCCCGGAGCAGCTGGCCCTGCAGGACTGGACGAGCCGCGAGCTGGTCGCCCAGCTGCGGGGAGCGGCGCCGACCCCCTGGCCGGGGCCCTTCTAGCTTGGCCCGGGCGGCTTCGACGGCACGGGCGCGGCGCGCCTAGGTTGCGGACCGTCACCGGACGGGCACCCTGCGGGGGAATGCCCCACGTCCAGGAGGTCCCGTGACCGACTCCGCGCCCGCCCTGAGCATCGCGCAGGCCGCCGACGAGCTCGGGATCACCCCGACGCGCGTCCGGTCCCTGCTGAGCAGCGGGGCCCTCCAGGCGGTCCCCGGCGAGGGGGGCGGGGTGGCGCGCGAGGACGTCGCCGAGCTGGCCCGGCGCGGCACCGTGCGGGCCCTGGACCTCGCCGCCGTCGAGGGCGCGCTGGACCGCGCGCTGCGCCGGCGGCTGCCCGGCCTGCTGGGTGCAGGGCTCGAGCAGGCCCTGCAGCCGCTGTCCGGCGAGGTGGCGACGGCCTTCGCGGATGTCGAGATCTCCACGGCGCAGCTGGCGGCCGCGGAGCGCCGCGCCGAGCTCGCCGAGGACGGGCGGGAGGTGGCCCGGGCGCGCGTGCAGGTGCTCGAGGCGCAGGTCGCCCAGCTCGAGGGCAGGCTCGCCGCCCTGGAGGCCCGTCCGGTCGGGCTGTTCCGGCGACGGCGGCACGGGGCTGCCCTCGCGACCGCCTGACCGGTCCTCGGCGCCGCTCAGCCCCGCTTGCTCGCGGCTGGCGTCGTCGACCGGGCGCCGGCCGGTGGTGTGGCGGAGCGCGTCGCGCGTCCGGAGCCGGTCGGGCTGGGCCCGGGTGTGGCCTGCTCCGGGAAGGGCTCGCCCAGCAGGGCGTCCAGGGACGCGGAGGCGCGCCGGACCTCGGCGCACCGGCGTTCCAGGTCCGTCACCTGCGCGCGCAGCGCGCTGCGTCGGGCCTCGAGGTCGCGGGCCGGGCAGGAGCACAGGGGGGCGAGGGCGGTCTCGAGCGCGTCGCGCTGCGTCTGGGCCAGCTGGACGGCGTCCCGGGCACGGCGCAGCTCCTCCTGCAGGTCCGCGTCCGACAGCTGCAGCAGCGCGTCCTGCGGCCCCGGGCAGCCGGCGCGCTCCCCCGTCCAGGACCTGAGCCGCGCCCGCGCGCGGCTCAGCACGCGGACCCACCGGCGCACTGGTGGCCGGCGAGGCGCTGCGCCGCTGCGGCCTCCAGCGGGGCCGGACCGGCGCCCGCGGTGGCCTGCGCCGCCGGCTGCACCGGCCGGGCCCCCGCCTGCCGCGGCACGGCACCCGACGGCACGGCACCCGACGACACGGCACCCGACGGCACGGCACCTGACGGCAGGGCACCCGACGGCAGGGCACCCGACGGCAGGCCGGCGGCGATCGTGTCCTGCCAGCGTCCCAGCCAGGCGACCAGCGCGGGCAGCGGCAGCGGGGCACTGATGCAGTAGCCCTGCAGGACGTCGCAGCCCAGCGGGAGCAGCAGCTGCCACGTGGCGGCGTCCTCCACCCCCTCGGCGACCAGCTGGAGCCCGAGGTTGTGGCCGAGCTCGATGGTCGACCGCACGATCACCGCGTCGTTCTCGTCGTCGAGCATGCCCGTGACGAAGCTCTTGTCGATCTTGAGCTCGTCGATGGCCAGCCGCTTGAGGTAGGCCAGCGAGGAGTAGCCGGTGCCGTAGTCGTCGACGGCGATGCGCACCCCGAGCGTCCGCAGCCGGCCGAGCACCGTCACGGCGCGGCTCGGGTCGTTCATGATCGTGCTCTCGGTGACCTCGAGCGTGAGCAGCTCGGCAGGCACGCCGTGGCGGGCGAGAGCGGCCGCCACCTGGCGCGGGAGCTCGAGGTCGGTGAGGTGGCGCACGGACAGGTTGACCGCGACGCCGAGCCGCTGGCCCTGCGCCGCCAGCAGGGCGGCGTCCCGCAGCGCGGTGTCGAGCACGGTCAGGGTCAGCGCCGCGATGATCCCGGTCCCCTCGGCGCCCGGGATGAACTCGTCCGGCATGAGCAGCCCGCGCGTGGGGTGCTGCCAGCGCACCAGCGCCTCGACGCCGACGACCTCGCCGCTGCGGGCCTCGCACTTGGGCTGGTAGTGCAGGACCAGCTCGCCGCGGCCCAGCCCGTCGCGCAGCTCGGCGAGCATCGCGAGGCGCTGCGGCGTGTGCTCGTCGAGGTCCGGGTCGTACGTCGCCCAGGTGCCGCGGTCCTCCTTCGCCGCGTACATCGCCACGTCCGCGCGGGCGATGAGCTCCTCGATGTCCAGGCCGTGCTCGGGGGCCAGCGCGATGCCGAAGCTGGCCTGCACGTCGAGCCGCACGCCGGCCAGCGTCACCGGCTCGCGCATCGCCCAGGACAGCCGGGCCACCAGCTCCATCGCGGCCGCGCGGACGTCCGCAGCGGGCCCGGGCGGCGCCGCCAGCACGGCGAACTCGTCGCCGCCCAGGCGGGCGACGAGCACGTCCTCGCCGGCCGCAGCGGTCAGCCGGCGGGCGACGTCGGTGATCAGCAGGTCGCCGACGTGGTGCCCGAGGGTGTCGTTGATCTCCTTGAAGTGGTCGAGGTCGGCGAGCACCACGACCAGGCCCGTCCCGGAGCGCTGGCACTCCCCGAGCGCCCGGCGCAGCTCCACGTGCAGCCGGGCGCGGTTCGGCAGCCCGGTGAGCACGTCGTGCAGCGCGTCGTGCTCGCGGGCGCTGGCCAGCTGGGCGCTGCGCCGCACGGCGGCGATGGGCAGCAGCAGCACCGGGACCAGCGCCAGGGAGAACGAGCTCGAGACGACGACCAGGGGCGACAGCAGCACCAGCAGCCCGCCCGTCGAGAGCTGGAAGCGGATGTCCTCGAGCAGGTGCGGCAGGACGCGCTCCTGGGCCCACAGCGCGACCGCGGTGCCGACGCTGCCGTGGTTCACCGCGAAGAAGACGGCGCCCGCGACGAACGCGGGCAGCAGGTCCTCGCGCTGCATCCCGGCGGGCACGAGCAGGTCCTGCCCGGTCAGCAGGCAGTACGTGGCGCGCGCGGCGCTGAAGGTCAGCGTGTACTGCGCCAGGTTGAACAGCGGCCGGCTCCAGTGCTTGCCCCGCCGCACGTCGTCGAGCACGAGCGGGATCGACTGCGCGAGCACCACGACGCCGAGCGGGGCGACGATGAGCAGCGCGAGGGCGAACGTCGTGGAGATGGTCACCTCGTCGCTGCTGCGGCCCTGCCGGGAGATGGAGATGGGCATCAGCTCGCCCACGACCAGCCCGGCGACCAGGACCGCGAGCAGGGTCACGTCGAGCTGCACCACGGTGTGCACGAGGTCCAGGCACGTCCAGACCCAGACGGGCAGGCCGACCAGCGTGACGGCCGTCATGTAGCGGCCCAGCGGGCTGCCGGGGAGCCGGCGCCGCAGCGGCAGGCGGGCAGGGCCGTGGCGCACGCTCTCGTCCCCCTCGCGTCGCAGCTCTGGCGGTCAGGTCCGGCCGGCACGCTCCGGCGGTCAGGAGGGTGTCGGCAGCGCGTGCCGGCGACCTGAGGCGCGGGGAGGTGGGACACCCGGGCACCTGTGGCAGTGCCTGCTCTCCAGGTCGGGCCCGGCCTGCCGATGCACGCAGGAACGGCGCGCGGTGCGACCGGGGGCGGAGGCTGAACGGTGGACAGCGGCTCCGGGCTGCGCGACCCGCGGGTGGCGCGCGTCTTCGTCCTGTACGTGCTCGCCCGCGTCCCGGCCTCCGCGGTGTGGCTGTCCGTCGTCCTGGACGTGAGCGCGGCCTCCGGCTCGTACGCCAAGGCCGGCGGCGCCGTCGGTGCCTACGGCCTCGGCGTCGCGGCCTTCGCCCCGGTGATCGGGCGGCTGGCCGACCGGTGCGGTGCCCGCCGCGTGCTGCTGGCCTGCATCGCCGCCCAGCTGCCCGCGCTGCTGCTGCTGTCGGCCGCGGCCCACGGCTCCGGCCTGGCGCTGCTCGCGCCGGCGTTCGTGGCGGGCATGGTCCAGCCCCCGCTGGTCGCGTGCATGCGGGCGAGCTGGACCGCTCTGGTGTCCGACGAGCAAGCCCTGCAGCGCTGCTTCGCGTTCGACTCCGTCCTCGGCGAGGTCGTCGACCTGGCCGCGCCGCTGATCGCGGTCGCCGTGAACGTGGCGCGCGGCCCGGGCGGGAGCCTCGTGGTCGTCGCCGTGGTGGTCGCCGCCACGAGCGGCCTGTACGCCTGCGTCGCCCCCGTCGGCGTCGCCCCGGCCGGTCCGGAGCCCCGCCCGCGGGCCCGGGTGCGCCCCGCGCTGCCCGTGCTGCTCGTCGTGCTGCTGCTGACCGCCGGGCTCGGCGCCGTCGAGGTCAGCGCCGTCGCCCTGGCCGACGGCAGCGGCGACCGCGCCGGCGCCGGCCTGCTGCTGGCGCTGTTCACCTGCGGGAGCATCGCCGGGGGCGTCCTGCACGCCCGGCGCCCGCCCGCGGACGTGCCCAGCACGCAGCTGCTGGCGCTCCTGCTGCCGCTGGGCTACGCCCTGCTCGCGGCCGCCTTCCTGCCCTACCGGCTCTGGCTGGTCGGCCCGCTGCTGGTCCTCGCGGGCGGCGCGGTCGCGCCGCTCGTCACCGTCCTGCTGGGGCTGATCCAGTCGGTGGCGGTCAAGGGCGCCGAGACCGAGACGTTCACGTACGCCACCACGGCGAACTTCGTCGGCGTCGCCGCAGGGAGCGCGCTGGCCGGGGTGGTCGGGGACCTCGCGGTCGGCGGCGACACCGTCGGCAGCGGCGCGGCCGGCCTGCTCGTCGCGGTGTGCCTCGTCGCCGCCACCGGGGTGGCGGTCCTGCTCGTGTCGCCGGCGCTGCCGGAGGCCCTCGAGCCGGACGCGGCCGACGACGGGGCGGACGAGCCCGCCGCGCACGCGCCGGTGCCGCGTCAGCGCCTCGTCGAGGAGCTCGAGCGCACCCGGGCGCAGGCCCGGGAGCTGGGGCTCGGCAACGACGAGCTGGCCCGCGAGCTCGCCCGGCTGCGCGGGAGCGGCCCGGACCAGCGGCACCTGAGCACCCTCGCGGAAGAGGTGCGCTCCCTCGAGCACCGTCGCCAGAGGCTGGAGCAGGGGCTCGACGGCGTCCACGCGGCAGTGGGGGGCTGAGCGTCGCGACATGTCGCACTCGACCCCGGAGGAACGGCTTGAGCGGCGACGTTGCGGGGCAAGCGCAGGGGGTGGCACGAAGCGGGCACGAGACGGAGCAGTCGGTGAGCGACCGGCTGGTCGTGCCGAGCCTGCCCGCGAGCATCGCGAGCGTCCGGCGGTTCGCCGTCGCCGCCTGTCGCGAGAGCGGCCTGGTCGGGCTGTGCGACACCGTCGCCCTGCTGGTGAGCGAGGTCGCGACGAACGCCCTCGTGCACGGCAACGGTGACGTGCAGGTGCGCGTGGTCGCCCAGGGCGGCGTCCTGCGGGTGGAGGTCTCCGACGAGAGCCCCCAGCTGCCCGTCGTCCGCACCGCGGGCCTGCTCGAGGAGGGCGGTCGCGGGCTCGCGCTCGTGGAGACGCTCGCCTCGTCGTGGGGCGTGCGGCCGGAGGCCACCGGCAAGTCCGTCTGGTTCGAGCTCACGGCCTGACGCACGAGGGCGTCCGGCCGTGGCTGCGGTCGCCGCCCGACCCGCCCCTAGTGGGGCAGCGGCACGCTGCGCGTCGTGGACCCGGCCTGGGTCGAGGCCCCCTCGGACCAGCCCTGCCGGCAGTCCGGGCAGGACCAGCGGAAGACGCCCCGCGTGCTGCTCACGACGGCCAGCCGCCGGGTGGCGCCGTGCGCCTGCCCCAGCTCGACGCCGCAGCGCGGGCAGGGGTCGCGCAGGACCGCGCCGGGGCGCCGGTCGGCGGCCCGCCGGCGGGAGCGGGCGGCCGCGGCGCGGGACGTGGTCGTCAGGGCTGTCTGCACGTCCCGCAGTGTGCCCACGTGGATGCCGTACGCACCTGCGCAAAAGGGACACCGGGGGCGACGGCACGCTCGCGCGCCGGCTGTTCACCTGCAGGTGACCGGGACGCAACGCGCCGCCGCGACCCTGGTCCGCATGGCCGACATCTACGCTCTGCGCGACCGCCCCAGTGGACGCAGCCGTGTGCGGGGCCCCCTGCTGCACGCCGTGCCCGGCAGCGACCGCACGCGCAGCGCGCTGTGCGGCGCGCGCGTCGGGGGCCGCCGGAGCCCGTGGGCCGCCCGGCCCGGCACCGGCGAGGCCGGCACGTGCCCGGACTGCTCCTCGCTGCTGGAGCGTGCCGGGTCGGCCGGCATCCCCGCTCCGCGCTCCGCCTGAGCGCGGGCCGCGCCGACCGCTAGAGCGTCACGCCCAGCGGGACGGAGACGCCGAGGCCGCCTCGGGTGGTGGCGCCGAACCGGGCCTTCTCGCGCTCGAGGTCCAGCGGCCGGGTCATCACCTCACGGTCCCCGTCCTGGACCAGGTGTGCGGGGATGAGCCACACGACCTCGAACTCGAGCCCGTCGGGGTCCCGGCCGTACAGGCTCTTGGACGTGCCGTGGTCGGACTCCCCGACCAGCGCCCCGGCGGCCGCGAGGCGTCCGCGGTGCTCCTCCAGGTCGGCGAGCGTCTCGACCTCCCACGCCAGGTGGTACAGCCCGACCGACGTCCGGCCGGCGGGGCTGGCGGCCGCCCGGTCGCCGAGCGCGAAGACCGCGAGGTCGTGGTCGTTCGTGGAGCTCGGCGCCTGCAGGAAGGCGCCCGCGCCCCGGGGCAGCTCCGCCTTCACCCGGAACCCGAGCACCTGCCCGTAGAACGCGGTGCTGCGGGCGGTGTCGCGGACGTACAGGACGGCGTGGTTCAGCCGGGAGATCCCCATGCGTGCGACGGTACGAGCCGGGTGCTTGCGTGGTCAAGGAGGCGTCCACGCGGTGGCCGTCGGCGCGGCAGGGCAGGCTGGAGGCATGGCGGACGGCGACGGCTGGGTGCGGTGCGCGCTCGGGCACCGGCACTGGGGGCTGTACGGCGCCGCCGGTCTGCTGCTCGTGGCGCCCGGCCCGCTCGTGCTGCTCCAGCACCGCGCGCAGTGGAGCCACCACGGCGGCACGTGGGGCATCCCGGGCGGAGCCCGCGCCCGCACCGAGACCGCCCAGCAGGCGGCCCTGCGGGAGGCGCTGGAGGAGGCGGGCGTCGCGGGCACGGACGTGGAGGTGGACGGGGAGGTCGTCGACGACCACGGCGGCTGGTCCTACACGACCGTCCTGGCCAGCGCCCCCGGCCCGCTCGCCGTCGCACCCCTGGACGGCGAGAGCCTGGCGCTGGCGTGGGTGCCGGCGGCGCAGGTCGCGCACCACCCGCTGCACCCGGGGTTCGCGGCCGGCTGGCCGGGCCACCTCGCCGCCCTGCGCGCCGGATGACCGGCACGTCCCGCGCCGCCGACCCCGGGCCGATGCCCGACCTGGTCGCGGCCCGCCGCCGCGCCGTCGGGGGCTTCACGCTCTACGACGTCGCCAACTCCGCCTTCGTCACCACCGTCATCACCGCGGTCGGCGGGCCGTTCGTGACCTCGGTCGCCGACGCGGCGCAGGGCGCGGACGGCCGGGTCCAGCTGCTCGGGCTCAGCCCGCGCGCCGACGCCGTGTACGCGTACGCCATCAGCGCCTCGGTGGTGCTCCAGGTCCTGGTGCTCCCCGTGCTCGGGGCGCTCGCCGACCGCCCGCGCGCGAAGCGCGCCGTGCTGCTCGGCAGCACCGTGGTCGGCGCCCTCATGACGCTGCTGCTGGCGGTCGTCCCGGACGGCGCGGTGCTCGCGGCGGTCGGCGCGCTGGTCGCCGCCAACGTCGCGTACGGCGTCGCGATCTGCGTCTACAACGCCCACCTCGCGGACGTCGCCGAGCTCGCCGACCGCGACCGCGTGTCCGCGCTGGGCTACGCGTGGGGCTACGCCGGCGGCGCCTTCGTGCTCGCCGTCGCGCTGGTGCTCGTCAGCGCGGCGGACGGCCTCGGCATCAGCACCGGGGTCGCGGGGCGGCTGTCGATCGCGCTCTCCGGCGCGTGGTGGCTGGCGGTCGGCCTGCTGGCGGTGCGGCGGCTGGACGCCGCGCGGCTGCTGCCTGCCGAGCCGCGGCCGCCAGGGCCGGCTCCGACCGTCCGGGGCGCCCTGCGCCAGCTGCGCGGCTCGGTCGCTCTGCTGCGCGAGCTGCCGCTGACGGCCCGCTTCCTCGCGGCGTTCCTGCTGTTCAACGACGCCGTCCAGGCGGTGATCGCGCTGGCGTCGGTGGTGCTGGTGCAGGAGCTGTACGTCGCCCGCGGGCGCGACGCCGACGACGCCACGCCGTTCCTGCTCACCCTCGTGCTGCTCATCCAGGTGGTGGCGGTCGCCGGCGCGTGGGGGTCCGCGCGGCTCGCCCGGCGGTCCGGCACCAAGCCGGTGCTGCTCGGGACGCTGGTGCTGTGGGTGGGGGTCGTCCTGTACGCGGTGCTCGCCCTGGACAGCACCTCCCAGGCGTACGGGCTCGGCGTGGTGATCGCCCTGGTGCTCGGCGGCTCGCAGGCGCTGGCCCGCTCGCTGTTCAGCGGCATGGTCCCGGCGGACCGGCAGGCGTCCTTCTTCGGCTTCTACGGGCTGGCCGAGCGCGGCACCGCCTGGATCGGGACGCTGGTCTTCGCGGTCGTCCTGGACGTGACCGGCTCCTACCGCGGCGCCCTGCTCAGCCTGGTGGTGCTGTTCGTCAGCGGAGGGCTGCTGCTCGCGGCCACCGACACGCGGGCCGCGACACGCGCGGCGCAGTCGTACGGCGCGGCTCCCACTGCGCAGTGACCGCAGGGGGTAGGAAGCGCGCGGGTGCCGCTGGGCGTTGCCCTGGGTACCGGGAGGAGCCGCATGATCAAGAAGGCCGTGGTGTGGCTCGTCGTCGCCTTCGCCGTCTACTCCATCATCGCCACGCCGAACCAGGCCGCGGAGGCGGTGCGGGGCGCCGGTGAGGGCATCCAGACGGTCGGGCTGTCGGTCATGCGCTTCTTCGACGCGCTGACCCCCGACAGCTAGGGCTGCCACGACCAGGCCCCGACCGTGACCCCCTCGCGGGGTGCGGCGTGACCGCGTCCGCCCCCGAGTCCTCCTCGCGGCGCTACCTGCTGCCGTCGGAGAAGCTGGTCGCCGAGGTGCACTGGCACCCGGTCTGGCTGCTGCGCCCCACGCTCGTGCTCGTCGGCGCGCTGCTGCTCATCGGGGTGATGGCGGGCGGGGTGTCCGACGGCAACGTGTTCACCAAGGTCCTGGGCGTCGCGGCGCTCGCGGTGTTCGCGTACTGGGGCTGGAAGGTCCTGCAGTGGCGCAACGAGCGGCTGGTGGTCACCGACCGGCGGCTGCTGCTGGTCACCGGCCTGCTCGCCCGCCGGGTGGAGGTCATGCCGCTGGTCAAGGTCACCGACATGACCTTCGAGCAGCCGCTGGTCGGCCGGATGTTCGACCAGGTCGGCTGGGGCACCTTCGTGTTCGACTCCGCCGGGCAGGCGGGCCGGCTGAGCCGGGTGCCGTACCTCCCGCACCCCGACGACCTCTACCAGAAGCTCATGGACCAGATCTTCGGCCAGGGCGGGACGTACGGGCGAGCGCGCCCGGGGCCGCGCCCCGCCCCGGAGCCGCGCCGCGACCCGGGCCCGGTCGGCGCCGACGACTGACCCCGTACCGTGTCCCGGTGGACGAGGCGCGCAGGGGGATCGGCTTCGGGGCCGCCGCGTACGCGCTGTGGGGGCTGTTCCCGCTGTACTGGCCGCTGCTCGAGCCGAGCGGCGCGCTCGAGGTGCTGTCGCACCGGGTGCTGTGGTCGCTCGTCGTCGTCGCGCTGCTGGTCGCCGGGCTGCGCCGCGGCGCGCACCTGCGCGAGGCGCTGCGCGACCGGGGGCGGGTCCTGCGCCTGGCCGCGGCGGCGGTGCTGGTCGCCGTCAACTGGGGCACCTACATCTACGGCGTGACGAGCGGGCGGGTCGTGGAGACCTCCCTGGGCTACTTCGTCAACCCGCTGGTCACCGTGCTGCTCGGCGTGTTCGTGCTCGGCGAGCGGCTCCGGCCGGTGCAGTGGGGGGCGCTCGGGCTGGCCGGGCTCGCGGTCGTCGTGCTGTCCGTCGAGGGCGGGCACCCGCCGTACCTGGCGCTCGTGCTCGCGTTCTCCTTCGGCGGCTACGGCCTGCTCAAGAAGACCGCCGGGGTGGGCGCCATCGAGGGGCTGACCATCGAGACGATGGTGCTCGCCCCGGTCGCGGCCGCGTACCTCCTGCTGCTCGGGCTGCACGGCGACGCCACGTTCGGGAGCGCCGGCGCCGGCCACGGGGTCCTGCTCGCGCTCGCCGGCCCGGTGACCGCCGTTCCGCTGCTGATGTTCGGCGCCGCCGCCCAGCGGGTCTCCCTGACGACGCTCGGGCTGCTGCAGTACCTCGCTCCCACGATCCAGTTCCTGATCGGCGTGCTGGTGCTGCACGAGCCGCTGGGCCTGGCCAAGCTGCTGGGCTTCGCCCTGGTGTGGGCGGCGCTGGCGGTCTTCACCTACGACCTGGTGGTGGCCTCCCGCCGGTCGTCCCACCCGGTCGAGGAGCTGGTCTAGTGCTGGTGCGCGAGCAGGCGGCGCTGGCGCCGCTGACCACCCTCGGCCTGGGCGGCCCCGCCCGCCGGCTGGTCACGGCGTACGACGAGGGCGAGGTCGTCAGCACGGTGACGGGCGCCGGCCGCACGCCGGTGCTCGTGCTCGGCGGCGGCAGCAACGTCGTGGTCTCCGACGACGGCTTCGACGGCATCGTCGTGCAGATCGCCAGCCACGGCCTGGCCGCGACCCGCGACGGCGAGGACGTGCTGCTCACGGCGCAGGCCGGCGAGGACTGGGACGCGCTCGTCGAGCACGCGGTGCACGAGGGCCTGTCGGGCCTCGAGGCGCTCTCGGGCATCCCCGGCCGGGTCGGGGCCACGCCGGTGCAGAACGTCGGGGCGTACGGCGGGGACGTCTCGCAGACCGTGGAGCGGGTGCGCGCGCTGGACCGGACCAGCCGGCGGGTCGTGGAGCTCAGCGGCAGGCAGTGCGCGTTCGGCTACCGCGCCAGCCGCTTCAAGGCCGACCCGGAGCGCTGGGTCGTGCTGGCGGTGACCTACCGCCTCGGGGTGGGCCCGCTGGGCGCGCCCGTGAGGTACGCCGAGCTGGCCCGCGAGCTCGGCGTCGCGGCGCAGGGGCAGGCGCCGCTGGACGAGGTGCGGGCGGCCGTGCTGCGGCTGCGCCGCGGCAAGGGCATGGTCGTGGACCCCTCCGACCCCGACAGCCGCAGCGCGGGGTCGTTCTTCACCAACCCGCTGCTCGACCGGGACGAGGTCGTCGCGCTGGGCGCCCGGCTCGGCGGGGCCGAGGTGCCGGGGCACCCCGAGCCGGGTGGGCGCACCAAGGTCTCGGCGGCGTGGCTCATCGAGCACGCCGGCTTCAGCAAGGGCCACGGCCGCGGCCCGGTCGGGCTGTCCCGCAAGCACGTGCTCGCGCTGGTGCACCGCGGCGGCGGGTCCACCGCGCAGCTGCTGGAGGTCGCCCGGGAGGTGCGCGACGGCGTACGGGACCGGCTCGGCGTGGAGCTGGTGCCGGAGCCGGTCCTGGTCGGCGGCGCCGAGCTGTGAGCGGGCCGGCAGGCAGGTCGGCGGAGCCTCCGCGCTAGAAGTCGGGCCGTCAGGGGTAGGGCCCGCGACCAGTCGCCAGGTCGCAGCGTGCGCCAGGGCGGGATCGTGGAGGACGAGATGGAACTGCCGGACCGCACCGAGGCCAAGGGCTGGGAGGGCCTCACCGTCGTCGACCGGGACGACGCCGTCCTGGGGACCTGCCGGGGGGTGTTCGCCGACACCGACACCGGCGTGACCGAGTGGCTCGACGTCGACGTCGAGGGCTCCGAGCGCAGCTTCGTCCCCGCGCTGGACGCGACCGAGGTCGACGGCCGGGTCCGCGTGGGCTTCGCGCGCGACCAGGTGCTCTCCGCCCCGCACGTGGGCGACGCGGAGCAGCTGTCCAAGCGCGACGAGATGCGGCTGTACGACCACTACGGCGTGGAGTACACCGCCTCGGACTCGGAGAGCCTGCTGCCCGACGGCGTCGACGTCCCCGAGACCGACAGCGACACGGACACCGCCACGGACACGTTCGCCGCCCCCGTGGCCACCGCTGGCTCGGCGGAGGTCACGGCCCCCGTCGTCGCCCCCGCCGCGCTTCCCGAGCCCGTGCCGGTGGCCGCCGCCCCCGCCGAGGTGGTCGAGGTCGTCGAGCTGGACGAGGCCCCGCGGGCCGTGCTCGACGCCACGCCGGAGGAGGCGGCCCCGTTCGTCGAGCCGTCGGCGGGCACCGTGCAGGAGCAGACCGTCACGCCCGTCCCGGCGTACGTGCCGCCGTCGCCGGCGGGCACGTCCTCGGCGGTCCCCGCGGGTGCGGGGGTGGCCGCCGGGGTCGCGGCCCTCGTCGCCGCCGTCGGGCTCGCGCTCAGTGCGCGCAACCGTCGTGCCGCCCGGCGCCGCGCACCGGCGGCCCGTGCGGAGGTGCTCAAGGCCCGGCTCCAGGAGCGGGCCGCGGTCGCCGCCCGGGTCGGCAACCAGCAGCTCGCCGCCCTGCCCGGTGCGGCCTCCCGCACCAGCCGGCAGCTCTCCGGTGCGGCCTCCTCGGCCTCCGAGGTGGCTGCCGCGCGCGGCAAGGTGCTGCGCGGGCAGCTGGTCACCGCATCGGGAGTCGCCGCGCAGCGCGGCCAGCAGGCGGGGCTGCAGCTGGCCCAGGTGACCGACGTCGCCGCCCGGCGCGGCCAGGACCTCACGACGCAGCTCCTCGCGGCGTCGCAGGAGGCGGCCAAGCGCGGCAGGCAGGCCTCCGCGGACGCCCTCGAGCGTGGCCGCCAGGCCCAGGCCGAGGCGGCCAAGCGCGGCTCGAAGGCGTCCGCGGACGCGGCCAAGCGGCGCGGCAAGGCGAAGGCCACCGCCGTCAAGCGGACGAAGAAGGTCACGGCGGCGACGGCGGACACGGGTGATGCGGCCAGGCGCTTCGCGCTCCGCAGCGGCAAGAAGGTCACGGCGGCGACGGCGGACACGGGCGATGCCGCCAAGCGCCTCGCGCTCCGCAGCGGCAAGCAGGTCAAGGCCACCGCGTCGTCCACCTCCGACGTGGCGGCCCGCTCGTCCCGCAAGGTCACCGGGACGGTGTCGGCCGCGCCGAAGAAGGTCGCGAAGAAGGGCCGCAAGGCCCGCCGGACGGTCAGCCGCACGGTCTTCCAGCTGCTGACGGCCGGCACCGCCGGTGCCGGCTACGTGCTCGGCGCCCGCGCGGGCGAGCAGCGCTACCAGGAGATCACGGACAGGACCGCGCAGCTCGCCCAGCAGCCGCGGGTGCAGCAGTACACGCAGGCCGTGACCGACCGCCAGCAGCGCCAGCAGGTCCTGGCCGACCTGCAGCGCCAGGTGGCGGCCCTGCGCGGCCGGCGCACCACCGGCCGGTAGGACGACCGACGGCCGGTCCGCTTCCTCGGGGGCGGCCCGGCCGTTCGTGTGTCAGGGGTCCGGGGCGCGCCCCGCGCAGGACGCCGGCCCGGCTACTCCATGCTCTTGAGCATGTCCATCAGCTCGACGCAGCGCGGGCAGATCGGGTACTTCTCGGGGTCGCGGTTGGGCATCCACTTCTTGCCGCAGAGGGCGGTCGCGGGCACGCCGTCGATGGCGCTGCGCATGATGTCCTCCTTCTTGACGTAGTGGCTGTTCTTCGGCTCGTCGTCCCCCGTGTCGAGCGAGGGGTCCTGCACCGGCCGGGTGTCGAGCTCCGTCATGGACCGATCGTACGGCCGTCGGGGCGGCCCTCCAGCACGACCGCGTACGCGTCCGCCCGGCGGTCCTGCACGCTCGTCGGCAGCTCCAGGTGCCACGCCCCGGAGGGCAGCACGCCCGCCCCGCCGCGCGCCTCCAGCACGCGCAGCTGCGCGACGACGTCCTCGCCGGCGGACGCGGCCGGCAGGTCCCGCCAGAAGGCGAACCCGCCGGAGTCCAGCAGCGCCTGCCGGTCGAACAGCACGCAGCCGGCCGCCCACGCCACCTTGTAGGCGCGCCAGCCCCGCGGGTGCGGCCCCAGCTCGCGGTCCAGGTGCACGAGGTTGGCCGCGTTGTGCAGCCGCCAGCGCTCCCAGCCCGGCGTCTGCTTGCGCACCCGCTCCGGCTCGACCGGCCCGTCCCACTCCTCGTAGGCGGTGTGCTCGTGCGGGCGGACGTCCCCGGCGTACGACAGGCCCTGCATCGCCATCGCCACGAACCCCGCGCCGGTCTGCGCGAGCGCCTCCCGCAGCACCGCGAGGCTGTCGGGCTCGAGCAGGATGTCGTCGTCGAGGAACAGCACCTGCTGCGCGCCCGCGAGGCCGAGCAGGAAGTCGCGGTGCTCGGCCATGCCACGGCGCGGCAGGTGCCGGTGCAGCTCGACCCGGGTGCCGTGGTGCTCGAGCACGCGCAGCACCCCGCGCACGGCCGGGTCGTCGTACGACGGCGCGCCCGGCGACTGGTCGGACAGCACGAGGCGGAAGTCCCGCACGCTCGAGCAGGCCAGCGAGGTGAGGGTGACGGCGAGCGCACCGGGCCGCCCGGACGTGGGGACCAGCACGTCGAGCGAGGGGGTCACCAGGGCGTCGCGCGGATCCGGTCGAGCAGCTCGTCGGTGGCCGCGTCGTCGACCCACCCGAGCGTCACGACCTGGCCGCCGAGCCGCTCCACCAGCGCGGTCTCGGGCAGCATCTCCGGCGTGTAGTCGCCGCCCTTGACGTAGACGTCCGGGCGGACCGCCTCGAGCAGCTCGGTGGGGCTGTCGGCGTCGAACACGACGAGGTGGTCCACGCCGACGATGCCGGCGAGGACCGCGGCGCGGTCCTCGACGCCGTTGACCGGCCGGTCCTCGCCGCGCAGCCGGCGCACCGAGTCGTCGCTGTTGAGGCCGACGACGAGCACGTCGGCGAGCGCCCGCGCCTCGCGCAGGTGCGCGATGTGGCCGGCGTGCAGCACGTCGAAGCAGCCGTTGGTGAAGGCGACGCTGCGGCCCTGGGCGCGGTGCCGGGCGACGAGGTCGCTCAGCCGGGCCGCGTCGCGCACCCGCTGCTCGCTGCGCCCGACCGCCTCGCGCAGGTCGGCGGCGGTGCACGGGGTGGTGCCGGGGGTGCGTACGACGACCTGCGCCGCCCGCTGGCCGAGCTCGGCGGCCAGGCCCGCCGCCGCGCCCTGCGCGAGGGCGACGGCGAGGGCGGCGGTGAAGGAGTCGCCGGCGCCGGCGGCGTGCGTGTCGGGCTGCGGGGTGGTGTGCAGGCGCAGCGGCTCACCCTCGCTGAGCACCACCGCGCCCTCGCCGTCGAGGGTGGCGGCGACGATCTCGGCGCCGAGCGCGGCGCGCACCCGGCCCGCGGCGGCCACGACCCGCTCGGCGCGGTCCAGGCCCGGCTCCAGCAGCGGCTCGACCTCGGCGAAGTTGGGCTTCACGGCGCGCGGCCGCACCGGCGCCCAGCGCTGCGGCGCGCGCGCGTCCACGACGACGCACGCGTGGCCGAGGCCGCCCACCGCCTCGACGACGCCCTCGGCCAGCACCCCGAGGCCGTAGTCGCTCACCACGACGGCCGCGGCGCCGGCGGCCAGCTCGCGCAGGCGCGCGACCAGCGCCTCGCGGGTGGCCGCCTCGAGCGGCCGGGTGTCCCCGGTGTCCAGGCGCGTGATCATCTGGCTGCCCGCGGAGACGCGGCGCTTGGCGCAGGTGGTGCGGCCCGCCTCGACGAGCACGTCCGCGGTCTCCACCCCCGCCTCGGCCAGCACCTGGCGCAGCAGCCGCCCGTCCGCGTCGTCGCCGACGACCGACAGGAAGCGCACCCGGGCGCCGAGGGCCGCCGCGTTGACGGCGGCGTTCGCCGCGCCTCCCGCGGCGTAGCGGCTCACGGTCACGTCCACGACCGGCACCGGCGCCTCGCGGGACAGCCGCGCCGCCGGACCGGCCAGCCAGCCGTCCAGGACCGCGTCGCCGACGACGAGGACCTCGACGCCCCCTGCGCCGTCGACCAGGTCGGTCAGCGCGTTCACGCCGGCACCCGCTCGTGCAGCACGGCGAGCCAGTCCTTGACGAAGCGCTCGATGCCGAACCGCTCGCGCGCCAGGGTGCGCGCGCCGGCCGACAGCTCGGCCGCCTCGTCGCGGTCGGCGAGCAGCCGCCGCACGTGCCCGGCGAGCTTGCCGGCGTCGGTCTCCACGTACCCGTTCACCCCGTTCCTGACGGCGGAGGACATCTCGGTGGTGGCCAGCCCGACCACCGGCAGGCCGAGCGCCATGGCCTCGCACACCGCCAGCCCCATCGAGGTGTAGCGGATCGGGTTGAGCAGGCAGCGGTACGCGGGCAGCCGCGCGTGCAGCTCGCGCAGCCGCACGTCGCCGAGCCACCGGCCGTACGCGTCCCCGTTCATGCCCGCGAGGTCCACCGGGACCTCGGCGGCCACCCGGTCGAACACGTCCGGGCCGAGCCGGCGCCCCCGGCGGTAGAGGTTGTTGACCACGGTGACCGCGGCCTCGTTCTCCCCGGTCCACTCCAGGTCGGGGACGACGACGCCGTGGTCGACGACCCGGGTGGGCGTGGCGCCGGCGTCCCACATGAGGTCGTTGAACGGCGTGACGTGCACCAGCAGGGCGTCCTCGTCCTGCACCGGGTGCAGGGCGTCGTTGGGCCAGCCCTGCGGCGGGTCGTGCTCGAGGTGGATGCGCGGCAGCTCGCCGACCCGGCCGCCCAGCAGCTCGTGCCGGTCGACCTCCCAGTTGCGGCGGTGCTGGGTCAGGACGAGGTCGATGTCGGCGTCGGCGACCTCGTCGGCCGGCACCTCGACGACGTTGTCCGGCCAGTCGAAGGACGCCGTACGGCCGCCGTAGCCCTCGCTGCCGTCCGCCTTCACCGGCAGCAGCCAGGTGACGGGGGTCTGGCTGAGGTACCAGAGGTAGGAGCCGTGCACGTGCCACGTCAGCACCCTCACGCGGCCCTCCTCATGCAGCCAGCTCCTTCGCGGCGAGGACGACGTCCGCGGGGGCGATGTCGAGGCACTCGTGGGCGTACGGGCAGACGAACGCGCGGCAGGGCGCGCAGGTGGTCGGCACGCGCAGCAGCCGCGCAGCGACGCTGCGCGGCGCGAACTGCGACTCGTCCTCCGTGCCGGCGAACAGCGCGACCACCGGGGTGCCGACCGCGTCCGCCAGGTGCATGCCGCCGGAGTTGTTGGTGACCGCGACCTCGGCGCCCTGGATCATCGCGGCCAGCGCCGGCAGGTCGAGCTGCCCGGCGAGGGAGACGACCCCGGGGCCGGTCACGCTCTCGACGAGCGCGCGCTCCTTCTCGGTCCCGACGACCGCGACCGGCAGGCCGAGCTGCTCGGCCACGCGCGCGAACCGCTCGGGGGAGTAGCGCCGGGAGGGGCAGGACGCGCCGGGGGCCAGCACGGCGTACGCCCCGGGCAGCCCGGCCGCCCGGCGCACGTCGTCCGCCCGCGCGACCGCGTCGGCCGGGACCTGCAGGGCGAGGTGGCGCCCGCGGTCCGGGACGCCCGCGGCGGCGAGCAGGGCGAGGGCGCGGTCGCTCTGGTGCTGCGCGTCCGCGGGGGCGGGCAGCCAGTGCGTCAGGACGCTGCCGCCGAACTCCTTGCTGGTGCCCACGCGCACGGGGACCCCGGCGAGGTACGCGGCGTACGCCATCGGCCAGGGGGACTGCGCGAACGAGGTGAACACCACGACGGCGTCGTAGCCGCGCAGCCGCTCGACCAGGGCGAGCTCGCGGGCGGGGTCGAGCGGGAGCCGGCCGTCCGCGTCCTGCCAGGAGGCGCTGTGCGCGTGCACCTCGTCGACGTCGGCGAGCAGCGGCGCCAGGCCGGCGCCGGCGGGCGAGGCCAGCAGGTCGAGCCGTGCCCCCGGGCGCAGCGCCGCGCGCAGCGCCCGCAGGGCGGGCGTTGCCATGACGACGTCGCCCAGGTTGTCCAGGCGCACGGCGAGCACCCGGGACAGGGTGGGCCAGTCGACGGGCGTGGCCACGGGGCGCACCTCTCTCAGCGGGGTCAGGGGCTGGGGACGGCTCCCAGGGCGGCTTCCCAGGGCCGTCGAGCGGGAAACGGTGGACCGAGTTTCCCTCATCCGCCGACCGGGGACCGCACAGGCCACCCCGCACCTGACCCGGAGGACACAGGCATGGCTGCCAGCGCGACCAAGGACAAGGCCAAGGCCAAGCAGGCCGACGAGCGCGACAAGGCCGCGAAGGCCGAGGAGCGCGAGAAGGCGGCCAGGGCCGAGCAGAAGGAGAAGGCGGCCAGGGCCAAGGAGAAGGAGAAGGCCGCGAAGGCCAAGGAGAAGGAGCGCGCGGCCAAGCAGAAGGACAAGGAGCGCGCCGCCAAGGCCAAGGAGAAGGAGAAGGCCGCCAAGGCCAAGGAGCGCGAGAAGGCCGCCAGGGCCAAGGACAAGGAGCGCGCCGCCAAGGCCAAGGAGAAGGAGAAGGCCGCCAAGGCCAAGGAGAAGGAGCGCGCGGCCAAGCAGAAGGACAAGGAGCGCGCCGCCAAGGCCAAGGAGAAGGAGAAGGCCGCCAAGCAGAAGGAGAAGGAGCGCGCCGCCGAGGCAGAGCAGCGCCCCGACGGCGCTCCCGAGCGCGACGCGGACCAGAGTGCGGCCGGCGAGTCGGCGGACACTCCCAGTGGCGGCGTGACCGCGGTCGCGGACGCCGCTCCCGAGCGCGACGCGGACCAGGGCGCAGCCGGCGAGTCCGCCGAGGCGACCAGCAGCCGGGAGGCGACTGCAGCCAGCAGCGACAGCGCTGTCACGAGCGACACCGGCAGCAGCGACGCCGACGGGGCCGACACGGACGACGCCGTGGTCCAGTCCGTCGAGGAGGTCGCGGTGCCCGAGCGGGGCGAGGCCGAGGAGGTCCCCGCGGCAGGGGCGCCGTCCGACCAGGCGAGCCCCGCCGCGCAGCTGGACGCGCTCCCCGACAACGACAAGACGGTCCGCGCGAAGGGCTACATCGCGGAGACGCTCGGCAAGGAGGACCTCGTCGGCCGCTCCACGCAGCGGGCGACCATCGCCGCCAGCTACACCACCCGCGACCACGAGATCATCCAGGCCTGGGCGGAGAGCCGCGGCGGCCGGCCGGCGGACGTGCAGGGCACCGGGCGCCAGGGCGCCGGGGTGCTCCGCATCGAGTTCCCGGACGGTCCAGGCGACGACAGCGCGCTCGAGGGCATCGACTGGAGCGCCTTCTTCGCGACGTTCGAGGACAGCGACGTGGACTTCCTGTACCAGGAGCGGGTGCGGACCGGCGACATCAGCCGCTTCCACAAGTTCGTGCGCGCGGACAGCTGAGTGGCCCAGGTCCCTGCCCTCGACCTGCCTGCCGACCCGGGCCCCGGGGTCGTCCCCGGGGTCCGGCGCCTCGCGGTGCTGCGCGCCAACGGCGTCGGCGACTACGTGGTCGCCGAGCCGGCGCTCGCTGCCCTGCGGGCTGCCTACCCGGACGCCGAGATCACCCTGCTCGGCGCCGCGCACACGCGTCCGCTCGTCGAGGACCGCCCGGGGCCCTGTGACCGCTACGTGCAGGTGCCGCTGACGACGGGCGTGCGCGTCGGCCCCGACCCCGATGCCTCGCCCGAGCAGATCGAGCAGTGGTGCGCGCAGCAGCGGGCGCACGACTACGACCTGGCGGTGCAGCTGCACGGCGGCGGCCGCAACAGCAACGCGCTGCTGCTGAGGCTGGGAGCCCGTACGACAGCCGGCGCGGCGACGCCCGACGCGCCCAAGCCCGACCGCTGGGTGCCGTACACCCCGTTCCAGCACGACACCCTGCGCTGGCTCGAGGTCGCGCAGACCGTCGGCGCCGGGGCCCTCCGGGTCGAGCCGCACGTCGCCGTGACCGCGGCCGACCTCGCGGAGTCGCGCAGCGTGCTCCCGCCCGGCGACGCGCCCCTCGTGGCGGTGCACCCCGGGGCCACGGACGGCCGGCGCTGCTACCCCGAGGACCGGCTCGGCCGGGTGGCCCGCGAGCTGGCCGACCGCGGCGCGCGGGTCGTCGTGCTGGGCGGGCCCGCGGACGCGGAGCGCGTGCAGCGCGTGGTCGACGGGTTCGGCGGCGAGGTGGAGACCGTCGTCGGCGGGCTGTCGCTCGGCGGCCTGATTGGCACGCTGCGGCGCTGCTCGCTCATGCTGGGCAACGACAGCGGGCCGCGCCACCTCGCCGGCGCGGTCGGCACCCCGACCGTCGCCGTGTTCACGTACGCCAACCTGGCCGACGTCGCGCCGCTGTCGCGGACCTGGCACCGCCTCGAGGTGTCCTGGCACGGC
>Ga0210040_10001631_pt1 | contig 33347 bp, 40 predicted proteins | sample CryGeyCG12114_NA_FD_185462 | JGI IMG/M metagenome (GOLD analysis project Ga0210040, IMG submission 185462) | Groundwater microbial communities from aquifer - Crystal Geyser CG19_WC_8/21/14_NA (SPAdes) (version 2) | ecosystem: Environmental > Aquatic > Deep subsurface > Groundwater | place: USA...
AGACCTAGCATCAGCAGCGCGAACGGCACGATGCCGAGCAGCGGTCGACCCCGTCCGTGGTCTTCCGTTTCTAGCTGCGCCGGACGGGCGGTCAGCTGCCGCCCCGGCGCTCGCCTCGAGCGGCGCTGCGGCAGGTAATCCTCGGCCCGCGTCCAATTTCGCCGCCCTGGCCGCGGCGGCATCAGCTCGTCACCCTTCTTCATGCTTGGCCCATGTGGGGTCGCCTCCCACTCGGCTCAACGCCCGGAGTCGCGGTTGGACGCACGGCCTGTCTCAAAGACCGTAGCGCCGGCCACGGTTCACCGCAGGGGGCGCTTGTCCAGCTTCCGCGCCAGGGTTCGGCGGTGCATGCCGAGGCGGCGAGCGGTTTCCGAGATGTTGAAGCCGGTCTCCGCCAATGTCTCGTTGATCCGTTCCCATTCCCAGGTCTTGATCGAGCTCTGGCGCTCGCCGATCGGGACCTCGACATTGCCGGCGGACTTGCCGAACGCGGCCTCGATATCGTCGGTATTGGACGGCTTGGGCAGGTAATGGGAGGCGCCGAGCTTGATCGCCTCCACGGCGGTCGCGATGCTGGCGTAGCCGGTGAGGACCACGATGCGCATGGTGGGATCGCGCTCGTGCAGCCGGGCAATGCAGGGCAGGCCGGAATCGCCGTCGAGCTTGAGGTCGACGACTGCGTAGTGGGGCACCTCGGCAATCAGCAGACCGTCGAGTTCGGCGGCGGAGCGGGCCACGCGGACAGCATAGCCGCGGCGTTCGAACGAGCGGCACAGCGTGCGGGCGAAGGCAGCGTCGTCCTCGACGATCACTAGGCGCTTGGGCTCAGGCTCCACCTTCTTCTCCCGATGTGCTGGAGGTCAGGGGCAGCAGCAAGCGTACCACCGCACCGCCCTCCGAAAGGTTCTCCGCCGCAAGCGTTCCGCCGAGCCGGCGCGCGACGTTGGCGGCGAGGAACAGGCCGAGGCCATGGCCGGCGCCCTTGCTTGACTGGTAGAGTTGACCGAGGCGCGCCAGCTGGCTCGGCGCGAAACCGGGTCCGCGGTCGCAGACGGCGATCACCAGGGAGGCTAGCTCGACCTCGGCGGTGAGGTCCACTCCACCGGGCGAAGCTTCGCCGGCGTTTTCGAGCAGGTTCCACACAGCCTGGCGCAGCGCCGGCTCGGCCGCGATCCGGGCGGTATCGCCGACATTGGCCGACCAGGCGAGCGGAATGTCGGCGTGAACCACCCGCCACTCCTCGACGATCCCGTCGAGCAGGTCGTGCACCGCCTCCGACCCCATCGCCTCCCCGCGTGCGGTGCCGGCGGAGTGGAGGATATTGGAGACGATCTCCTTGCAGCGGCCGACCTCCGCCTGGGCGTCCGCGAGTTCCTCGCGAAGGTCGGGATCATGGCTGAGCGCGGGGTCACGCTGCCAGTCGGAGATGAGCACTGACAGGGTCGACAGCGGTGTACCAAGCTCGTGCGCGGCGCCGCTGGCGAACAGGCCCATGCGGACGATGCTGTCTTCTTCGACCGCGCGCTGGCGAAGCTGCGCGACATAATGGTCGCGGGAGCGCAGGTTGCGGCTGATGCGGGTGATAAACAGCATCAGCAGCACGGCGACGAGGGCGAAACTGATCGCCTGGCCGATCAACTGGAGGTTGGCTTCCAGGTCCCACAGGCGGGGTGGGTAACGGAGCGGTAGGTGGCGGGCGCTCAGGAACACGAAGCACGCGGTGGCGGTGGTGGCCAGCAGCCAAGCCGCCCCCCGGCCAAGCAGGATCGCGCCGAGCACCACCTGCAGCAGATAAAGGGAGATGAACGGGTTGGTCGCCCCGCCGCTCAGGTAGAGCTGGACTGTCAGCGCCGCCATGTCGAGCAGCAGCGCCAGTAGCAGCTCGCCGGGCGCGATCCACTGCCGCCGGAGCGTCGCGGTGAACAGCAGGTTGGCGGCGGCCAGCACGGCGACGACCGCCAGCATCGGCCGCAGCGGCAGGTCGACGCCCAGCCCGAACTGCGCGAGCAGGATCGCCACCAGCTGCCCCCCGACCGCTAGCCAGCGCAGTTGCACCAGCTGCCGCATGTTCTCGGCCGCGGCGTCCTGCGGCGGACGGGCGGGCAGCGCCTCGGCGGGCGGGCGGGTCAGGGCAAGCAGGGGCCGGTCCATCAGCCCCGCTTGTGCGCCGGCCGAAGCAGCAGGACCAGACCGACCAAGGACAGTATCGCCAGCCCGAACCAAGTCAGGGCGTAGACCAGGTGCGCGTTGCGGAATTGGATCACGGTCAGCCCGCCGCGCGGCCAGCCGACCGGGTTCGAAGTGGCATCCGCGTCGATGAAGAAAGGGAGAACCGGTCCAAGGCCGCGCTTGCGGGCGATGGCCGCCACGTCGCGCGAGTACCACAAGTCCTGCGTCGGCTTGTTGGGCCTGAGAAAGCCGCCGTTCGGCTCCGGCAGGCGCCAGAGGCCAGTCAGGGTGACTGAACCGGCTGGTCGGCTCACCTTGCCCTTTGCCTCCCGCGGGACAAAGCCGCGGTTCACGAGCACGATGCTGTCGGGCGTGATAAAGGGGGTCAGCACCCAATAACCGGACCCGAGCTCCGTCAGAGCATCCACGAGCGTGGCGCGATCATGCCTGAAAGTGCCGGTCACCTGGACATGGCGATATTCGAGGTGGCGAGGATCGCTCCAACCGGACCAGTTCGGGGCCGGTCCCAACGGGACGGGCGGCGCATGCACCCGCGCATTGACCCGCTCGATCAGGTCGAGCTTCCACGCGCGGCGCTCGATTTGCCAGATGCCCAGGGCGGTGAACAACACCAGCCCGACCAGGCACAGCGCGAGGAGCAGCCAGCGCTTGCCCCGCCCTGTGCCGGCGTCGCTCACGGGGTGCCGCTGACCTCGCCCGTGGGCATGCCGGGCATCATATTGGTGTTGAGATGGTACATGATCCACACGGATCCGGCGACCGTGATGAACACGATCACGCCCGTGAAAACGTAGGCGACCAGCGTCCAGCCGCCCTCCGCCTGCGTGTTGACGTGGAGGAAGCAGACGGTGTGGACCAGGATCTGGGCAATGGCGAGGCCGATCACCAGCGCAGCGGTGGCGCCGGGCTGAAGGCTGCCGCTCATCACCAGCCAGAACGGGATGGCGGTCAGCACCGCCGACAGCAGGAAGCCGACGACATAGCTGCGCATGGTGCCGTGGCCGTGGGTGTCGCCATGGCTGTGCAGGTCGTGATCGACCGCGTGGTCGGAAGAACTCATCGGATGGTCCCCAGCAGGTAGACAAAGGTGAACACGCCGATCCAGATCACGTCCAGGAAGTGCCAGAACATGCTAAGGCACATCAGCCGGCGCTTGTTCTCTTCATGCACGCCGCGCTGCTGCAACTGGACCAGCATGACCAAGATCCAGACGATGCCCAAGGTGACGTGCAGCCCGTGGGTGCTGACCAGCGTGAAGAAGGCCGACAGGAAGGCGCTGCGCTGCGGCGTGGCACCCTCAGCGATGAGGTTGCCGAATTCACAGAGCTCGACCCCAACGAAGGCGGCGCCGAGCAGGCCGGTGACCAGCATCCACAGCTGGACGGTGCGGACCTTGCCGCTTTCCATCGCCAGCATGGCGAAGCCGAAGGTGATGGACGAGACCAGCAGGATGGCTGTGTTGAGCGCCACCAGCGGCAGCTCGAAGATCTCCCGCGGGGTCGGCCCGCCGGCGTAGCTGGTGCTCAATACGCCGAAGGTCGCGAACAGCCCGGCGAAGATGAGCGCGTCGCTCATCAGGTAGATCCAGAAGCCGAGCATGGTCGGACTGCCGTGCCCGTGGCCACGGCCATGCTCGTCCTCGACAAGGTGGAAGGTCGGACTGGAGGCAGCCTCCTGGCCGGCCTGGCGGTCGAGCTTGTCGGCCATCACTTCGCCTCCGCCGGGGTCAGGGCCGGGCCGTGGTCGGGCCGCTGCTCGGGTGGCGGCGGTGGCGGCAGGTGCCCGGCCTCGATCCGCGCCACCTCCTCGGCCGGAATGTGATAATCGCGGTCGTAGTTGAAGGTGTGGCCGATGGCGACGACCAGCAGGCCGAGGAAGGCCAGCGCGGCCAGCCACCACATGTACCAGATCATCGCAAAGCCGAGCACGGCTGCCAGGCCGGACAGGATCACGCCGGTGCCGGTGTTGCGCGGCATGTGAATCGGCTTGAACCCGCCGGAGGGCCGCTCGTAGCCGCGGCACTTCATGTCGTACCAGGCGTCCAGGTCGTGGACGACCGGCGTGAATGCGTAGTTGTAGGCCGGCGGCGGCGAGGTGGTGGACCATTCCAGCGTGCGGCCGTCCCACGGATCGTTGCCGACCTTGAGCTGCTCGCGGTTCTTGATGCTGACTACCATCCCGATCAGGAAGCCGACGATGCCGATCAGGATGATCACCGCGCCGATTGCCGCAATGACGAAATAGGGCTGCAAGGTGGGGTCCTCCAGGTAGCGCATGCGCCGCGTGGTGCCCATCAGGCCGACGATGTAGATCGGCGTCCACGCGACCCAGTAGCCGATCACCCAGCCCCAGAAGTGAACCTTGCCCCAGAACGGGTCGAGCTTGAACCCGAACGCCTTGGGGAACCAGTATTCAATGCCCGCGAACAGGCCGAACACGACGCCGCCGATGATCACGTTGTGGAAGTGCGCAACCAGGAACAGTGAGTTGTGGAGCACGAAATCGGCCGGCGGCACCGCCAGGAGCACGCCGGTCATCCCGCCGACCACGAAGGTCAGCATGAACGCCACCACCCACATCATCGGCAGCTCGAACCGAATGGACCCCCGGTACATGGTGAACAGCCAATTGAAGATCTTGGCGCCCGTCGGGATCGAGATTACCATGGTGGCGATGCCGAAGAAGCTGTTGACGGATGCGCCCGACCCCATGGTGAAGAAATGGTGCAGCCAGACGAGGTAGCTGAGAATGGTGATGACCACCGTCGCGTAGACCATCGACGAATAGCCGAACAGCCGCTTGCCGGTGAACGTGGAAGTCACCTCCGAATAGATGCCGAACACCGGCAGGATCAGGACGTAGACCTCCGGGTGACCCCAGATCCAGACGAGGTTCCAGTACATCATCGGGTTGCCACCAAGGTCGTTGGTGAAGAAGTTGGTCCCGACGTAGCGGTCCAGCATCAGCAGCGCGAAGGCGGCGGTGAGGATCGGGAAGATGGCCACCGCCAGCACCTGGCTGCATAGCGCGGTCCAGCAGAACACCGGCATCTTCATCATGGTCATGCCCGGCGCGCGCATCTTGATGACCGTGGTCACCATGTTGATCGCCGACAGGCTAGTCCCGACACCGGCGATCTGCAGCGCCCACAGGTAGTAATCGGGCCCCACACCGGGTGAGTTCTGGAGGTTGGAAACCGGCACGTAGTTGAGCCAGCCGGCGGTCGAGAACTCGCCAATGAACAGCGACGCCATGACCAGCGCCGCGCCGGCCGCGGTCAGCCAAAAGCTCAGCGAGTTGAGATAAGGAAAGGCGACGTCGCGAGCGCCGATCTGCAGCGGCATGACGAAGTTGATGACGCCCGACACCAGCGGGATCGCCACGAAGAAGATCATGATGGTGCCGTGGGCGGTGAACACCTGGTCGAAATGGTGCGCCGGCAGATAGCCTTCGTTGCCGAACGCGATCGCCTGCTGGGCCCGCATCATCAGGGCGTCCGCGAAGCCCCTCAGCAGCATGATCGTGCCGAGGATGATGTACATGATGCCGATCTTCTTGTGGTCCACGGTGGTGAACCACTCGCGCCACAGCCAGCCCCACAGCTTGAACTTGGTGATCGCGCCGACGACCCCTAGGCCGGCCAGCCCGACCACGGCGAAGGTGGCGAGCAGGATCGGCTCGTGGACCGGGAAGGACCCGATGGTGAGCCGGCCGAAGATGATCTTGGCGATGTGGTCGATGGTCACGGAAACGGCTCCGATCAGGCCCGGGCGGTGGCGACGTCGAGCGGCGACGCCCAAGGGCTGAGTTCAGTCATATTGCGGTTGGCGGGCTGTCCGGGTTTGGTGACACCGGGCGCCTGGTTGGGGTCGGTCGGCTTGGTGAAGTGCTCGCCCGAGCCCTTCTCCTCCGGCGACTTGAAGATCGCGCCTTCCGGCTTGTCGCCGTGAAGCGGGGCCGAGCCGCGGCCCGGGGTCATGCCGGCGCCCGGACGCACGTCGTGCGGATTGCCGCCACCCCGGCCCATGTCGTGGCGCATGATTTCGCTCATGCACGGGCGGCCCGGTTCGACGCAGCGTTCCATGATGCGGCGGAAGAGGTCGGGCTGCACCGCCGCGAAGTGCATGGCGGGCACCTTCTGGCTGGGCTTCACCAGCTGCATGTAGGCTGGCAGGTCGAGCGCGCGGCCGGAGCCCTTCGCCTGCGCCACCCACTGGTCGAAGCGCGCCGTCGGCACGCCGTAGAGCTTGAACCGCTGGTCGGCGAAGCCGGCGCCGGTGTACATGCCCGACAGGCCCTCGGCGCTGACCGGCTTGTCGAGCACCGCGTGCAGCGTGCTCTGCATGCCCGGCATGGCGTAGATCATGCCCGCCAGGGTCGGCGCGTAGAAGGTGCTCATCATGTTGGTGGAGGTGATGTCGAACCGCACCTGGCGGCCGACTGGCAGCACCAGCTCGTTGACCGTAGCTACCCCCAGGTCGGGGTATATGAACAGCCACTTCCAATCCATCGATACAACCTGCACGCGCAGCATGTTCTCGCGGGGAGCGTCGGCGTCCTGCGCCACGGCGGGGCGGTCGAGCGGCCGGAACGGATCAAGCAGGTGGGTGCTGGACCAGGTAAGCGCGCCCAGGATGATGATGATGAACAGCGGGGCCGACCAGATCACCAGCTCCAGCGCGGTGGAGTGGTCGAAGTTGGGGTCGTAAGTGCCGCCCTTCCCCTTGCGGTAGCGCCAGGCGAAGATCACGGTGAGGATCATCACGGGCACGATGATCAGCAGCATGAGGCCGGTGGAGATGGCGATGATGTCGCGCTGCTGCCGCGCCACCTGCCCCGCCGGGTTCAGCACCGCCCGGTCGCAGGCCGAGAGGATCAGCGGAAGGGAGCAGAGCAGGCCCGCCCGCATCCGGGTGGCCGCCTTGAGCGATGGCTGCAGCATGAGGCCCATGTAGGCGTTTGCGTGCACTGCAACATTGGACATTTTGTCCAATCCCCTCGCCGATCCGCATGTGCCATCAAGCGCTATTGCTCTTGCATGCGCGTCGCCGCGCGAGCATCCAAGCCCCTGGCAGGATCGTTATACCGACATGAACTCCGCTGTCCCAGCCTCCAGTTCCACGCCGCTCGAGCGCGACGCTCGCTTGGTGCATGCCAAGGACGGCGAGATCCGCCCCGGCGAGATCGCCATCGGCGTGATCATCGGCCGCACCGGCGAGTTCTTTGACTTCTTCGTCTACGCGATCGCGTCGGTGCTGGTGTTTCCCAGCTACGTCTTCCCGTTCGCCGACCCGCTGACCGGCACACTCTATTCCTTTGCGCTGTTCAGCCTGGCCTTCATCGGCCGGCCGATCGGGACCCTGCTGTTCACCTGGATCGACCAGCATCACGGGCGCGGGGTGAAGCTGACCATCGCCATCTTCTTGCTGGGCGGGTCGACCATGGCGATCGCCCTGCTGCCCAGCTACGCACAGGTCGGCGCCGCCAGCATCTGGCTGCTCGGCTTCTTCCGCCTGTGCCAGGGCATCGCGCTGGGCGGATCGTGGGACGGGCTGCCGTCCCTGCTGGCTTTGAACGCGCCCAAGGAGCATCGCGGCTGGTATGGCATGATCCCGCAGCTAGGCGCGCCGCTGGGCCTGATGGTCGCCAGCGCGCTGTTCGCTTACTTCTCGGCGCTGCTGACCAAGGCCGACTTCCTCAGCTGGGGCTGGCGTTATCCATTCTTCGTCGCTCTGGCGATCAACGTGGTGGCGCTGTTCGCCCGCCTTCGGCTGGTTGCCACGCCCGAGTTCGAGCGCCTGTTCGAGACCCGCGACCTGCAGCCATCGCCGCCGTTCGAGACGCTGTTCAGCCAGTGGCGGACGATCCTGCTCGGCGCCTTCGCCCCGCTAGCGAGCTTCGCCCTGTTCCACCTGGTGGCGGTGTTTCCGCTGTCCTGGGTGCAGCTCTACGCCGAAGCCGACCCGGTCCGGTTCCTGATCCTGGAAGCGGTCGGCGCGGCGGTGTGCGTGCTGGCGATCCTGGCATCGGGCTTCATCGCCGACCGGGCCGGCCGGCGCGCGGTGCTCGGCGTATCGGCGGTCATGATCGGAGCGTACAGCGGGTTCGCTCCGCAACTGCTGGGCGCCGGCCAGGTCGGCGAGGCGGTTTACATGCTGAGCGGCTTCATCCTGCTCGGCCTTTCGTTCGGCCAGTCGTCAGGCACGGTGAACGGCAACTTCCCGACCCACTACCGCTACACGGGCGCGGCGATCGTCTCCAACTCGGCGTGGTTCATCGGCGCCGGCTTCGCCCCGCTGGTGGCGCTGTTCCTGGCCAGCAAGGTCGGCTTGTGGGCGGTCGGACTGTACCTGCTGTCCGGCGTGATCTGCACGCTGGCGGCGCTGGGCATCAACAAGGAATGGGCCGGCAAGCCAGCCTAGGCCGAAAGGCGCTGTCGCTGCGCACCCGCGTCTCGCACCGCGGCGACCGTCGGATAGCCGTTGACCGCCATCAACAGGTCGGCCTCGGCGAGGATCGAGCGCAGGACATGCTCCGCGCCGTCCGCCCCGCCCAGCGCCAGGCCATAGGCATAGGGCCGGCCGAGCCCGACAGCCGCCGCGCCAAGCGCGAGCGCCTTCACCACATCGCTGCCCGAGCGAATGCCGGAGTCGAACAGCACGGGCGTGCTGCCGGCGGCTGCGACCACCTCCGGCAGCAGGTCGATCGCCGCCATTCCGCCGTTCGCCTGCCGCCCGCCGTGGTTGGAGCAGTAGATGGCGTCGACTCCGAGATCGACCGCGCGGCGGACGTCGTTAGGGTGGCAGATGCCCTTCAGCACCAGCGGCATGGTCGTGAGGCTGCGCAGCCACGGCAGGTCGTCCCAGGTCAGCACCCTGCCGAATACGCTGACCCACTCGAGGATGGCGGCCTGCGGGTTCTCCTCCGGCGGCACGGCCAGGCGGGCACGGAAGACCGGGTCGCTGAAATAGTTCTGCAGCACCGCGCCGCGCAGCTGGGGAAAGTTGGCGGTGTTGAGGTCGCGCGGGCGCCAGCCGGTGACCCAAGTGTCGAGGGTGACCACCAGCGCCTTGTAGCCGGCCCGCTCGGCGCGGCTCACCAGGCTCGCAGCCAGCGCTTCGTCCTTGGGCGTATAGAGTTGGAAGAAGCCCGGAGTGTCGCCCTGCGCCCGAGCGACATCCTCGATCGGATCGTTGGACAGGGTGGAGGCGCAGAAGGGCACGCCGGTCCGGGCAGACGCCTGGGCCGCCGCGAGGTCGCCGTGATTGTCGCTCGTGCAGATGCCGTTGACCCCGATCGGGGCCATGAACAGCGGCGTCGGCAGTTTGAGCCCGAACAGGTCGATCGACAGGTCACGTGCGGTGCAGTCGACCATCATGCGGGGCACCATGCCCCAGTGGCGGAAGGCGGTCGCATTCAGGTCCTGGGTCCACTCGTCGCCGCAGCCGCCCTGGACGTAGCTCAGCACCGACGGCGGCATGACCTCCTCCGCCCGCGCCTTGATGCCCGCGAAATCGACCGGCCACTTCGGCATCACGCCGGCAAGGCCGCCCATGTAGATGCTGTTCTGGTAGTCGCCAAAGTGCATGGGGTGCTCCGTGGTTTTGGGAGCTTGTTCCCGGTGCGGAGGGCAGTGGCAAGAGGAGCGGTGGGCGGAGGGCTGCAAGTCCCTAGTTGACCTGAAGCGCATTCGCGATGACCAGCGCAAGAGACCATGAGGACCATTCGCCGATGAACGTCCGTCTCTACGGCCAGCTGACCACCGTCCTCGGCGAGGAAGTTCGGCTGGAGTTGGCGGATGCCCCCTGCTCCATCGGCGAGCTGCGCGCCGCGCTGGCCGAGCGGCACCCGGAGGTTGCGGGAGACATCCTGAGCCCGCGGGTGCGGGCCTGCGTCGGCGACACGATCGTTGGTGAGGATTACGTCCTCGATGGGGCGGACACCGTGGAGTTCCTGCCACCCGTGTCGGGCGGCTGAAGCATGTGGCGCGGCCGGCTCAGCCCCCACTCCTTCGATCCGGCCGCGGAGCTTGCCGAACTCGGCAAGCAGGTGGACGTGGACAGCGGAGCGGTGGTGACGTTCACCGGGCTTGCACGCGGCCGGAGCGCAGCCGGCGGCGAGGTGCGGACCCTGTTCCTGCAGCACCATCCACGGCTGACCCAGCGCTCGCTGGACGAAATTGCAGCGGCAGCCTTCGAGCGCTTTGCGGTGACCGCCATCGAGGTCGTCCACCGGGCCGGCACGATCGCACCGGGCGAGGCGATCGTGTGGGTCGCGGCGGCCGCTGCGCATCGCCGGGCGGCCTTCGACGCCGCCGACTATCTGATGGATCGGCTGAAGACCGAAGCCATGTTCTGGAAGCGCGAGGATGGACCGGACGGATCGACCTGGATCGAGCCAACCGGGCAGGATCACCTCGAACGCGCACGTTGGGAGTGAGCAGTTGGCCGGACGGATCGACGAGAGCCTGCCGTTTCACCCGTTGCGGGTGGCGGTCCTGACCGTGTCGGATACCCGCACGGAGGCGACGGACAGCTCGGGCGGAACACTGGTCGAGCGGCTGACGCGGGCCGGGCATAAGCTGGCGGGCCGCGCCATCGTTCCGGACGACGTGGATGCGATCCGCCAACGGGTAGAGGCGTGGGTGGCGGATGAGGGCGTGGACCTGATCCTGTCGACCGGCGGCACCGGCTTTGCTGCGCGCGATGTGACGCCCGAGGCGGTGCAGCCGCTGTTGCACCGCACCATGGACGGCTTCGCGATCGTCTTCCACCAGGCCAGCCTGGCCACCGTCGGCGTGTCCACGTTGCAGTCGCGCGCCTTTGCCGGGCAGATCGCCAACACCTTCATCTTCTGCCTGCCCGGCTCGACCGGAGCCTGCCGGGACGCGTGGGACCTCGTGCTGGGGCTGGAGCTAGACAGCCGCTACCGCCCCTGCTCGCTGGCGGGGCAGATCCCGCGCCTGCGTGAGGTGTGCGCATGAGCGGGCTCAGTCACCTCGACCAGGCCGGCCGGGCGCGGATGGTGGACGTGTCGGGCAAGTCGCCGACCGAGCGGATCGCAACTGCAACCGGCCAGCTGACCTGCCTGCCCGCGACGCTGGCGGCCGTGGCAGCCGGCACGACGCCCAAGGGCGCGGTGGTGCAGACGGCCGAGCTGGCCGGAATCATGGCGGCCAAGCGCACGGCCGAGCTCATCCCCTTATGCCATCCGCTGCCGCTGACCAAGGTCGCGGTGCGGATCGAGCCGGACGAGGGGGTGCCGGGGTTCACCGTGACGGCTGAGGTCAAGACCGTCGGTTTGACCGGGGTCGAGATGGAGGCGCTGACGGCCGTCTCGGTCGCCTGCCTGACCCTGTTCGACATGCTCAAGGCGATCGATCGCACCATGGTCATCGGCGGGGTCCAGGTCACCAGCAAGACCGGCGGCAAGTCGGGCAGCTGGCAGGCGTGATCGGGTTCGACGAGGCGTTCGCGCTGGCGGCGCGGGCGGGCGGGGTGTTGGGCGCCGAGGAGGTGCCGCTGCGGGAGGCGCATCGCCGAGTGCTGGCCGAGTCCGTCGTCGCGCAGGTCCGATCCCCGCCAGCCGACGTCTCCTCAATGGACGGCTATGCGGTCCGGGACGCCGACCTGGCGGAGGTGCCCGCCGGGCTGCGGGTCGCGGGCGAGAGCTTCGCCGGGCGGCCGTTCGCGGGCGAGCTGCCGGCGAGCAGCTGCGTGCGCATCTTCACCGGCGCGGCGGTGCCCTTGGGCACGGACCGGGTGATCGTGCAGGAGGAGGTGGAACGGGTCGGCGAGCTGGCGCGGTTCACCCGGCCGCTGCCAAACGCGCAGTACATCCGCCCCGCAGGCTCCGACTTCGAACGGGGCGAGAAGCTGCTTCCGTCCGGCACCGTGCTGACCCCGCGCGCGCTGGTGGCGGTTGCTGCTGCCGATCTAGATCGGGTGCGGGTGGTTCGCCGGCCGGTGCTGCGCCTGCTGAGCACGGGTGACGAGCTGGTCGAGCCGGGCACTGCGCGGACGGTCGCCAACGCCATCCCGGAGAGCATCAGCGTCGGCGTTGCGGCACTGGCGGATGAATGGGGCGCGCGAGTCGAGGCGGCGGTGCGGCTGCCGGACAAACTGTCGACAATGGAGGCGGCTGCGGCGGCGGCGCTCGATGTCGCAGACGCGGTGGTGGTCAGCGGCGGCGCGTCGGTCGGAGAAAAGGACTTCGCTAGGACGATGTTCGAGGCGTCGGGTCTCGAGCTCATCTTTTCCAAGGTTGCGATCAAGCCGGGCAAGCCGGTCTGGCTCGGGCGAGCGCGCGGTCGGCTGGTGCTGGGGCTGCCGGGCAACCCGACGTCCGCGCTGGTCACGGCGCGGCTGTTCCTCGCGCCCCTCCTGTGCAGCCTGACGGGGCGCGATCCCGCCGAGGCGACGGCATGGCGGCGTCTGCCGTTGGGCGAGGCGCTGAAGCCCGCCGGCGAGCGCGAAACCTTTGCGCGCGGCTTTCTCCAGAACGGCGCGGTGCGGTTGTTCGGCCACCAGGATTCGAGGGCGCAGAAGGTGCTGGCCCAGGCCAGCCTGCTCGTCCGGCTACCGATCGGCGATCAGCCGCTGCGGACTGGTTCGGTCGTCGAGGTGCTCGACTTCTGACCCTAGTATAAGCCGAGCAGCTTGGTTCCGGCGACCAGCAGGACCAGCCCGAGCGACTTCAGGACCAGCGGCGCGCGCAGGCGGATGCCGAGAGTGGTGCCGACAAGGGCGCCGGCCAGCACCGCGCCGGCGAAGAGCGGCAGGCTGGCCGGGAGCGCCTGGACGGAGGCGAGGTTGCCGAGCAGGCCCGCGACCGAGTTGCACAGGATGAACACGGACGCGACGCCGCTGGTCGGCTTGGGCGCGGACCAGGCGAAGAACAGGAGCAGCGGCGACAAAAAGATGCCGCCGCCGGTGCCGGTGAGGCCGCTCAACAGGCCGATGCCGCAACCGATGAGGATGCCGAGCCAGACGGGCGGGTCATGAGTTTCATGCAGCGCGCGGATCTCCCGTGGCCACAGCAGGCGGGCGGCGGACAGGAGCAGCACCGCTCCGACCAGCAGCTTGTAGGTGTCGCCGGGCAGCTTAAGCCAGCCGCCGAGGAAGGCGAAGGGCATGGCTCCGATCAGGAACGGCCACAGGGTGCGCCAGCGGAACTGGCCGGCCCTGACGTAACGCACGGAGCCGAGCCCGGCGACGATCAGGTTCAGCATCAGCGCGGTCGGCTTCATGGTCGCGGGCGGCACGCCGAACAGCGCCATGAGGGCAAGGTAAGCGGACGCGCCGCCGTGCCCGACACTGCTGTACAGCGCGGCGCCGATCATCATGCACAGCGCCAGCAGCCAGTGCTGGTCCACGCCTGCGCCCATCAGCCGCCGGTGACGCTCATATGGCGGGCGACAGCTGGCGCGGCGGCGGCGATGCGGAAGTCGTGGCGCTCGGGCTTGCCGGCGAGCAGCTCGTCCAGCGCGGCGTTCACCCGCTCGGTCCCGCCCTCGCGCAGCAGGTCGCGCAGTTCGACCTTCTGGTCGTGGCCGAGGCAGCCGTAGACGGTGCCGGTAGCGGCGACCCGGATGCGGTTGCAGCCGGTGCAGAAATTGTTGGACAAGGGCGTGATCAGGCCGAGCTGCACGCGGCTGCCCTCGACGTCGAAATAGCGGGCCGGCCCCCCCGTACGGCGGAAGCTCGGGCGCAGGGTGAAGCGGGTTTCCAGCTGCCGCTTGACGGCATCGAGCGGCAGGTAATGGTCGGTTCGGTCGTCCTCGACCTCGCCCAGCGGCATGGTCTCGATCAGCGTCAGGTCATGGCCTTGCGCGTCGCACCACAGCAGCATGTCGGCGATCTCGTCCCGGTTGACGCCGTTCAGCGCCACCATGTTGATCTTTACCCGCAGTCCGGCGGTGCGGGCTGCAGCGATGCCGCGCAGCACCTGAGCAAGGTCGCCGCGCCGGGTGATGTGGGCAAAGCGCTCGGGCGAGCGGCTGTCGAGGCTGACGTTGACCCGCCGCACGCCGGCAGCGGCCAAGCCCTCTGCCGCCTGCTCCAGCTGCGTGCCGTTGGTGGTGAGCGTGAGTTCGTCGAGGCCGCGCCCGATGCGCTGCCCGAGCGTGCGGACCAGGTCCATGATCCCCCGCCGGACCAGCGGCTCGCCGCCGGTCAGGCGCAGGCGCTTGACCCCGCGGGCGATGAAGATGTCGGCAAGGGCGACGATCTCCTCCAAAGCGAGGAGGTCGCGGCGCGGCAGGAACGTCATGCGTTCGGCCATGCAGTAGCGGCATCTGAGGTCGCAGCGATCCGTGACGGACAGTCGGACGTAGCTGATCCGCCGCCCGAAACTGTCGATCATGCCGGGCTCGCTCATGCCGCCCCTTTGCAGACGGAGAATGGTGCCGCTTACAGGACTCGAACCTGTGACCCCCTCATTACGAATGAGGTGCTCTACCAACTGAGCTAAAGCGGCGTGGCCGGATCGGCTGCGGCGTGGCCCTACCAAGGGCTGGGCGGCGGAACAAGGGGCGGCGGCGGTTCGCTCACGCAGGGCATGGCCAGTCTTGCCCCCGCCCCTGCCCGCGCCGCCCGATTGTGGCGGCCCAAGCGAGTGCTGATCACCGCCGCCGCGCGCGAGTGGGCGCATGGACGGACCATGGCGGAGCGGTGCGCGGCGCTGGGCATCGACGTAACCGAGCTGTCCGGCAACCAGGTTCGCCTGCCCAAGACGGACGACGAGCGGAAGGCCTATGCCGAGGCCAAGCAGACGCTGGCGATCGTCACGGCGCCCGCGTCCAAGCTCAAGCTGCAGCCGATCGCGCCGAGCGCCGACTGGCGGGTCGACCTGGCCGAGGGCTGTCCGGCGCATTGCAGCTACTGCTACCTGGCCGGTTCGCTCGGCGGGCCGCCGATCACGCGCGCTTATGCCAACCTGCCCGAGATCCTGGCGGTGCTGCCCGGTTATCTGGGCCAGGGGCGGATCACGTCGCGGTCGAAGGCGCGGGCCCACGAGGGCACCACCTTCGAGGCCAGCTGCTACACCGACCCGCTGGCGCTGGAGCATCTGACCGGGTCCTTGTCGGCACTGGTCGAGCATTTCGGCCGGTGGGACGCGCCCGTGCAGTTGCGCTTCACCAGCAAGTTTACCGCCGTCGAGCCGCTGTTGGGCCTGGACCATGGCGGGCGGACGCGGATGCGGGCGTCGGTCAATCCGCCGGCCTATGCCCGGTTCGAGGGCGGGACGGACCGCGTCGCCGAGCGGCTGGCGGCGCTGCGGCGGATGGCGGATGCGGGCTATCCGGTCGGGCTGACCGTCGCGCCGATCATCGCCGCCGAGGGTTGGCGCGAGGCTTACGGCGACCTGCTCGACCGGGCGGCGGCGGCGCTAGACGGGGTTGCGGACCTGGACCTCACCGCCGAACTCATCACTCATCGCTTCACGCCCGGCAGCCGCCAGGTGCTCGCCAGTTGGTACCCGGGCTCCGACCTGGAGATGGACCCGGAGCTGCGGGCGGAGAAACGAACCAAGTTCGGTTCGACCAAGTTCGTCTATCCGCCCGATGTGATGGCGGAGCTGAAGGGCTGGTTCCACGAGCGGATCGCCGCCGTACTGCCGGCGGCGCGCATTCTTTACTGGACCTAGCGCTCCACGCCCTTGACCTTGCCCCAGGTGCGCGCCGCCGTGTAGCCGAGGTAGCCGGTGCCGAAGAGGGTGTAGAGCTCATCGGGCAGGCCGCGCAGGTAGGCGGTCATGCCATTGGCGATGGCGGTGGCCTTGGCCGGGTCGGCGGCGCTGATCAGGCCCATCGGAATGGCCCACAGCACCAGCACGTACATGACGTAGAGGAAGCTCGGGCGGGCGCGGCTGGTCCAGGGATCGGCCGAGTTCGCCTCGGCGACGATCGCCTGCATCTGCTGCGCGATCGCGGCGGCTTCCCCGTCGCTTTCGAGCTTCAGCAGCTCGAGCTTGGCGCGGTCGCGCGCCTGGGGATCGGGGATGAGCTTGTCGAGCAGCCGGGAGACGGGGGCGATGATGGCGTCGATCAGCATGGGTAGGGTCCTTGGGAAGAGCGTGGAAGGCGACAAAGGAGACACCTAAACGAGGGTCGGTCCGACTCCTCAGTGCTCACCGATCCGGTTCGCCAGCCAGCCATAGAGAAAGGCTTCGTTGGCCGGGCGCTTCTCCGCCAACCGCAGGTAGCGCTCGCCCTGCAGTGCTTCGAGTGCGCGCAGCAGCACGGTCTCGCCGCGCCCCTGGCCGCGGGTGTGGAGGTAGCCGTCCAGCGCCGCCAGCGTGCGCGGGCCGATCCGGCCATCGGGCACCAGGTCGGCGAAGTCGGAACCGTTGCGGTTCAGCGCGGTCAACGCGCGCTGGAGAAAGGTGGCGGCGACCGCCGGGCCCATGTTGGCGCCGGTGTCGAACAGCTCAGCCGCGATGCGCACACTGCGCTTGGCGACTTCGTCGAAGCGCGGGCGACTCCAATAGAGGCGCAGGTAAATGTCCTCCGCCTCGCCCCGTGGCAGCGCAGCCATGGCGCCCCGATAGCCATGCGCGCGAGCCACCGCTTCGGTGATTCCGAAGCAGGTCGGGCCGCCACGGTCAGCGGGGTGGTTCACATAGCCGCCTTCGCGCTCGATCAGCGCGTCGAGCAGTTCGCGGATGGTACCGTCAAGGTCGTTCATGATCACTCCTGCAACTTCCGAGTCGCAGCAGTGCTAACCTGTTTGGTTACGTGTAGGACAGCGCTTTGTGCCTATCCGTGGTATAAAGCCGGATAGCGACGCTTCAGGGCAGCGACCTTGGGATGATCGTTCGCGACGATATAGGGGTGGTTCGGGTTGCGCCGGGCGAAGTCCTGGTGCGCGGCTTCGGCCGGGGTGAAGCTGCCGCTCTCGATCCGGGTCACCACCGGTTGGCGGTAGCGGCCCGATGCCTTGAGGCTGGCGAGAAACGCGCGGGCCGCCGCCACCTGGCGTGCGTCCTGCGGGAAGATGGCCGAGCGGTAGCTGGGGCCTTCGTCCGGACCCTGGCGATTCAGCTGGGTCGGGTCATGGGCGACGCCAGCGTAGATGGCGAGCAGCTGGCCGTAACTGATCAGCTTCGGGTCGTAGGTGATCCGCACCGCTTCAGCATGGCCCGTCCGCTCGGTGCTGACCGCGGCGTAGTTGGCGTCTGCGGATGCGCCGCCGGCATAGCCGGACACCACGTCGGTGACCCCGCGGACATGTTCGAATACCTCTTCCATGCCCCAGAAGCAGCCGCCGGCGAGCACGGCCGTTTCGCGCGCAGGCGCGGCGGTGGCAGGGGTCGCAAGAGCGAGGGCGGCGAGCGCGGCAGCGCGGACGGGGCTGAGCATGACAGGTCCTAGCTAAGCACGATTGAACGGTTTACCATCGCTGGGGCCGAACGACATGGGAAGTTCGCATGATTGCAGCCATTGTCCTCGGCACGGTGAGCGGCGTGCCCGCCACTGCCGCCGAGCCCCCGCCGCGAGTCGTCATCGACCTCATGCCAATGCCTTGCCCGGAGCGGAGCACCGGCGTGGAGGTGACCGTGTGCGGCCGGCGAACGCCCGACTATCGGCTCGATCCCGGCGTGCTGGCGGGCACCCGAGCGCGCGAGGCGCTGCCGACGGACCTGCGCACGGCACAGGGCAAGGCGGTCGAGGGCAGCTGCCACGACCAGCCGTCCAAATGCCAGGGTGGCGGCGTCATCCCCGTGCTGGCGGTTGCCTCCAAAACGATCGAGGCGGTGGTGCTGGCGGTCAAGGGTGACGACTGGCGGGAGCCGTTCCGGACCAAGCCGGACGAATATGAAGCTTATCGGGCCGAGCAGCAGCGGACGCGGGTCAGCGTGTCGCTGGGCGCAAGCGCGGGCACGGGAGCGCCGCCGCGACCCTGAGTCGCTCCGGCCGTCCGGCTGGCTCAGGCGGGCAGCAATTGCCCGGCGGCGATCACTGGTCCGGTCGGTTGACCCGAAGGCGAACCGCCAGCGGGTTCGACGGACAGCGCCAGGGTCACGCCGCGATGGAAGCTGGCGGCCTCAGCGGCGGGGAGCTGGGCGTGCATCCGGCCAGTGGCTGGCATGATGCCCAGCGAGCGGGGAGTGCCGCCTTCCGGAATGATCCACAGCTCGTGGGAGTGGCCGGGGACGGGGCTTACTCCGGCGGCGGCGGCGACGGTCAGGCCACGCGACGCAGGCTCCCAGGTGGCGACCAGCCGCGCGGCGCTGCCCTCCGCCGCCATGGTCGCCAGCATCGGCTCGTCAGTGACTTGGCTCACGGGCGGCCTGGCGATCGGCGGCGGCGTTCGCCCATCGACCAGCAACAGCAGCCCGAGCGAGGCGGCGAGCGCCGTCGCGCCGACCGACCAGTTGCGCCAGAAGCGCAACCGGCGGTGCAGCTGCGCGCCATTGTCGTTGGCCGCCTGCCCGTCGGGCAAGCTGGCCGCCAACCGGCTCCAGCCGTCAGTCGGTGGCTCGGCCGGTGCCGCCTCGTCGACCAGCGGCATGAACCGCCTGGTCCATACGGCGACCTCCGTCGCGAACGCCGGATCGCGCCGGAGGAGGTCGCGCGCGGCGGCCAGTTCGGCGCCGTCAAGCAACCCGAGCGCATATTCGGCGGTAAGCCAGTCGCGGTCGGTGTCGGGAGCGGTCATGCTTCCAGGCAGCCCTTCAGCGATTGCAGGCCGCGGCGAACCCAGCTTTTCATGGTGCCCAGCGGCACGCCTTCGTTGCGGGCCAGTTCGGGGTAGCTGAGGCCGTCCAGGAAGGCGGCGCGGATCATCGTTCGCGCGCGGTCGTCCAGCGTTTGAAGGCAGTCGTGCAGGCGCCGCTGGTCGTCGGCCTCGATCAGCTGCTCGGCCGCGCCGCGCGCTTCGTCGGGGACATCGAAGGAGGCGTCGATCGGCTCCGCGGGTTGGCGGCGGCGGCGCAGCGCGTCGATCGCGCGGCTGCGGGCGATCAGCGCCAGCCAGGTGATCGGGCTGGCGCGACCGGGCTGGAAGCGATCGGCCCGGCGCCACACGGTGACGTAGACGTCCTGCAGCACGTCGGCAGCATCCGCCTCGTTGCCCGTGATCCGTAGGCTGATCCCATAGAGCTTGGCGGCGGTGCGGTCGTACAAGCGGCGCAGGGCCCCGCGATCGCCGGCCGCGACGGGGCCGAGCAGGAGGACCAGCTCCTGACGGGCCCGGCTCTCGTCAGTGATCGGCTTATCCATAGCTCGCTTCATGGCCCAGCGGCGCGGACGTGGGAAGGGGAGCTCGGCGGAAGCGCCCGGCGTCATGACAGTGATGGACATGGGCCGGCGCTCCCGCCGAGCGGCACGCGCGTCAGGAGGGCAAGCGCGCGTGCCAGGGCGATCACGGCATCAGCACGTGGTCGACCACGTGGATGACGCCGTTGGACTGCATGACGTTGGCGGTAGTGACGGTCGACTTGCCGCCCTTGGCGTCGGTCAGGACGACCTCCTTGCCCATCATCCGGGCGGTCAGCTTGCCGCCTTCGACGGTGGTCAGGCTGGCGCTGCCGCCGCCTTGCTTGATCTTCGCCGCCAGCGCGCCGGCGGTGATCCGGCCCGGCACGACATGGTAGGTCAGGATCTTGGTCAGCGTACCCTTGTTCTCCGGCTTGACCAGCGTGTCGACCGTTCGGGCGGGCAGGCGATTGAACGCGGCGTTGGTGGGAGCGAAGACGGTGAACGGACCCTTGCCGTTCAGCGTGTCGACCAGGCCGGCGGCCTTGACCGCGGCGACCAGCGTGGTGTGGTCCTTCGAGTTGACCGCATTCTGGACGATGGTCTTGGTCGGGTACATGGCGGCGCCGCCGACCATCGGGTTCTTGGCGGACGCCGGGGCGGCGAGCGGTAGGGCGGCGGCGGCGAGCGCCAGCGCGGAGTCCCGGACGAGCTTCATGTTGGTTCACTCCAGATGCGAGACCGTTTGGTTGGTCGCAAGCAGGTACGGAGCGAAGCGGGCTGCGGATGCAGCGCGAGAAAGAAAGATCGGTGGGCGGCTCCGGACGGTTGGCCCGGAGCGCCCTCCCGCTTGGTCCTAGTGGTCGGCCTCGGTGCGTTCGACGCCGCTCTGGGCGAGCTGCTCGTCGATCTGGGCCATTAGGCGCTCCAGGCCGGCGCCGTCCTGGGCTTCGGCGCGGGCGACCAGTACGTCCTGGGTGTTGGACGCGCGCAGCAGCCACCAGCCGTCCTCGTTCATGACGCGGGCGCCGTCGGTCTTGTTCACGCTGGCGCCGCTTCGCGACAGACGGGCGAGGATCTCGTCGATCACCGCGAACTTGCGGCTTTCGTCGACCGGGAAGCGCAGCTCGGGCGTGACCAGCGTCTCGGGCATGGCGTCCTTCAGCTCCGTCAGGCTCTTGCCCGACTGGTCGATGGCCTCGATCAGCCGAACGGAGGCATAAAGCGCGTCGTCGAAGCCGTACCAGCGGTGCTTGAAGAAGATGTGGCCACTCATCTCGCCCGCGAGCGGCGCGCCGGTTTCCTTCATCTTGGACTTGATCAGGCTGTGGCCGGTCTTCCACATCACGGGCTGACCGCCAAGTTCGGCGATGCGGTCGAACAGCATCTGGCTGGCCTTGACGTCGGCGATGATCGGCGCGCCGGGGTTCGCCTGCAGCACGGGCACGGCGAGGATGGAGACGAGCTGGTCGCCCCAGATCACCCGGCCCTGGCTGTCGATCGCGCCGATGCGGTCGCCGTCGCCGTCATAGGCGATGCCGAAGTCGAGCCCTTTCTCGGCGACGAGGCGCTTCAAGTCCTCGAGATTCTTCTCGACCGTGGGGTCGGGATGGTGGTTGGGGAAATTGCCGTCGACGTCGGTGTAGAGGGTGTGGTGCTCGCCGCCGAGGCGCTTGACGAGCTTTTCGACGGTCGGGCCGGCGGCGCCGTTGCCGGCGTCCCAGCCGATGCGGAACTCGCCGCCCTGGAAGTCCTCGACCAGCCGATCGACATAATCGTCGTGGATGTCGACGTCGTCGACCGTGCCGGCACCTTCGCTCCAGCGGCCTTCGGCGGCGCGGCGGCCGAGCTGCTGGATCTCGGCGCCGAACACGGAACGACCGCCGAGCAGCATCTTGAAGCCGTTATATTCGGCCGGATTGTGGCTGCCGGTGATCTGGATGCCGCCGCCGACGTCGAGCTCGGCCACCGCCCAGTAAAGCATCGGCGAAGGCCCGAGGCCGGTCCGCAGGACGTCGACGCCGCCCTCGTTGAGGCCGCGGATCAGCGCCGCTTCCATCATTGGCGAGTGGGTGCGGCCGTCGCGGCCGACGGCGAGGCGGCCGATGCCTTCGTCGCGGGCATGGGCGGCGAAGGTGCGGCCAAGGGCGTAGGCGTCCGCTTCGTGAAGCGTGGAGCCGACAATACCGCGAATGTCGTATTCGCGGAGGATGGTGCGATCGAATGTGTGGGTCATTACGCGGCCGAACTCTTGGGAGGGAGGTTTGTTCAACCGCCTCTAACCGCGTTTCCGCGACAAGCGCTAGGCCGCCTCGCGCGCCTCCGCGCCGGGGACGCCGAGCGCGGCGATCATCTCGCGCAGTTCCTGGCGGGCGGCGATGTGACCGATGCCAACTTCGCCGATCTGCTGAAGGTCGAGCAGGGTCAGGCCCTTGGGGAACAGCTCGCGGTAGATGACCCGCTCGCCGAGGCCGGGGATGACGCGAAAGCCGACCCGGCGGGCGAGTTCGTCGAGGGCGGCGCCGACCCGCTGGAGGTTGTGGCTCTGGATGTGCTGCAGGCGGTTGCGGAGGACGACCCAGTCGACGCTCTTGCCGGTCGCCTTGGCGCGCTGGGTGCGGCTGTTCCAGATCAGCTCGGCATAGAAGCTGGGCTTGGTGATCTTGAAGTTGTCGGGATGGACCTGGCCGATGAGGTCGAGGTCCACGAAGCTGTCGTTCATCGGCGTGACCAACGTGTCGGCCTTGAGGATGGCGGCGCGGGCGACGGCATCGTCGCGGCCCGGCGTGTCGACGACGAGCACGTCGGATTGGCCCGACAGGCGGTCGAGGGAGCGAGCGAGCGCCTCTTCGGTCAGGTCGTCGATCACCTCGAACGCCGGTTGCGGCAGCGCCGTGTCGAGCCGGCGCATGGTGGCGGCGCGGTTCTCAAGGTAGCGAGTGGTGGTGCGCTGGCGATGGTCGAGGTCGAGCACGCCGACGCGGTGACCGGAGGCGGCCAGCGCCACGGCGGTGTGGACGGCGGTGGTCGACTTGCCGGTGCCGCCCTTTTCGTTGGCGAACACGATGGTATGCGGATTGGTCATCGCTCTTGATCTTTTCCCCGGCGCTGGCGAGGGCGCCCTCTGGAGCAACGGTTTACGGCAGGGGAATCAACGGTGCAAATCATCCGTTCCATTGCGGAGCTGCGGAAGGCGCGCCGTGACCTTGCGGGCACGCTCAGCTTGGTGCCGACCATGGGCGCGCTGCACGAGGGGCACCTGACCCTGGTCCGCGGAGGACGGCGGCGGGCGGACCAGGTGGCGGCGACGATCTTCGTCAATCCACTGCAGTTCGGCGCCGGCGAGGACCTGGGGCGCTATCCGCGACAGGAGGAGCAGGATCTGGCCCTGCTGGAAGCGGAAGGGTGCGACCTGGTATGGCTGCCGACGCCGGAGCAGCTCTATCCGGCCGGGTTCGCGACCTCCGTGACGGTGAGCGGAGTCAGCGAGCGGTGGGATGGTGCGGCGCGGCCCGGGCACTTCGCGGGAGTGGCGACGGTCGTCGCCAAGCTGCTGGTGGCGGTGGCGCCGACGCACGCGCTGTTCGGGGAAAAGGACTTTCAGCAACTGGCGGTGATCCGGCGGATGGCGACCGACCTGGGCTTGCCGGTCGAGATCCTCGGAGTGCCGACCGTGCGCGATGCCGATGGCTTGGCGCTGTCGTCCCGCAATGCGTACCTCAGCGCGGACGAGCGGGTGCGGGCGCTGGCCCTGCCGCGGGCACTTGGCGCAGCGGCGGCGCGGATCGCCGCGGGCGAGCCGGTCGCGGCCTCGCTGGCCGAGGCGCGGGCGGCGGTGATTGGCGGCGGCTTCGGCAGCGTCGATTATCTGGCGTTGGTCGACGCCGACAGCCTAGAGCCGCTGGAGCAAGCTGGGAGGGACATGCGGCTGATTGCGGCGGCGACCATCGGCTCGACCCGGCTGATCGACAACATGGCTGTGTCTTCCCCGCAACAGCAGCCAGGGTGATTGCGTCGTTAACCATTCGGTAGCGTAACAAGTGGAGCTTGGCCCTCAACAGGAGGCAAGTTTCACATGGCTATTGGTCACAAGGGCGCCGAGTTTCTGCTGCGGAGCCGCATCGCGGACGCAGGGCGCGGCAACGTCGACGCGCTCTACGAACTGGGCGTCAGCTATTCGACCGGGCGCGGGGGCGTGGCCGTCGACCTCATCGAAGCGCACAAGTGGTTCAACCTGGCGGCGCTGAACGGCTGCACCCGCGGCCAGCACTGCCGGGCCGAGATCAGCGTCGAGATGACCGCGCGCGAGATCGCCGAAGCGCAGCGCGCCGCGCGGGCGTGGCTGGCGACGAGCGGGCCGGGCATGGGTCAGCGCTACGCGGCATAACAGGGACACCCGCTCGTCCTGAGCGGAAGCCCACAGGGCTATAGTAGAAGGGCGCTGTCATGCCGCCCTTCGACTTTCATACGCTCCGGACCAGCGGGACCTAACGGACGATTACGGTCACGGCTCGGCGGTTCTGCGCCCAGGCCGCCTCGCCGGTGCCGGTCGCCACGGGGCGTTCCTTCCCCCAACTGATGACCAGCAGCCGGCTGTCGGGCACCCCTTGCGTCAGCAGGAAGTTCTTGGCGGCGTTGGCGCGGCGTTCGCCGAGCGCCTGGTTGTACTCGCGGGTGCCGCGTTCGTCGGCATGGCCTTCGATGCTGGCACGGACGTTCGGGTTGGCGATCAGCCATTTGGCCTGCGCGGTCAGCACGGCGCGATCCTGATCGTCGATGTCCGATTGGTCCGTGTTGAAGAAGATGGTGTCGGTGCCCGCCGCCGCGACCAGCGCGGCCTGGCTGCCGGGCAGTTCGACCAGGCCGACATCGTCGTTGCCCGTGCTGGTGACCGTGCCCTGCCCGTCGGTGGCGGCGGGCGGCGCGGTGACGGGCGCCGGCTTCTTGCCGCAGCCGGCGACGCCGAGCGCCAGCACGGAGGCGGCGATGATGAGGGTGGTGCGCATATCTTTCTCCTTAGCGCTGAAGTGGCGACCAACTGGGGTCGGAGCCGTCCTGCGGGGTGGGCAGGCGGCGCGCCTGGCCACCGGCGAGCGGCACGGCGAACAGGCTCGACTGGCCGGACGGGGTGAAGCGGTTGAACATGACGAACTGGCCGTTGGGCGCCCAGCTGGGGCTTTCGTCCTGCCAGCCGTCGGTCAGGATGCGCTCGGCCGAGCCGTCGGGGTTGATGACGCCGATGCGGAAAGCGCCGGTGCGAACAAAGGCGATCCGGTCGCCGCGCGGGCTCCACGCCGGGGAGGCCGACGGTCCACCGAAGCTGATCCGCCGCTGGTTCGAGCCGTCCGCGTTCATGACATACAGCTGCTGCGCGCCCGAGCGGTCGCTTTCGAACACGATCCGGCTCCCGTCGGGCGAGAAGCTGGGGCTGGTGTCGATGCCGGGCGCGGTGGTCAGGCGCATCGGTGCGCCGCTGCCGTCGGCGGCGGTGACGTAGATATCCGTGTTGCCGCCCTGGCTCATGGCGAAGGCGATGCGGCGGCCGTCTGGAGAGAAGCGCGGCGCGGAAGTCTGGACGAGGCCGGGGACGAGCAGCCGCTTGTTGTCGGTGCCGATGTCCATCACCCACACCCGCCCGCGCCGCCCCTGGTACGACAGGTAGGCCAGCCGGTTGCCGTCGGGCGAGAAGCGCGGGGTGACCACCGTTGCTTCGCCTTCGGTCAGGTAGCGCAGGTTGGAGCCGTCCGAGTCCATGATGGCGATGCGCTTGAGGCGGCGGTTCTTGGGGCCGGTCTCGGCCACGAACACCACCCGTGTGTCGAGGAAGGCACCCTCGCCCGTCAGCCGCGAATAGATGGCGTCGGCGCACTTGTTGGCCGCCCGGCGCCAGGTCGCCTGGGTCACGGCAAAACCCTGCCGCACCAGCTCGCGCCCCGACGCGACGTCGAACAGGTAGCAGCCGACGGTCAGGCTGCCGTCCGGCCGGCCTTGGACGAAGCCGGTCACCAGCTGCGCCGCGCCGGCCGAGCGCCACACCGCGAAGTTGGGCGTGTTGGCCTGGGCATAGGGGTAGTTGGGAATGCCGGTTGGGCCGAGGGGCGTGAACAGGCCGGTGGTCCGGAGGCCCGAGGCGATGGTGGTCGCGATGTCGCGACCGAAGGCCAGGGGCGCGTTTTGGACCGGCAGCGCAGGGACGGCGACCACCGTCCCGGTGCGAACGCCGCCGCCGACGATGTCCACCTCGACCGGCGGCGGTTCGTCCTGGGCGCGGGCTGCCACCGGCAGGGCGAGCGCGCTCACCACGGCCATCGCCGACAATATGTGTCTCATCTTCCCCCTCACGGTACCCGGTAGGTCATGTTGATGTTGCCCCAGCCACCTTGCGGCGTGCTGTACAGCTCAGCCGGCAGCCTGAGCGGCGAGCAGGCGCGGTAAACGGCGATCGCCTGGTCGATCACCGGCTGTTCGTAGCGGCCGTTGTCGTTGTCGACGCCGGCGGTGCGGACCACGCTGGGCGGGCGCGCCAGCCGGCCCGAGCGGTCGAGTCGCAGGTTGAGGACGACCCGGATCCGCTCGGCGCCCGACCCGAGCGCCGGCTGGCGGTTGGCGCAGGGTTGGATCTGGCGCTTGATGGCGCCGTCGACGCTGGCCTTGGCTTCGGCGCCGAAGGTGGCGGCGGATTGGGCGGGAGCACGGGACGGCGCGTCGCTGATCCCGGCCAGGAAGTCGTCGCCAAGGCGCGACGTGCGCGGGGCCGGCGGCAGGCGCAGGCTGTCGAGCGGGCGCGCGGTGCTGCGTGGCGGGGTTGGCGCGGGTCGCTGCTGCGGCGGAGCGGTGCGGGGTGCGGGCGTTGGCCGGGGCGCGGGTGTGGGCTCGATCCGCGGTGCTGGCGACGGAGCGGGCGGCGGTGGTGCCGGGCTCGGCTGCGCAACGTCTGGTTGGTCCGGCGCGGGCGCTTGCGCGGCCGGTGGAGCAACGGCCGAGCGCGCGGCCGCGGTCAGCGCCACTTCGGGTGAGTCGACGATCTCCACTTCCATCGCCGGCGGCTCGGGCTCCGGCGGAACGTGCGCCAGGCTCATGGTCAGGGCGGAGATCAGGCCGGCGTGCAGCAGCAGGGCGAGCCCGGTGCCGCCGACCTCGCCGCGGTCGAGCCTCACCTGCCCTCGCCTCCGACGCTGACCAGGGCGACGCGGTTGAGGCCGGCGCGGTTCAGCTCGCCCATGACCGCCATGACCTTGCCGTAGCCGAGCCCGCGATCGGCCCGCAGGTAGATGCGGCGGCCTTCCGGCGGGGCCGGTTCGGCGGCGATCCGGGCCAGCTCCTGCGGCAGGGCGGCGGCGGCGACCGGCCGGTCGTCGACGAAGATGTTCCCCTGCCCGTCCAGCGCGACCTGCACCGGCTGCGCCTGCTGCTCGAGCGCGCCCGCCCGGCTTTCGGGCAAGTCGACCGGCACCCCGGCGACCAGCAGCGGCGCGGTCACCATGAAGATGATCAGCAGCACCAGCATGACGTCGACCAGGGGCGTCACGTTGATCTCCGCCATCGGCGCGCGGCGGCCGCGCCGGCGCCGGCTGTTGAGCGACGCGCCCATCAGCCTTCCAGCTCGAGCTCACGCGAGAGGGTGGCGTGGAAGCGGTCGGCGAAGCGGCCGAGCCGCGCTTCCAGCCGGTCGAGGGCGTGGGTCAGCCGGTTGTAGGCGATCACCGCCGGAATGGCGGCGAACAGGCCGATGGCGGTGGCGAACAGCGCCTCCGCGATGCCCGGCGCGACCACCGCCAGAGACGTGTTGTTGGCGCCGGCGATGGCGGTGAAGCTGCGCATGATGCCCCACACGGTGCCGAACAGGCCGACGAACGGCGCGACGGAGCCGACGGTGGCGAGGATGTTGAGGCGGTCGCCGAGGCGGTCGAGTTCGCCCGCGACCTCCGCGTTCATGACCGTGGACAGGCGCTCGCGGGCGCCGGAGCGATCGGCCGTCTTGAGGCGGACCGACTTGCGCCATTCGTCGAGGCCGGCGGTGACGATCCGGGCGTGGGGTATGGGGTCATTGCCGCGGCTGGCGTGGAAGGCGTCGAGGTCCTTGGCGGCGGCGAAGTCGCGTTCGTAGGCGTCGCTGGCCTGGTTCAGGCGGCGCAGGCGCAGCGCGTGGGTGATGATGATGCCCCAGGTCCACACGCTGGCCAGCAGCAGGCCGATCATCACCACCTTCACCACCGCGTCGGCGTGCAGGAACAGCGCCAGCGGGCTCATCAGGTCGGTCGGCGGCGCGGCGGCAGTCATTGCGCGGCGCTCCCCATGATGCGCTTGAACACGTCGACCCACTCCCCCGGCTGGCGGGTCGGGCGGCCGTCCAGGGTCAGGAAGGCCGCGGTGACCCGCGCGTCGGTCAGTTGTTCCGTTCCCCGCATGACTCGTTGATGAATCAGGACGCTGGCGGCGCGGACCTGCTCGACGGCGGAGACCACCAGCAGGTCGTCGCCGAGCTTCGCCGGCCGCAGGTAGCGGATGGTGGCTTCGGCCACCGCATAGACGCCCTGCCCGGCGTCCATCGCCGCTTTCTGGTCGACCCCGGCGGCGCGCAGCATGTCGGAGCGGGCCCGCTCCATGAACTTCAGGTAGTTGGCGTAATAGACGATGCCGGCGGTGTCAGTGTCTTCGAAATAGACGGAGAGCGCGAAGCGGTGCTCCGGGCCGACGAAGCCGCCGCGATAGGGTGTGTCGAGGTCCGATGACGTCATGGCGGCGCGTTACCGGGCCAATTTCGGCAGGGCAAACCGCGAGCGGCGAACCGGGGCTTGACGGCGATGTAACCCACAGGTTACTTGTCACCTACAGGTTACATCAGGGGACAGACATGAACTCGTATCTGCTAGGGTTGCTGGCCGGCGTCGCCGTGGGGGTCGCAATCGCGGTGATCATCAAGTGGCGGGATCGGCGCCGGCCGATGACCACCGTCGAGCGCGCCGATCGGCTGAGCCAGCGACGGGCGCGGATGCTCCCGGTGCTGGCGATCGTCTTCCTGACGCAGCAGGCGACCTTCTTCTTGCAGACGTCGGGCACGGACCTTGCAGTCGAGCGGGTGAAGATGAGCGCCTGGCTGGTCCTCTCGATCGTCCTGCTCGCGGCCCTGACCACCAAGAGCTTCTGGCTGGAGCCGCGCGCGGTCCGCGACCTGATGGAGGACGAGAACACGCGGGCCAACCGGAGCGAGGCCATGCGCTGGGGCTTTCTGTTCGCCATGGGCGCCGCCATCGGCGTCTACGTGCTCGGCATGTTCGAGGCGGTCACTGGGCGGGAGGCCGTGCACATCATCATGACCTTCGGGATCGCCGCCGCGCTCCTGCGCTGGGGCATCCTCGAACGCCGCGCTCACGCCAATGGCTGAGCGGCTCGGCAACCGGTTGAAGGACCGTCGCGGGGAGCTCGGCTGGACGCAGGCGGAGCTGGCGGAGCGGGTGGGCGTCAGCCGCAAGACGGTGAACACGGTGGAAAATGGCGTGTTCGTGCCCTCCACCATGCTGGCGCTTAAGCTGGCCGCGGTACTGGAGCGGCCGGTGGAGCAGCTGTTCTGGGTGGAGCCTTAGCGCCCGACGCTGTCCACCAGGCGCATGAGGTCGCCCTGCGCTTCCGGCACGTCGTTGAGGTGCATTCCCCAGCCGGGCAGGAAGAAGCCGCCAAGCCCCACTTCGCCGCCGATGCGGTCGGTGCGCTTGTCGGCGGGATCGGCGTTGACGCGCACTTCCAGATAGCCGCGCTGGCCCTCGTTGACGCAACGGGCCGAGACCAGGCCTTCCGTGCGCAGGTACGGCGTGGGCGGAGCGCCTTCCGTGCTCCACTGGATGGGACCGCCGGGCACCGGCTGGGCCGAGCGGGCGTACCAGTAGCTGTCGAGTGGACGCCAGTCGCGGCGGCCGGGCGCGGCCGGGTTGACGCAGCCGACGGTCATTCCCGGCGCCGGGGCATGGCCGAACAGCGCGCCGGCGGGCGGCGGGTTGCGGGTGCGGAAGCTGACATAGCTGACCACGCAGCCGGTCTCGCCCGGCCGGCTGCACAGCGGCGTGGTCTTGAAGGTGCCGCCGGTGAGTTTGCCCTGGGGCACGAGGACGTTGAAGCCGGGGATGATCGCCAGGCGCAGCTGGCGGGCGATCGGCTTGCCCTCGATCTCACGGGCGATCAGCTGCTGCAGCATGAGGCTGCCCTGGCTGTGGCCGATTACGACGAACGGACGTCCGTTGTTGCGGGTCGCAAGGTAGTTGCGCCAGGCGGCGACGACGTCGCCGAACGCCAGCGCCCCGGCCGCGCGCACGTCGCCGCCGGCCGAGGCGGCCGCGACCGCGCCGAGCGTCATCTGGCGGTAGACCGGCGCGAAGGTCCGGCACACGGACGCAAAGCGGGCGAACTGGACCTGGGCGACGCCCTGTTCCTCGCTGACCGCGAGATCGCTGTTGAGGCCTGGATCGCGCGACACGGTCGGATAGACGTAGAAGCAGTCGAGCGGCGGGTTCGCCGCGACCGTGCTGCGGCCGTTGGAGCCATAGCCGTTGGGGTTGAGCGCCGTGGTCGCGAGCGGTGTCGAGCAGGCGTCGGCGCGGCCCGGCAAGCACAGCCAGGCGCTGTCCTGGCGGTAGTCGGGCGCGGCGGTGGGAGCGGCGGCCTGAACGGCGGCAAGCGCGAGGAGGGCGAGGGTCATATCACTCCATTTCCGTCGAACAGGCCGGGCGTGGTGCCGGCGGGCGGGTTGAGGCCGAGGTGCGTCCAGGCGCGGCCGTTGAGGCAGCGGCCGCGCGCGGTGCGGGCGAGCAGGCCCAATTGGATAAGATAGGGCTCGATCACGTCCTCGATCGTGTCGCGCGGTTCGGACAGGCCGGCGGCGAGCGTCTCCACGCCGACCGGGCCGCCGTTATAAAGGTCGGCGATCATGGTGAGATAGCGCCGGTCCATGGCGTCGAGGCCGAGGGCGTCGATCTCCAGCCGGGTGAGCGCCCGGTCGGCGGTCGCGGCGTCGATGCGGTCGTCGCCGGCGGCATGGGCGAAATCGCGTACCCGACGGAGCAGCCGGCCGGCGATGCGCGGGGTGCCTCGGCTGCGGCGGGCGACTTCCTCCGCGCCATCCTCGGTGAGGTCGGCGCCGAGCAGCCGGGCGGCGCGGCGGACGACCTGCACCAGCTCCGCCACCGTGTAGAAGTTGAGGCGCACGGGGATGCCAAACCGGTCGCGCAGCGGGGTGGTCAGCAGGCCCTGGCGGGTAGTGGCGCCGACCAGGGTGAAGCGCGGCAGGTCGATCCGGACGGAGCGGGCGGACGGCCCCTCCCCGATCATCAGGTCGAGCGCGCGGTCCTCCATCGCCGGGTAGAGCACCTCCTCGACCGCCGGGTTGAGCCGGTGGATCTCGTCGATGAACAGGACGTCGCCGTCCTCCAGATTGGTGAGCAGGGCGGCGAGGTCGCCCGACTTGGCGATCACCGGGCCGCTGGTGGCGCGAAAGCCGACGCCCATTTCGCGCGCGACGATCTGCGCCAGCGTGGTCTTGCCGAGCCCCGGCGGGCCGAAGAACAGCACATGGTCCAGCGCCTCGCCGCGGCTCTTGGCAGCGCTGATGAACACCCGCAGGTTGTCGCGCGCGCCCTGCTGGCCGACGAACTCGTCCAGGCTTTTGGGCCGCAGCGCGGCGTCGGCGTCCTCGGGCGTGCGCTCGGACGTGGACAGGCGGGCGGGGTCGGTGGCCATTGCCGGCGCTTGTGGCAAAAAGCCGCTGCCAAGGCGAGTGGCTAGCGACGCGGTGGGCAGAGGGCGGCCCAGCCGCGCACGAGCGCATGCTGGAGCAGGCAGCCGACCACATAGGCCACCACGTCCCGCCAGTCCCCGGTCGACGCCTTGCTGGCCAACGGATGCACGACCTCCCAGACGAAGGCGGCCGCCAGGACCAGGAGCAGCTTGCCGGATAGCCCGGCGTTCAGGGCGGCAAGGGAGCGAGGCGGATCGGGCCAAAGCGCGAACAGCGACGGCAGGATCAACCCGGCCAGCACGTCGGTCGCATGGAACCGCAGCCAGCCACCAGCCGGCGCCAGCGCAATCCGGATCAGGAGGTAGAGCGAGATGCCGGCGACGATGATCGCGAGGTGGAGGCCGGCCGGGCCGATCGCCCCGGCCCCGCCCTGCTTTCGCGCAAGGTGGGCGTCAGTCATGCTCGATAAAGTCGCCGACGATCTCCACCCAGGGGTGCTTGCGATTCTCGTACATGGAGAAGGCGGGCGCGAAAGCGTGGGGGTCGTCGAACGCACCCAAGGCGACGGCGATCGTGTCCGGCGCGTGGTCGTGGCGGTAGAAGACGCCTGAGCCGCAGGCCGGGCAGAAGTGGAACCGGGTGACATTGCCACTCTCGCCCGAGTGAGCGTAGGCTTGGCTTTCGCCTTGGACCGTCACCTGTTCCGCCGGGAACCGCGCCTGGGCGGCGAAGGCCGACCCGCTGCGCCGCTGGCAATCGAGGCAATGGCAGACCGAGACCCGGATCGGATCGCCCGCGCAGGCGAGCCGCAGCTGCCCGCAGCGGCAGCCGGCCTGCCGCTCCGCCGCGCTCACCTCAGCGGCTCCGGATGAAGGCACGGACATCACGGGTCAGCTTGGCCCGATCCTCGTCGCGAACGTACATCATGTGCCCGGCGTGATAGTAGTGGAACTGGACCCGGTCCTGCGGGATGCCGGTGCGCGACAGGGCGTATTCGGCGGCGAAGAACGGCGTGGCGAAGTCGTAATAGCCCTGGCCGACGAACACCCGGAGGCCGCTGTTCTCGCGCAGCGCGGTGCCGATGTAGGGCGCGACGTTGAGGTAGGCGTTGCTGTCGCGCCCGCCGATCCGCCAGTCCCAATCCTTGCCGATGCCGCTGATCGACTGGTACTCGCGGTCGGTGCGGAACCCCAGGTTGCCGCGCGCCCAGCTGTTGATCGCGGAGGTGTAGCCGGCGTCGATGCCGTAGAAGCTGGGGTCGTTGTCCGGGCTCTCCCCGGCATTGTCGTAATCCTTGCCGGTGTAGCGGGTATCGAGCCGACCGATCGTCAGGCCCTGGTCGCGCAGCAATTGCTTGTAGAAGCGGTCGGGCGTGACCCGCAGGTCAGCCTGCTCGAGATAGCCTTCCGACAGGCCGGTGAAGCGGGACAGCTGGCCGCGGATGGCGGTCCGCTCCTCGGGCGTGGCGCGCTGGCCCTTCAGGAGGAAGGCGGCATAAGGCCCGAGCGCGAATGCACGCGCTTCGTCCGTGAACTGCTCCACCGACGGGCTCTGCGCCTTGCCGTGGTAGAGGGCAGTGGCTGCCATCGAGGGCAGGTTGGTGATGTAGCCAAGCTCGTTGCCGGGCGCGTCGGAGCCGGCGGCGAAGTCGAGCACGGTGGAAATGAGGATGATGCCGTTCAGCCCGACGTCGTTGTAGGTCGACCCTTCGAGCTGGTTGACGACCGCGGCCGAGCGGGTGGTGCCGTAGCTTTCGCCGCCGAGGAACTTGGGGCTGTTCCAGCGGTCGTTGTCGCCCAGCCAGCGGCGGATCACCTCGGCCACCAATTTGGCGTCCTGCGTGACTCCGTAATAGTCCTTCGGGTCAGCCTTGCCGATCAGGTGGGAGAAGCCGGTGCCGGGCGGGTCAATGAACACCAAGTCCGCGACGTCGAGCAGTGAGTCCGGGTTGTCGAGCAGCGGATAGGGCGGCGCGCCGTCGTCGCGGGCGTCCGAGGGGATGGCGACCCGCTTGGGCCCGAACGCGCCCATCTGCAGCCATACGGAGCCGGAGCCCGGACCGCCGTTGAAGAGGAAGAACACCGGCCGCTTGGGGTCGCGCGGCTCCCGCACGTAGGCGGTGGTGACGGCGACCTCGTCCGCGCCGAGCCGCTGGGCGAGCGCGGCGGTGCCGAGCGCGCCGTCGAGGTCCGAAAGGCGGACGATGCGATGGACCAGCGCCTCATCCGCCCC
>Ga0210040_10001633_pt1 | contig 33331 bp, 29 predicted proteins | sample CryGeyCG12114_NA_FD_185462 | JGI IMG/M metagenome (GOLD analysis project Ga0210040, IMG submission 185462) | Groundwater microbial communities from aquifer - Crystal Geyser CG19_WC_8/21/14_NA (SPAdes) (version 2) | ecosystem: Environmental > Aquatic > Deep subsurface > Groundwater | place: USA...
GCGGACGCCGTCCGCAGCTCAGCCGCCCGGCCCGCGGCGACCACCCGGCCGTGGTCGAGGATCACGACGTCGTCGCACAGCTGCTCGACGAGCTCGAGCTGGTGGCTGGAGAACAGCACCGGGACGCCGCGGGCGGCGCGCTCGCGCAGCAGGCCGGCGAGGGCGTCGACCGCGACCGGGTCGAGGCCGCTGAACGGCTCGTCGAGCAGCAGCAGCACCGGGTCGTGCACGAGGGCCGCGGCCACCTGCACGCGCTGCTGGTTGCCCAGCGACAGCGAGTCCAGGCGGTCGCCGGCGCGGTCGGCCAGGCCCACGCGCTCGAGCAGCGCGGACGCCGAGGTGCGGGCGGCCGCCTCGGGGAGGCCGTAGAGCTGGCCGAGGAAGACCAGCTGCGCCAGCACCGGCATCTTCGGGTAGAGGCCGCGCTCCTCCGGCATGTAGCCGAAGGACTGGCGCGCCGCCAGGTCGACCTCGCCGCCGGCCCACCGCACCGTGCCGGCGTCCGGCCTCGTGATGCCCAGGACCACGCGCATCGTCGTGGTCTTGCCGGCGCCGTTGGCGCCGACGAAGCCGGTCAGGCGACCGGGGGAGACGGTGAACGACACGTCGTCCAGCGCCGTCACGTCGCCGAACCGGCGGGTGACGCCGGCCAGCTCCAGCGAGGGGGAGGAGGTCATGCGACGAACCTAGGGACGCAGCAGCGCCGGCCGCGTCCTCCGCGCGGGGGAGCGGGCGGATCCCCCGGCAGGGGGAGCCGGCGCGCGCCAGGGGGTCAGGCGCCGGGCTGGACCAGGCCGCTCTCGTAGGCGTGCACGACGGCCTGCACCCGGTCGCGCAGGCCCAGCTTGAGCAGCACGCGGGAGAGGTGGGTCTTCACGGTCGCCTCGCCGAGGAAGAGCGCGGCCGCGATCTCCGCGTTGGACAGGCCGCGCGCGACGAGGACGAGCACCTCGCGCTCGCGGGCGGTGAGCGCGTCGTGGAGGTCGGAGCGAGCGGCCCGCGCCGGGCGGGTGGCGAAGCGCTCGATCACCCGGCGGGTCACGGCCGGGTCGAGCAGCCCCTGGCCCTCGGCGACCACGCGGACCGCGGCCACGAGCTCCTCCGGCTCGGCGTTCTTGAGGAGGAACCCGCTCGCGCCGGCCTCGAGCGCCGCGAAGAGGTAGTCGTCGCGGTCGAACGTCGTGAGGACGATGACCGCCGCGCGGGTGCGCTCGACCACCGCGCGGGTGGCGGTGATGCCGTCGGTGCCGGGCATCTGCACGTCCATGAGCACGACGTCGGGGTCCAGCCGCTCGGCCGCCGCGAGCGCCGCGTCGCCGTCGGAGGCCTCGCCGACGACCTCCAGGCCGGGCTCGACGGAGAGGATCATCGCGAAGCCGGCGCGCACGAGGGGCTGGTCGTCGACCAGCAGCACCCGGATCACGCGTCGTCCAGGGGGAAGCGCGCGCGCACCCGGAACCCGCCGGTCGGGCGCGGCCCGACGTCGAGCAGGCCGTCGTGCAGGGCCACCCGCTCGGCCATGCCGACGAGGCCGTGGCCGCCGGGGCGGCGGGGCCCGCCGCTCGTGCCGGGGGGCGCGCTCGACGACGTGCCGCGCCCGTCGTCGACGACCTCGACCTCCAGCGCGCCGGCCAGGTAGCGCAGGCGCACCTGCGCCGAGCGGGCGGCGGCGTGGCGCACGACGTTGGTCAGCGCCTCCTGCGCCACCCGGTAGGCCGAGACGCCCACGGCGTCGGGCACCGGCCGGGGCGCGCCGACCGTCTCGTAGCTGGCCTGCAGCCCCGAGGCGCCGACCCGGACCACGAGCGCGGGCAGGTCCGCGAGGAGCGGCGCGGGCGCGTCCGGCCCGCTGCCGCCGGCCGTGCCGCTCCCGGTGCCGTCGTCCTCGCGCAGGACGCCGAGCAGGCGGCGCAGCTCGCTGACGGCGGTGCGGCTGGACTCCTCGACGGCCCGGATCGCGCCGCGCGCGGCCTCGGGGTCTGCGTCCAGCACGCGGCGCGCGGCGCCGGCTTGCACGCCCATGACGCTCACGTGGTGGGCGACGACGTCGTGCAGCTCGCGGGCCAGGCGCACCCGCTCGGCGAGGACGGCGCGGCGCGCGTTCTCGGCCTGGCTGGCGCGCAGGCGCTCGTTGGCCTCCGCCAGCTCCTGGCGCTGGGCGGCGGCCCGCCAGGCCGCCTCGCCGAAGATCCACGCGGCTGCGAAGTAGAGGACGTTGAACAGCACGTTGTAGAGCACCGAGGCGGTCAGCGGGGTGAGCAGGCCGACCGGGTCCGGTGCCTCCGTGCTCAGCGACGCGTCGTTCCAGGCGGTGAGCGAGAGGGCGATGCCCAGCCAGGCGAACATCGACGCCACGACGACGCCGCGCACCGCCGTGGTCACCCGGCGCTCCCGGCCCCAGGCGCCGGCCGTGTACAGCGCCAGGTACAGCGCGAGGGAGACCATCATCCCCTCGGGCACGGACCGCAGCTGCAGCGCGATGAACGCCGTGGCCACCACGACGAGCACGGCCAGCGGGAACCGCCGGCGCACGCACAGCGGCAGCGTCACCGCGAGCATCCACAGCACCTGCTCGAGCGTGCTCGGCGGGTCGGGCAGGGGCAGCAGCCCGGCGTCGCGGCTGAGCACGAGGGTCAGCACGCCGCCCACGGCCAGCGCGACGCCGGTGAGCAGGTCGGTGCGGCGCTGGCGCGGGGTGGGCCCCGGGCGCAGCCATCCGGTCACGGCGTCCACGCGCTGATGGTGCCAGCAGACTGGTCCGGTGCTCCTCCCTCCGCCCGGCCCGGGCACCGACCTGCCGGTGCGCGCCGTCCTGCCCGAGCTGGAGCGCGTGCTCGCCGGGGCGGGGACGGCGCTGCTCGTGGCCCCGCCCGGCACGGGCAAGACGACGCTCGTGCCGCTGGCCCTGGCCGACGCCCTCGCCGGGGAGGGGCGCGTCGTGGTCGCCGAGCCGCGCCGGGTGGCCGTCCGGGCCGCCGCGCGGCGGATGGCCTCGCTGCTCGGCGAGGAGGTCGGCCAGCGCGTCGGCTACAGCATCCGCGGCGACCGGCGCACCGGGCCGGAGACCCGTGTGGAGGTGGTCACCACCGGCGTCCTCCTGCGGCGCCTCCAGCGCGACCCCGAGCTGCCCGGCGTCGCGGTCCTCGTCCTCGACGAGGTGCACGAGCGGCACCTGGACGCCGACCTGTCCCTGGCCTTCGCGGTCGACGTGCGCGCGGGCCTGCGCCCGGACCTGGTGCTGCTGGCGACCTCGGCCACCCCCGACGTGCCGCGGATCGCCGCCGCGCTCACGGGCGGGGAGGGCGCCGCGCCGGTGGTCACGGCGACCGCGCCGCTGCACCCGCTGGCGGTCGAGTGGGCCCCGCCCCCGGTGCCGCTGCCGGCGCCGCTGGGCCTGCGCGTCGACCCCCGGATCCTCGACCACGTCGCGGCCGTCGTGCGCCGGGCGCTCGCCGAGCGCGACGGCGACCTGCTCGTCTTCCTGCCCGGCGCGGCCGAGGTGGACGGCGTCCGCCAGCGCCTGGCGCGCGGCGCGGCTGCCCAGGGGGTCGACCTCCTGGCCCTCCACGGCCGCCAGAGCGGCGCCGAGCAGGACGCCGCGCTGCGCGTCGGCCCGCGCCGGCGGGTGGTGCTGGCCACGGCCGTGGCCGAGTCGAGCCTGACCGTGCCGGGCGTGCGCACGGTCGTGGACTCCGGGTGGGCGCGCGTGCCGCGCACCGACCACGCCCGCGGGCTGGGCGGCCTGGCCACGGTGCGGGTCGCGCGCTCCTCGGCCGAGCAGCGCGCCGGCCGCGCCGCTCGCGAGGGCCCGGGCGCGGTCTACCGCTGCTGGAGCGCGCTGGAGCACGACCAGCTCGCCGCGCAGCGGGCGCCCGAGGTCGCCTCGGCCGACCTCACGGGCTTCGTCCTCGCCCTGGCCGGCTGGTCGTCCCCGGACGGCGCCGGGCTCGCCCTGCCCGACCGGCCACCGGCCGGGGCGGTGGCCGCCGCGACCGGCGTCCTCGAGCGCCTCGGGCTGCTGGACGGCGGGCGGGTCACCGACCGGGGCCGGGACGTGGCCGCCCTCGGGCTGGAGCCGCGGTGGGGCCGGGCCCTGCTCGACGGGTCGAGCGCGGTGGGCCAGCGCACCGCCACCGAGGTGGTCGCGCTGCTGTCCGAGGACGGCCTGGCCGGGCGCGAGGAGGACCTCGCCGCCGCCTGGCGCGCCCTGCGCTCCGGCGCCGACCCGGGCCGCAGCGCCCGCTGGCGGGCGGAGGTCGAGCGCCTCAAGGCCGCGCTGCGCTCCCTGCCGGTGCGCCCGGTCTCCTCCGGCCGCGGCGCGGGGGAGCACCCCGAGCTCGCCGCCGCGGCCGTCGTGGCCCTCGCCCACCCCGAGCGGCTGGCTCGGACTCGCCGCAGCGGGGACGCCGTCCTCACCGCGGGCGGCACCGCGCTGCGGGTGCGGCCGGGGTCGGCCCTGGCCGGTGCGCCGTGGCTGGCGGTAGCCGTCGCCGACCGCGCCGCGGGAGCCGCCGAGGGGCAGGTGCGCCTGGCCGTGGCACTGGACGAGGCGACCGCGCTGGAGGTCGGGGCCGACCAGCTCGCCACCACCGAGGAGGTGGTGTGGTCGGGCGGGGACGTCGTGGCGCGCACCGTGCGGCGCCTGGGCGCCATCGAGCTCACCGCCCGCCCCCTGAGCGACCCGCCGCGCGAGCGCGTGGCGGCGGCGCTCGCGCAGGGCCTGCGCGAGCAGGGGCTGGCCCTGCTCCGCTGGAGCGAGGGCGCCGTGCGCCTGCGGGAGCGCCTCGCCTGCTGCGCCCTGGCGCTGGGGGAGCCGTGGCCGGACGTCTCCGACGCCGCCCTGCTGGCAGCCGCCGACGCCTGGCTCGGGCCCGAGCTGGCCCGCGCCCGGCGGCGGGCCGACCTCACCGCGGTCGACGTGACCTCGGCCCTGCGCCGGCTGCTGCCCTGGCCGGCCGCGGCCCGCCTCGACGAGCTGGTGCCCGAGCGGCTGCCGCTGCCCGGCGGGGGCTCGGTGCGCCTGGACTACGCCGACCCGGCCGCCCCCGTGCTCGCCGTGCGCCTGCAGCAGGTGCTGGGCTGGCAGGCCGCGCCGAGGGTGGCCGACGGGCGGGTCGCGGTGGTCGTCCACCTGCTCTCGCGGGCCGGGCGGCCGCTGGCCGTCACGGCCGACCTCGCCTCGTTCTGGGCGGGGCCCTACCGCGATGTGCGGGCGCAGATGCGCGGCCGCTACCCCAAGCACGCCTGGCCCGAGGACCCGACGGCTGCCACCTCCCCGTGATCCCATGATCACGGGGGGGCGGTCAGCGCAGGGCCGCGAGGATGGCGTCCTGCGCCCGCGGGTCGCTGAGGATCCGGAAGTGGCCGACGGTGTCCACCTCGACGTTCGTGGCGCCCTCGAGGTGGCTGGAGCCGGGGATGTTGGGGTCCACGGCGCTGTAGACGGAGGTGATCGCCGCGTTGACCGACCGGGCGGCGTCCAGCTCGCGCAGCAGCGGCCCGCCGGGCACGAAGACCCGCAGGGCGCGCAGCGGCAGCCAGCGGGCGAGGGCGGAGCCGGAGAACGGGGTGTTGACCGCCACCAGCCGGTCGACGCGGCCGTCGTCGTTGTGGTGGACGAGCAGCTGCTTGCCCACCAGGCCGCCCTTGCTGTGGGCGACCACGGCGGCGCGGGGCAGACCGGTCGCCTCGAGGTAGCCGCGCACCGCGAGCGCCGCCGCGGGGACCTCGCCGCCGTTGAAGCCCAGGGCGTCGACGACGTGCACGGGGTGCCCGGAGCGGTGCAGGGCGTCAATCAGCGGCTGCAGGAAGCGCCACGACTCGTAGACCCCGGGCACGAGGACGACCGGGACGCCGTCGCCGCGGGCGCTGCGGTGGTCGTCCGGCAGCGCGCCGCGGCGCAGGCTGCGCACCTGCCAGCGCACCGCGTAGAGCCAGTCGGCGAGGAACCACCACGCGACGGCGGCGCGCGAGTGCCTCCGGGCGGCGCTCACGCGGCCTCGAACGCGGAGATGATCCGCGCCAGCTCCTCGGCGTGCGTGTAGTGGACGCCGTGCCCGCCGCCGGAGGCCTCCGCGGTGGTGGCCAGGGGCGACGTCGCGGCCAGGCGCTCCACCCAGGCGCGCGGCGCGACGGGGTCGCGGGCACCGCGCGCGACGAGCACGGGCACCGCCACGTGCGGCAGTGCCTCCTCGGTGCGGTGGGCCAGCATGTGCCCCAGGGTGTGCAGGTAGACGCGGGGTCCGCACGCCAGGTACGCCCGCACCTCCAGGGCGACGAAGGAGAGCGGCTCGCCGAAGGAGTCGCGCAGCAGCCGCAGGCCCTGGCGCACGGCGCTGCGGGCCCGGTCGTCGGTGGTGGGCCCGAGCAGCACCGCCCTCGCCGCGGCGCCCGGGTGGGCCCGCAGCAGCTCGACCACCACCTGGCCGCCGAGGGAGTGCCCCAGCAGCGTGGCGCCGGAGACGCCGTGCTCGGCCATCACCGCGGCGACCACCTCCCCGTGCTCGGCGAGCGTCAGCGGGCGGCGGGGGTGCGTCGAGGCGCCGAACCCGGGCAGGTCCAGGGACAGCACCCGGTGCGTGGTCTCCAGGGCGCGGGTGAGCGGGCGGAAGTAGCGGCTGGAGACGCCGATGCCGTGCACGAGCACGACCCAGGGGGCGCCGTCGGGCCCGCTGCGGTGCACCCGCAGCCGCGCGCGCCGGCCGGTGCCGCTCAGCTGACCGGCCCGGTGAGCTTCTCGCCCGGGCCCTGGCCGGGGGCGTCGGGGAAGGGGGAGGCCTCGCGGAACGCCAGCTGCAGGGTGCGCAGGCCGTCGCGCAGGGCGCGGGCGTGCTGGTTGCCGAGGTCGGGCGCCGAGGCGGTGACCAGGCCGGCGAGCGCGGTGATGAGCACGCGCGCCTCGCCCAGGTCCAGGTGCCCGGAGCTGTCGGCGTCCTCGGCCAGGCCGCACTTGACCGCCGCGGCGCTCATGAGGTGCACCGCGGCCGTGGTGATGACCTCGACGGCCGCGACGTCGGCGATGTCGCGCGCGGCCGAGGCCGCGGGGTCGGTCGGGTCGGGGGAATCGGCGCTGGGAGGGACGGTGTTCATCCTGGTACGATCCCAGATCGACCGACCGGCGCCGTCCGTCCCCTCCTCGGGGGCGAGCAGCACCGGTGCGCAAAGCGGAGGCCAGCCTCCCACCCGCCGCGGCCCCAGGCCGCCGGGTCCCGGTCACCGCAGCGCCCCTCGGGGTGCTGCGGACGCCCACCCGGGCGCCGTCCGTCGACGGCTCCGGTGGGGCGCCGGGTCTGGCCTGCCTCCGCGACGCGCTCGTCGGCGGAGGCCCTCTCCTCCGGCGGCGGTACCGCACACGCCCGAAGGAGCAGCACATCAGCGAACCGCGCATCAACGACCGGATCCGCGTCCCCGAGGTCCGGCTGGTCGGTCCCAACGGTGAGCAGGTCGGCATCGTGCGCGTCGAGGACGCGCTGCGGCTGGCGCAGGAGGCCGACCTCGACCTGGTCGAGGTGGCCCCGCAGGCCAAGCCGCCCGTCTGCAAGCTCATGGACTTCGGCAAGTTCAAGTACGAGTCGGCGATCAAGGACCGCGAGGCTCGGAAGAACCAGACGAACACCGTCCTCAAGACCGTCCGGCTCCGCCTCAAGATCGACCCGCACGACTACGCCACCAAGATGGGCATGGCGACGAAGTTCCTCGAGGCCGGGGACAAGGTCAAGGTCATGATCATGTTCCGTGGCCGCGAGCAGTCGCGCCCGGAGATGGGCTACCGCCTCCTGCAGCGCTTCGCCGGCGACGTGACCGAGCTCGGTGCGGTGGAGTCCAGCCCGCAGCAGGACGGCCGCAACATGGTCATGGTCATCGGGCCCCACAAGCGCAAGGCCGACGTCAAGGCCGAGGCCAAGGCGGCGGAGCAGAAGCGCCGGCGCAGCGGCGAGGCCGCAGCGTCCGAGTCGGCGTCCGAGTCGGCGTCCGAGTCGGCGTCCGAGTCGGCGTCCGAGTCGGCACCGGTGGAGGCGGCTGCTCCGGCGGTCCCCGCTCCCGAGGCCCCCGCTCCCGAGACCGAGGTCTCCGAGCGCGCCGAGGTGGCCACGGTGACCCACGCCGCGGCCTCGGCCGCGGTGGCCCAGGCCGCGGCCCAGCGCGCGGAGCAGGAAGCCCCCGCGCAGGGCTGACCCGCACGGCGCGCGCGAGCGCGCCCTGAAGCACCCCTGAGCCGGGAGCGTCCTGGCGCAGGCGAACCGCAGCACGGCACGGGCCCCGGCCCGCGCCCACGAGAGGACGACAGCAGCCATGCCGAAGATGAAGACCCACAGCGGGGCCAAGAAGCGCTTCAAGCTCAGCGGCTCCGGCAAGGTGCTGCGCGAGCGCGCCAACCTGCGCCACCTGCTGGAGCACAAGTCCTCCCGTCGCACCCGCCGCCTGTCGGGGAACGCCGTGGTCGCCCCCGCGGACGCCAAGAAGATCAAGAAGCTGCTCGCGAGCTGAGCCGCCGCGGCCGCCCGGCGGGGCGGCCGCACCCCCCGACACCGACGCACCAGATCTGAGGAGCACCCCGTGGCACGCGTGAAGAGGGCCGTCAACGCCCAGAAGAAGCGCCGCACCACCCTGGAGCGCGCCAGCGGTTACCGCGGCCAGCGCTCCAGGCTGTACCGCAAGGCCAAGGAGCAGGTCACCCACTCGCTCGTCTACGCCTACCGCGACCGGCGCGCCCGCAAGGGCGACTTCCGCCGCCTGTGGATCCAGCGCATCAACGCCGCGGCCCGCGCCAACGGCATGACGTACAACCGCTTCATCCAGGGCCTCGGTGCTGCTGGGGTGGAGGTCGACCGCCGCATGCTGGCCGAGCTGGCCGTCAACGACGCCGCGGCGTTCACCGTGCTGGTGGAGACCGCTCGCGCCGCCCTGCCGGCGCAGGCCGCCGCCCAGACCGCCGCGGCCTGAGCCCCTCGCCGACCCCGCGCCGGGCGCCTCGGTGAGCGACGTGCTGTCCAACCCCCGCAGCGAGCGGGTGAGGACGGTCCGTCGTCTCGCCGAGCGCCCGGCGCGTCGGCGTTCCGGCACCTTCCTCGCCGAGGGCCCGCAGGCCGTGCGCGAGGCCGTGGCGGTCGGGCCGGGAGGCCCGGGCGCCGTGCGTGAGGTCTACGCCACCGAGGCCGCGGCGCAGCGCCACGGCGAGATCCTCGAGGACGCCCGGGCGCTCGGCGTCCCGGTTCGGCTGTGCGCCGAGGACGTGCTGGCCGCGATGGCCGACACCCGCACCCCGCAGGGGCTGCTGGCGGTGTGCGCGCTGGTCGGCGCCGACCTCGCCGACGTGCTCGACCCCGGCCCGCCGGCGCTGGTGGCCGTGCTGGCCTCGGTGCGCGACCCCGGCAACGCCGGCACGGTCATCCGGGCGGCGGACGCCGCCGGGGCCGGCGCCGTTCTGCTGAGCGCCGGCAGCGTCGACGTCCACAACCCCAAGTGCGTGCGCTCCACCGCGGGCAGCCTCTTCCACCTCGACATCGTCGAGGAGGTCGAGCTCGCCGCGGCGCTCGGAGCGCTGCGCGACGCCGGGCTGGCGGTGCTCGCCGCCGACGGCGACCCGTCGCCGGCCACGGCCGACCTCGACGACCTGCTCGACGACGCCGCAGCTGGCTCGGGCCCGCTCGCCGGGCCGGCCGCGTGGGTCTTCGGCAACGAGGCGCACGGCCTGTCCGCGGCCGAGCGCGACCTCGCCGACCTCGCCGTCCGCGTGCCGCTGCACGGCCGGGCCGAGAGCCTGAACCTGGCCACCGCCGCAGCCGTGTGCCTCTACGCCAGCGCCCGCGGGCAGCGCCGCCGTGGATGAGCGCGCCACGCCGGGGCGGGGTCGCGTGCGAGAGCGCGACCGCGCAGTCCACACTGGCCCGGTGCGCGAGGGTGACCCGGTGAGCGAGGCCGTCCTGCCGTGCGGTCCCGAGGCCGCCGGCCAGGCCCGCCGGCTCGTCGCGGAGGCCTGCGCCCGTGCCGACCTGGGCGCCGACGCCTGCGACAGCGCCCTGCTGTGCGCCAGCGAGCTGGTCACCAACGCGATCGTCCACGGCCGCAGCGAGGTCCGCCTGGGCGTGGTGGCGTCCGCGCGCCGCCTGCGCGTGGAGGTCGGCGACGACAACTCCCGCCACCCGCACCTGCAGCCGGTGGACGACGGAGCGCTCGACGGGCGCGGCCTGTTCATCGTCGACCTCCTCGCCACCCGCTGGGGAGTGCGCGACGACGCGATGGGCAAGGTCGTCTGGTTCGAGCTGGCTGCGCCGAGCGGTGACCGCGCGTGACCTCCGGTCACCGCGGCTGACGACGCGCCACCCGGGCGCAGTAGTGTCCGCGCTGTGGATGCCGGAGCGACCGCTGGGGCGGCCCTGCTCGAGGACCTGCCCGACGGACTCGTCGTCGTGGGTGCCGACGCCCGGGTGGAGGTCGTCAACGCCAGCGCCGAGCGAGCCCTGGGGCGCTCCCGCGACGACCTGCTGGGCGCCGACGTGCGCACGGCCGTGCCCCTCAAGGACACCACCGGGCGCGACTGGTGGGCGTGCACCGACCCGTGGACGGGCCTGGCGATCCGCACCGGCCACCGCGAGCGGCTGCTCGTCGCCGGCGGCGGCCGCGAGCTGCTCGTCACCGCCCGGTACGTGCGCCCGGGCCGCGGCGCCCCGGTGAGCCGGGTGGTGCTTCAGCTGCGCGGCACCGAGGCCCGCCGGCGGATGGAGAACGACCACGCCGGCCTCATCTCGACCGTCGCGCACGAGCTGCGCTCCCCGCTGACCTCCGTCAAGGGCTTCACCTCCACGCTGCTGCGCCGGTGGGACCGCTTCAGCGACGCCCAGAAGCGGCTCATGCTCGAGACCGTCGAGGCGGACGCCGACCGCGTCACCCGGCTGATCACCGAGCTGCTCGACATCTCCCGCATGGACGCCGGCCGGCTGGAGGTCCGCCGCCAGGTGGCCGACCTGGAGGGGCTGCTGCGCGGCCAGGTGGCCCGGATGGAGGCCACGGGGGAGCCCGCGGAGCGCTTCCTCGTCCACGTGCGCGGGCCGCTGCCGGAGGTCTGGGCCGACCCCGACCGCCTGGAGCAGGTGCTCTCCAACCTCGTCGGCAACGCCGTGCGGCACGGCGCCGGGACCGTCGACCTCAGCCTCCACCCCGATCCCGACGGGGACGGCGTCGTGGTGATGGTCGAGGACGAGGGCGACGGCATCCCCGAGGAGCACCTGGGGATGGTCTTCACGAAGTTCTGGCGCGGCTCGCGCCGCGGCGGGACCGGCCTGGGCCTGTACGTCGTGCGCGGGCTCGTCGAGGCGCACGGCGGCCGGATCTCCGTCGGGCGCTCCCCGGCCGGGGGCGCGCGCTTCCGCTTCACGCTGCCGACGGCCGTCCCCGAGGCGATGCGCGACTGACGCCGTCCGGGCGCCGGGGCGCGGTCTGGGAGACTGCCGCCGTGTCCGACCCCAACCCCCCGCAGCAGCCCTCGCTGGCCGCTGAGCCCGCGTCCCTGGACGTCGACCGCGCCGTCGACGACGCGCTGGCCGCGCTGGCGGCGGCCGGCTCCCTCGAGGAGCTGAAGGCCGCGCGCCTGGCCCACGCCGGCGACCGCAGCCCCCTGTCCCTGGCCAACCGCGAGATCGCGACCCTGCCCCCCGCCGAGCGCGCCGAGGTCGGCAAGCGGCTCGGCCAGGCCCGCGGCCGGGTGCGCGCGGCGCTGGAGGGGCGCACGGCCCAGCTGGAGGCCGAGCGCGACGCCCGCGCCCTCGTGGAGGAGGCGCTCGACGTCACGATGCCGGCGCAGCGGCGCCCGGCCGGCGCCCGCCACCCGCTGTCGGTGCTCCAGGAGCAGGTCGCGGACGTCTTCACCGCGATGGGCTGGGAGATCGCCGAGGGCCCGGAGGTGGAGGCGGAGTGGTTCAACTTCGACGCCCTCAACTTCGGCGCGGACCACCCGGCCCGCCAGATGCAGGACACGTTCTTCGTCGACCCGCCCGAGGCGGGCCTCGTGCTGCGCACCCACACCTCCCCGGTGCAGGCGCGCTCCCTGCTCGAGCGCGGCGTCCCGCTCTACGTGGCGTGCCCGGGGCGGGTCTTCCGCACCGACGAGCTCGATGCCACCCACACCCCGGTCTTCCACCAGGTCGAGGGGCTGGCCATCGACGAGGGCCTGACGATGGCGCACCTGCGCGGCGTCCTGGACCACCTCATGACGTCCCTGCTCGGCACCGGCACGCGCACCCGCCTGCGGCCGTCCTTCTTCCCCTTCACCGAGCCCAGCGCCGAGATGGACGTGTGGTTCGAGCGCCCCGACGGGTCGGGCAGCGGCTGGCTGGAGATCGGCGGCTGCGGGATGGTCAACCCGAACGTGCTGCGGGCGGTCGGCGTCGACCCCGAGCGCTACCAGGGCTTCGCCTTCGGCTGGGGGATCGAGCGCATCCTCCAGATCCGCAACGGCGTCGCTGACATGCACGACATGGTCGAGGGCGACGTGCGCTTCAGCCGCGCCCTGGGAGGAGAGCTCTGATGCGCGTCCCGCTCAGCTGGCTGCGCAGCAGCGTCGACGTCCCGGCGGACGCCACGGGCGAGCAGGTGGCCGCCGCCCTCGTGCGCGTCGGCCTGGAGGAGGAGGGCCTGCACGGCGGCGACGTCACGGGCCCCGTCGTGGTCGCCCGGGTGCTGAGCGCCGAGCCCGAGCCGCAGAAGAACGGCAAGACCATCAACTGGTGCTCGCTCGACACGGGCGAGGCCGAGCCGCGGGGGATCGTCTGCGGCGCGAGCAACTTCGCGGCCGGCGACCTCGTGGTCGCCGCGCTGCCCGGTGCGGTGCTGCCCGGGCCGTTCCCCATCGCGGCGCGCAAGACCTACGGGCACGTCTCCGACGGCATGATCTGCTCCGCCCGCGAGCTCGGACTGGGCGACGACCACGCCGGGATCATCGTGCTCGAGGAGCTGCTCGGCGCCGGGGCCGGCGGGGCCGCGCCCGGGGACGACGCGCTCGCGCTGCTCGGCCTAGCCGAGGAGGTCGTCGAGGTCAACATCACCCCCGACCGCGGCTACTGCTTCAGCGTCCGCGGCCTGGCCCGCGAGTACGCCCACGGCGCGAGGCTGGACGTCGCGACGGCCTTCCGCGACCCGGCCGCCGTCGCGGTCCCCGAGGCCGACGGCGAGGGCTTCGGCGTCTCCCTCGCCGACGACGCGCCGATCGGCGGGCGGCCCGGCGCCACCCGCGTGGTCACCCGCGTCGTGCGCGGCGTGGACCCGGCGGCGCCCTCGCCCTGGTGGCTGCGCCGCCGGCTCCAGCAGGCGGGGATGCGCCCGATCTCCCTGGCCGTCGACGTCACCAACCACGTGATGCTCGAGACCGGGCAGCCGCTGCACGCCTACGACCTGGCCGCGGTCGACGGCGCGCTGACCGTGCGCCGGGCCCGCGCGGGGGAGCGGCTGACGACGCTGGACGGCGTCGAGCGCGCCCTGCACCCCGAGGACCTGCTCATCGCCGACGGGCCGGGCGGCGCCCGCCCGATCGGCCTGGCCGGCGTCATGGGCGGCGCGGCGACCGAGGTCGGGGCCACCACCCGCGACGTCGTGGTCGAGTCCGCGCGCTTCGACCCGGTCTCGATCGCCCGCACCGCGCGCCGGCACAAGCTGCCCAGCGAGGCCAGCCGCCGGTTCGAGCGCGCCGTCGACCCCGAGCTCCAGGCCGCGGCCGCCGAGCTGGCCGTCCGCCTGCTCGTCGAGCACGGCGGCGGCACCGCGGACGCCGGGGCGACCGACGCCCGCGCCGCGGCGCCCACGGGGCCCGCCGCCCCGGCGTCCCTGCGCCTGCCGGTCGACCTGCCGGCCCGTGTGGTCGGCCTGGACCTGCCAGTGGAGACGACCACGGCGCTGCTCGAGCAGATCGGCTGCGCGGTGCACGCCGACGTCGACCCCGAGGGCGGGGAGTCCGGCGCGCTCGTCGTCACCCCGCCGTCGTGGCGCCCGGACCTCGTGCAGCCCGTCGACCTCGTCGAGGAGGTGGCCCGCCTCCACGGCTACGAGCACATCCCCTCGGTGCTGCCGCGGGCCGGTTCCGGCCGCGGCCTGACCCGCGAGCAGCGGGCCCGGCGCCTGGTCTCGCGGGCGATGGCCGCCGACGGGCTCGTGGAGGTGCTCAGCTACCCCTTCATCGGGCCCGAGCGCGCCGACGAGCTGGGCCTGCCCGCCGACGACGCCCGCCGCCGCGCGCTGCGCGTGGCCAACCCGCTCTCCGACGAGCAGCCGCTGCTGCGCACGAGCCTGCTCGCCAGCCTCCTCGACGTGCTGCGGCGCAACACCAGCCGCGGCGCGGGCGACGTGGCGCTGTTCGAGGTCGGCCGGGTCACCCGCCCGGTCGACGGCGCCCCGCCCGCCCCGCTGCTGGGGGTCGAGCGGCGTCCCACCGACGCCGAGCTGGCGGCGCTGGAGGCCGCGGTGCCGCCCCAGCCGGTGCGCCTCGCCGGCCTCCTGGCCGGGCGCCGCGAGCCGGCCGGCTGGTGGGGTCCGGGCCGCGCCGCCGACTCCACCGACGCGGTGGCCGCCGCCCTGCGCGCGGCCGAGGTGCTCGGGGTGGCGCTGACGGCGACCTCCGACGTCCACGCCCCCTGGCACCCCGGGCGCTGCGCCGCGCTGTCCCTGCTCGACGGCACCCTCGTCGGGCACGCGGGGGAGCTGCACCCCGCGGTCGTGGCGGCGCTGGACCTGCCCGCGCGCACGGTGGCGTTCGAGCTCGACCTCGACGTGCTCGTCGCCGCGGCCCCCGACGTCGTCGCCGCGCCGCGGCTGTCCTCCTTCCCCCTGGCCAAGGAGGACCTGGCGCTCGTCGTCGACGCCGCCGTGCCGGCGGAGGAGGTGCGCCAGGCCCTGCTCGCGGGGCTGGTGGACGCCGGCCACGGAGACCTCGTCGAGGACGTGCACCTCTTCGACGTCTACACCGGCGCCCAGGTGCCGGCGGGGTCGCGCTCGCTGGCCTTCGCCCTGCGGCTGCGCGCGCCCGACCGCACCCTCACGGCCGCCGACGCCGCGGCGGTCCGCGACGCCGCCCTGGCCGAGGCCAACCGGCGCACGGGGGCGGTCCTGCGCAGCTGAGCGCGGCGCGCCGGCCCGCGACCGACCGGCTTCGCGGTCACGGGCTAGGCGGTCACGGGCTGGCGCAGGACCGTCCGCAGCCGCGCGGGGTCGGTTCGGCGCGCGTCGGAGAGGTAGACCTCGTGGTGGCGGCCGGTGGGCCGGAAGCCGTGCGCGGGCAGGACCTCGCGGTGCAGGCGCTCCAGGACGGGCCCCTCGTCGTCGTAGGGGCCCACGTGGAGCACCTGCACGCTGAGGCCCTCGGCGAGCCGCTCGCGGCGGAGCAGGCCGAGCGCCGGGAGGTCCTTCCCCCGCAGGGCTGCCAGCGCCTCGTCGACGAGGTCGGCGGGGACCCACGCGGGCTGGGTGATCATGAGGGTCCAGTCCCAGGCGCCCTTGTCGCGGGCGACGAAGGCGTCCAGGTCGTCGGCGGACCACAGGCCCTCCAGCGGCCCGACGACGTGCACGCGCCCGAGCGCCGCCCTCGCCGCGGCGCGCACGGCGTAGGACGCCGCGTACAGCGCCGCGACGGCCTCGCGGTAGGCGGTCGAGGTGTTCGGGTCGCCGTGCCCGTCGACCGCGAGGAAGTCCTGCGGCGGCACGTCGACGACCTCGAACCGCCCCGCCCGCGGGGCGTACAGGTCCCGGTGCTCCTTCTTCACGTCGTGGACCACCACCGCGGCCTCCTCAGGTGAGCCGTGCCCCCGGCTCCGCCGACCGGGTCGGCACCAGCGTGGCACCGGTGTGGCCCCGGCGTGGCACCGTGAGCGCCGTGACGTCCCTGCGCGCGACCGCTCCCGGCCTGCTGGCCGTGGCCCTCGCCACCGCCGTGGCGTTCGCCGTCGCCCGCGCGGTCCCCGGCGTGAACGCCTCGACCGCGGCGGTGGTCCTGGGAGCGCTGGCGGCCAACCTCGGCCTGCACCGCCCGGTGCTGCGCCCCGGCACCGGCGTGGCCTCCCGGCGCCTCCTGCGGGTCGCCGTCGTGCTCCTGGGCCTCCAGCTCGCCCTGCCGCAGCTGCGCGCGCTGGGCCTGGCCGGCCTGGGGGTCGTCGTCCTGACCGTCGCGGTGACCTTCACGGGCACCCGCCTGCTGGGCCGGCTGCTGGGGGTGCCGCCGGCGCGGTCGCTGCTGGTCGCCACCGGCTTCTCGATCTGCGGCGCGTCGGCCGTCGCCGCGATGCGCGACGTCGCCGACGCCGACGAGGACGACACCGCCGTCGCGATCGCCCTGGTCACCCTCTGCGGCAGCCTGGCGATCGTCGTCCTGCCGGCGCTGCGCGGCCCGCTGGGGCTCGACCCGGCGGCCTTCGGCAGCTGGGTCGGGGCGAGCGTGCACGACGTCGGCCAGACCGTGGCCACCGCCACCCGCGTCCCCGGCGCGCTCGAGGCCGCGGTGGTCGTCAAGCTCAGCCGGGTGGTGCTCCTGGCCCCGCTGGTGGCCGGCGTCGCGCTGGCCCGCCGCCGGGGCGGCGCCGCCGCGGCCGGGGGCGCCTCCCGGCCGCCGCTGCTGCCGCTCTTCGTCGTCGGCTTCCTCGCGGCCATCGCCGTGGCCAGCACCGGCCTGCTCCCGGCCGGGGTGCTCGACGCCGCCGGCGCGGCCCAGCAGGTGCTGCTCGTCGCCGCCCTCGTCGGCCTCGGCACCGGCATCCACTGGCGGACCCTGCGCCGCACTGGCGGGCGCTCCCTCGTGCTCGGCCTGTCCAGCTGGGTGCTCGTCGCCGGGGTGGCGTACGCCGGGGTGCTCCTGCTCGGTCGCTGACGCCGCCCGACCCGGGCCCTGGCTAGGCTCGGTCGCCGTGACGACGCCACCGGCCGCCCGCACCGCCCTGGCCACCGGGGCCTCCAGCGGCATCGGCCGCGAGCTGGCCCTGGGCCTGGCGCGCGAGGGCCTGGCCGTGGGGCTGCTCGGGCGGGACGCCGGCCGGCGGGCCGCCGTGGCGCGCGAGGCGGCGGCGCTCGGGGCCGGCGTGCGCACGGCCACCGCGACCGCCGACGTCACCGACCTCGCCCAGGTGCGCGCCGCGGTCACCGCCGTGGAGGCCGCCCTCGGCCCGGTGGGCCTGCTCGTCTCCAGCGCCGGGACGATCGAGGCCGCCGAGGCGCCCATCTGGGAGGCGGACCCCGACGAGTGGCGCTCGGTCGTCGAGGCGAGCCTGCTCGGCTCCTTCCACGCCGTGCGGGCCGTCGTGCCGGGCATGGTCGAGCGCGGCGGGGGCCGCGTCGTCGACCTCAACTCCGGCTCCGGCACCCGCGACTCCGCCGTCAACACCGCCTACTTCGCCGCCAAGACCGGGCTGTTCCGGATCGGCGGGGCGCTGCACGCGGCCGGGTACGACCGCGGGCTGCGGGCGGTCGAGCTCGCCCCCGGCGTCGTCGACACCCCGATGACGCGCGCGATGCCGGCCCACGAGGGGCGCACCGAGTGGACCGACCCGGCCGACGTCGTCGCCCTCGTCGTCGCCTTCGCCCGCGGCGAGCTCGACGGCTGGTCCGGGCGCATGGTGCGCGCCGGCGTCGACGACGTCGCGACCCTGCGGCGCCTCGCCGAGCAGGGGCTGGACGCCGGGGCGCGCACCCTGCGCCTGCGCCCCTACGGCCCCGCGGACCCGCTCGCCTGACGCGCTCGGAGCAGATCCGTGTGAACAGGGCGTAACGGGCAGTCGCGGAGCCGCGGACGGTGCTTGGGTGGTGGTCGTCCGCAGCGCCGTGGACATCCACCACTTCCCCGGGGGAACCGTGTCGAACCGCCGTCTCACCACCGCAGCCCTCGTCGGGCTCATCTCCGCAGGCACGGTCTGCACGGCCGCCCCGGTGTTCGCGGACCCGCCGGGAGCTGCCGACCCGGTCCCGCCCTCCGTCATCACCGCCGGGCCCGACGCCCCGGAGGGGTACCCGCGCCAGACGCCGCTGCCCGTCCCGGCCGCCGACCCCGTCGACGCCTCCCTCGCCCGGGGGGCGGTGCCCTACGCCGACATCGCGCCGATGCTCAACGACTGGATGGGACGCAGCGACCGGGTCTCGGCCGAGGTGGTGGGCCAGTCCACCCTCGGGCGCGACATCTACCTCGTCACCGTGACTGCGCCGGAGTCGCGCGAGCAGGCAGCGCACCAGCGCGCCTGGCGCGACGAGATCAAGGACGACGCGGAGGCCGCGGCCGCGGACGAGGTGCTGCAGGAGGGGTACAAGACCCCGATCTGGTTCAACGGCAACATCCACGGCAACGAGTGGGAGGGCACCGACGCCGCGATGGCGTACATCGAGGAGGTCGCGTTCTCCACCGACCCGGCCGTCGCGGACCTGCTCGCGGGCAACCGCCTGTACTTCACGGTCACCAACAACCCCGACGGCCGCGTCCTGGGCCAGCGGCGCACCGGCCTGGACCTGGACCCCAACCGCGACTTCATCACCAACACGACGCCGGAGACCAGGCTCGTGCGCGACCTGACCCAGGAGATCCAGCCCGCGTTCTTCGTCGACGTGCACGGCTACACCGGCGTCCTGCAGGTCGAGCCCTGCGGTCCGCCGCACGGTGAGAACTACGACTACGACCTGTTCATCCCGCACGCCTACGCCGCGGCGCTGGCGATCGAGGAGGACGTCGTGGAGGCCGAGATCCCCGGCAACACCTACCGCGCGCCGGACGGCTCGGTGACCACGGAGAACACCGGGCAGATCCAGATCCCCTACCGCGACATCCCCTCCGGCTGGGACGACTGGCCGCCGATCTTCACCGCGCAGTACGTGGCCTTCCACGGCGCGGTCTCCTACACCGTGGAGCTGCCGCTGGGCCGCGCCTCGCTGGACCCGGCCGACCCGGCGCTGGACACCCCCGAGGAGGTGGCGGCGACCAACGCCGGCAACTCCGGCGTCGACACCGCGGTGGGCCGCCAGGTGATCGACAGCACCGTGGACTACGTCGTCGACAACGCGGACGAGCTGCTCGACAACCAGATCGAGATCTTCCGTCGCGGCGACGCCGGGGAGGAGCTGCGCGACATCCCGGCCGGCGGAGGCGACGTCGCGGGTCCGCAGCAGTGGAAGGAGCTGTGGGACGAGGACGACCGCTACCGCGCCGAGCTGCCCCGCGCCTACGTGATCCCCGTGGGGGAGGGCCAGCGCTCGGAGACGGACGCGGCCGCGCTGGTCGACCACCTGCTGGCCCACGAGATCGAGGTGGAGCGGTCCACCGAGGCCTTCGCCGCTGGAGGCACCGAGTACCCGGCCGGCTCCTACGTGGTCGACATGCACCAGCCGCTGCGCGGCCTGGCGAACGCCCTCCTCGACGAGGGGAGCGACATCTCCGACCGCGTGCCGACGATGTACGACATCTCGGGGTGGAGCCTGTCGCTGCTGTGGGGCGCCACCGTGGACGAGGTGGGCGCCACCACCGACGAGGACCTCGGGGTGAGCGTCGAGCCGGTCGCCGTCGCGGCGCCCACGGGTGCGCTGCCCGAGGAGGGGCCCCTGCGCCTGGAGGTGCGCGGCGCCGACGAGTGGCGGGCCGTGAACACGCTGCTCGCCGAGGGCGTGGCCGTCACGGCCTTCACCGACGGCTCGGTCGTGGTGCCCGCGGACGCGCACGACGCCGCGGCCGGCGTGGCCGAGCGCTTCGGCGTCGCCTTCACCACGGACGACGGCAGCGGCACGGCGGGGGAGGCCACCGCCCTCCACCCGCTCCAGGTGGGCTGGACCGGCGCCTCCGAGGACCTCCTCAGCCTCCAGGACCTCGGCTTCACCGAGCTCACCGAGGTCACCCCGGAGGGGCTGGCGGACGGTTCCGTCGACCTGGGCGCGCTGGACGTCCTCTGGCTCGGGGACGGGCTGGAGCTCCCGGCCGAGGGCGAGGGAGCGCTGGCCCCTGAGCAGGTCCAGGCGGCCCAGGACGAGGTCTTCGCCTACCTCGCGGCCGGTGGCGGCTTCGCCGGCCACGGCCCGGGCGCCGACGCCTTCGCCAACGCCTTCGGGGTCTGGACGTCGACCGCGGTGACCGCCCGCGGGGACGCCAACGGCGTCGTCGAGGTGGACAGCGCGGAGCGCGGACCGCTCGCCGCCTACGCCCAGGAGCACGTCTTCGTCTACCCGCCGACGTGGTTCACCGAGCTGAGCGAGGGCGTGCAGGTCGACCAGACCTACGGGGAGTTCACCGCGGGCCACTGGCGCCAGACCGACCCCAGCGACGAGGTCCCCGCGCCCGCTGCGGACGACCCGGCCGCGGCGCTGGGCCAGGCGGCCGCCATCTCCACGACCACCGCCTCAGGTGGCCGGGCGCTCGTCCTCGGCAGCGACCCGGTGTTCCGCACGCACCCCAAGGGAGCGCTGTCCACCGTGGCGCGGTCGCTGTTCTGGGCCGCTGGAGCCAGCTGACCTCCTGGAGGGCGGCTCCAGCCGACTGCGCATAACGATGCATCACCGTGTATGGTCGTGTGCATGGTGAGAGTCGCGGTCGCGGGCGCCAGCGGGTACGCCGGGGGAGAGGCCCTCAGGCTGCTGCTGGCCCACCCCGACGTCGAGGTCGGCGCTGTCACCGCGGGTGGCAGCGCCGGCTCTCGGCTGGGGGAGCACCACCCGAACCTCCTGCCGCTGGCCGACCGCGTGCTCGGCCCGACCACGGCCGAGGCGCTCGCGGGCGCGGACGCCGTCGTCCTGGCCCTGCCGCACGGGCAGTCCGCCGCGCTGGCCCCCCAGCTGCCCGACGACGTCGTCGTCCTCGACTGCGGCGCCGACCACCGCCTGCGCGACGCCGCCGCGTGGGGCGAGTTCTACGGCAGCGACCACGCCGGCACCTGGCCCTACGGCCTGCCTGAGCTGCCGCTGGCCGGCGGTCCCCGCGGCCGCGACGCCCTGGCCGGCGCCCGCCGGGTCGCGGTGCCGGGCTGCTACCCGACGGCCACCTCCCTGGCCCTGGCCCCGGGCTTCGCCGCGGGGCTCCTGGAGCCCGACGACGTCGTCGTGGTCGCCGCCTCGGGCACCTCCGGCGCCGGCCGCAAGACCTCCGCGCACCTGCTCGGCGCCGAGGTGATGGGCTCGATGTCGCCCTACGGCGTCGGTGGCACCCACCGGCACACCCCCGAGGTGGAGCAGAACCTCTCCGCCGCGGCCGGCGAGGCGGTGCGGGTCAGCTTCACCCCGACCCTCGCCCCGATGCCCCGCGGCATCCTCGCCACGTGCACCGCGCGGTTGCGCACGAGCGGCGGCGCGCGCCCCGGCGCGGACGCCGTGCGCGCGGCGTGGGCCGCCGCCTACGCCGACGAGCCGTTCGTGCACGTGCTGCCCGAGGGCCGCTGGCCGCGCACCGCCGACACCCTCGGCGCCAACACCGTGCTGCTGCAGGTCGCGGTGGACGAGCGGGTCGGCCGGGTGGTCGTCGTGGCCGCGGTCGACAACCTCACCAAGGGCACCGCCGGCGCGGCCGTGCAGTGCCTCAACCTCGCGCTGGGCCTGCCCGAGACCACGGGCCTCCCGCTGGTGGGGGTGGCGCCGTGAGGCTCGTCGAGCACGACGGCGCCGTCTACGTCGTCCGGCTCCCCGCCGACGCGCCCGACCCGGTCTGGGCCCGCGGCGGCCCGCTGGTCTCGGTGACTCGCACTCCCCACGAGCTCAGCGTCGTCTGCCCCGCCGCCGCCGTCCCCGAGCAGCTGCCCGGGCCGGTGCAGGGACCGTTCGCGGTGTTCGAGGTCGAGGGCCCGCTGGACTTCGCGCTCACCGGCGTCCTCGCCGGGCTGCTGAGGCCGCTGGCCGACGGCGGCGTCAGCGTCTTCGCGATGTCCACCTACGACACCGACTGGGTGCTCGTGCCCGCGAGCAGCACGGCCGAGGCCCGCGTCGCGTGGCGCTCGGCCGGTCACGACGTCCGGGCGGCAGCCGCCCAGAACGAGGAGGTCCGATGAGCGTCACCGGTCCCGCCGGCTTCCGCGCGGCGGGGGTGACCGCAGGGCTCAAGGCCAGCGGCCGCCCCGACGTCGCGCTCGTCGTCAACGACGGCCCCCGCCACGACGCCGCGGTGGTGCTGACCACCAACCGGGTCCAGGCCGCCCCGGTGCGCTGGACGCGCCAGGCCCTGGCCGACGGCCGCTGCGACGCCGTCGTCCTCAACTCCGGCGGCGCCAACGCCTGCACCGGCCCCGCCGGCTTCGTCGACGCCCACGCCACCGCCGAGCACGTGGCCCAGCTGCTCGGTGTCGCTGCGGCGGACGTCGCGGTGTGCTCGACCGGGCTGATCGGCGAGCGGCTGCCGATGGAGCAGCTGCTCACCGGCGTCTCGGTCGCCGGCGCGAGCCTGTCCGCCGAGGGCGGGCCCGAGGCGGCCGGGGCGATCATGACGACCGACACCGTGGCGAAGCAGGCGCTGCTCGCCGGGGGTGGCGCGGACGCCGGGTGGAGCGTCGGCGGGATGGCCAAGGGCGCGGGCATGCTCGCCCCCGGCCTGGCCACGATGCTCGTCGTCCTCACCACCGACGCCGTGGCCGAGCCCGCCGTCCTCGACGCCGTCCTGCGCGCCGCGACGCGCACGACGTTCGAGCGCGTCGACTCCGACGGCTGCATGTCCACCAACGACACGGTGCTGCTCCTGGCCTCGGGGGCCAGCGGCGTCGAGCCGGACGCCGCCGCGCTGGGGGAGGCGGTCACCGCCGTCTGCGCCGACCTGGCCCGCCAGCTCGTGGCCGACGCCGAGGGCGCCAGCCACGACATCGCCGTCGACGTCGTGGGCGCCGCGAGCGAGGACGAGGCGGTGGAGGTCGGCCGCGCGGTCGCCCGCAGCAACCTCCTCAAGGCCGCGATCTTCGGCCAGGACCCCAACTGGGGCCGCGTGCTCGCCGCGGTCGGCACGACCGCCGCCGCCTTCGACCCCGACGCCCTCGACGTCGCCTTCAACGGCGTGCAGGTCTGCCGGGCCGGTGCGATCGGCGACGACCGCGCCGGCGTCGACCTGTCCGGGCGCGAGGTGCGGATCCGGGTCGACCTCCACGCAGGCACCGCCGGGGCCACGGTGTGGACCAACGACCTCACCCACGACTACGTCCACGAGAACAGCGCGTACTCGACGTGAGCACTCCTGCCGTCACCGCTCTGACCGCCGCCGACAAGGCGAGCGTCCTCGTCGAGGCCCTGCCCTGGCTCCAGCGCTTCCGCGGCGCGCTCGTCGTCGTCAAGTACGGCGGCAACGCCATGGTCGACGCCCAGCTCAAGCGGGCCTTCGCCGAGGACATCACCTTCCTGCGCCTGGCCGGCCTGCGCCCCGTCGTCGTGCACGGCGGCGGCCCGCAGATCTCCGCGATGCTCGACCGCCTGGGGATCCCCAGCGAGTTCCGCGGCGGCCTGCGCGTGACGACGCCCGAGGTGATGGACGTCGTCCGCATGGTGCTCACCGGGCAGGTGGGGCGCGAGCTCGTGGGCCTGCTCAACAGCTTCGGGCCGCACGCGGTGGGCCTCTCCGGCGAGGACGGCGGCCTGTTCACCGCCGAGCGCCGCTCCGCCGTCGTCGACGGGGAGCCGGTGGACGTCGGCCTGGTCGGCGACGTCACGGCCGTCGACCCGACCGCCGTGCTCGACCTCCTCGAGGCCGGCCGGATCCCCGTCGTGTCCACGATCGCGCCGGACGCCGACAGCGCGGGAGTGCTCAACGTGAACGCCGACACCGCGGCGGCCGCGCTGGCCACGGCGCTGGGGGCGCGCAAGCTCATCGTCCTCACCGACGTCGAGGGCCTCTACGCCGACTGGCCCGACCGCTCCTCGCTCGTCAGCCGGATCACGGCCGACGAGCTGGAGCGCGTGCTGCCCGGCCTGCAGTCGGGCATGGTGCCGAAGATGGAGGCGTGCCTGCGGGCCGCGCGCGGCGGCGTCGAGCGCGCGCACGTCGTCGACGGCCGCGCCCCGCACTCCCTGCTGCTCGAGGTCTTCACGAACTCCGGCACCGGCACGATGGTCGTCCCGTGAGCGCCCTCGACCCTCTCGGCGCCGAGCTCGTGAGCGCGCCCACCGGCAGCAGCGCCGACGTCCTCGCCCGCTACGCCGGGGCCGTGCTCGGCACCTACGGCACCCCGCAGCGCGTGCTCGTGCGCGGGGAGGGGGCGCTGGTCTGGGACGCCGAGGGGCGCCGCTACGTGGACCTGCTCGGCGGCATCGCGACGGCGGTGCTCGGCCACGCCCACCCGCTGCTGACCGCCGCGGTCACCACGCAGCTGGCCACGCTGGGCCACGTCTCGAACTTCTTCGCCACCCCGGTGCAGGTCGCGCTGGCCGAGCGGCTGCTGGGCGTGCTGCGCGCCCCGGCCGGCTCGGGGGTCTTCTTCGCCAACTCCGGCGCGGAGGCCAACGAGGCCGCGTTCAAGATCGCCCGGCGCACGGGGCGCCCCCGCGTCATCTCCGCGCTCGGCGCCTTCCACGGCCGCACGATGGGCGCACTGTCGCTGACCGCCAACCCCGCCTACCGCGAGCCGTTCGAGCCGCTGGTGCCGGGCGTGGAGCGGGTGCCGTACGGCGACGTCGACGCCCTCGCGGCCCTCGTGGCGCGGGCGCCGCACGAGGTCGCCGCGGTCTTCCTCGAGCCGGTGCAGGGCGAGGGCGGCGTCCTGCCCGCGCCCGGCGGCTACCTCGCCGCGGCCCGCGAGATCACCAGCGCGGCCGGCGCGCTGCTCGTGCTCGACGAGGTGCAGACCGGCATCGCCCGCACGGGCGCCTGGTTCGCCCACCAGCTGCCCGGCCTGGGGCTGCCGGACGGCGTCCTGCCCGACGTCGTCACCACCGCCAAGGGCCTCGGGGGCGGCATCCCGATCGGCGCCGCGGTCGCGCTGGGGGAGCAGGTCGCCTCGCTGCTCGGCCCCGGCCAGCACGGCACGACCTACGGCGGCAACCCCGTCTCGGCCGCCGCGGGCCTCGCGGTGCTGCACGCGGTCGAGCGGGACTCCCTCGTGGAGGCCGCCGCGACGATCGGCACGACGCTGCACGCGGCGGTCGACGCCCTCGTGGCCGGCGGCGCCCCGCTCCTGCGCGGCGCCCGCGGCGCCGGGGCGCTCCAGGCGCTGCTGCTCGACGCGCCCGTCGCCAGGGCCTTCGCGGCCGCCGCCCTGGACGCCGGCTTCATCGTCAACGCCGTGGCCCCGGACGCCGTCCGCCTGGCCCCGCCGCTGGTGCTCACCGCCGGCCAGCTGGCCGAGTTCACCACCGCGCTCCCCGCGCTGCTGGAGCGCACCGCCACCACGCCCGGAGGGCCCTCGTGACGCGCCACTTCCTGCGGGACGACGACCTCGCCCCCGCCGAGCAGGCCGAGGTGCTCGAGCTGGCCCTGCGGCTGAAGGCCGACCGCGCCGCTGGCCGGCTGCACCCCCGCCCCCTGGACGGCCCGCGCGCGGTCGCCGTCCTCTTCGACAAGCCCTCCACGCGCACCCGGCTGTCCTTCAGCGTCGGCGTCGCCGAGCTGGGCGGGTACCCGGTCGTCATCGACGCCGCCACGAGCCAGCTCGGGCGCGGGGAGCCCGCCGCCGACACCGCCCGGGTGCTGGAGCGCCAGGTCGCCGCGATCGTCTGGCGCACGTTCGCGCAGTCGGCGCTGGAGGAGATGGCGGCGCACAGCCGCGTCCCGGTGGTCAACGCCCTCACCGACCTGCTGCACCCCTGCCAGGTCCTGGCCGACCTGCTCACCCTCGCCGAGCGCACCGGCGGCGTCGCGGCCCTGCCCGGGCAGCGGCTGGCCTACCTCGGCGACGGGGCGAACAACATGGCCAACAGCTACGCCCTGGGCGGCGCCGTGGCGGGCCTCCACGTGCGGATCGGCACGCCCGCCAGCCACCTGCCCGACCCCGGCGTGCTCGACACCGCCCGGGCGGTCGCGGCCGGCACGGGGGGCTCCGTCGAGGTCGTGCACGACGCCGCCGCCGCGGTCGAGGGCGCCGACGTCGTCGCCACCGACACGTGGGTCTCGATGGGCCAGGAGGGCGAGGCCGCGGAGCGCTCCGCCCCCTTCGCCCCGTTCGCGGTGACGACCGACCTCATGGCCGGCGCCGCGCCGGGGGCCGGCGTCCTGCACTGCCTGCCCGCGTACCGGGGCAAGGAGGTCGCGGCCGAGCTCGTCGACGGCCCCGGCTCCTGGGTGTGGGACGAGGCGGAGAACCGCCTGCACGCCCAGAAGGCGCTGCTCGTGTGGCTGCTGGAGCGCGCGTGAGCAGCCCCGGGCCTGCTGCGTCGTCCGCCATCCCCGCCACCCGCACGGCGCGCCACGCGCGCATCGTCGAGCTGCTCGGGCGCACGGCCGTGCGCAGCCAGACCGAGCTGGCCGACCTGCTCGCCGCCGACGGCCTCGTGGTCACCCAGGCGACGCTCTCGCGCGACCTCGTCGAGCTCGGCGCCGTGAAGGTGCGCTCGGCGCAGGGGCTGGTCTACGCCGTCCCGGCCGAGGGCGGCGACCGCACCCCCCGCCCGGCGGTGGGGGCCGGCGTCCTCGACGCCCGCCTGGCCCGCCTCGCGGAGGACCTCCTCGTCACCGCAGAGGCCTCCGCCAACCTCGTCGTGCTGCGCACCCCGCCGGGGGCCGCGCAGTTCCTCGCGAGCGCCGTCGACCACGCGGCCCTGCCCGACGTCCTGGGCTGCATCGCCGGCGACGACACCGTGCTGCTCGTCGCCCGCGATCCCGCGGGCGGCGCGGCCCTGGCCGAGCGGATGCTCGCCCTGGCCGCCGGCCGCGCCGCAGAAGCTCCCTCCACCACCCCCTCGACCCAAGGAGCCCCCTCGTGACCGATCGCGTCGTCCTCGCCTACTCCGGTGGCCTCGACACCTCCGTCGGCATCGGCTGGATCGCCGAGCGCACCGGCGCGGAGGTCGTCGCCGTCGCCGTCGACGTGGGCCAGGGCGGGGAGGACCTCGAGGTCATCCGCCAGCGCGCCCTGGACTGCGGCGCCGTCGAGGCCTACGTCGCCGACGCCCGCGACGAGTTCGCCGACGAGTACTGCCTGCCGGCCCTGCAGGCCAACGCCCTCTACATGGACCGCTACCCGCTGGTCTCGGCCATCTCGCGCCCGGTGATCGTCAAGCACCTCGCGGTCGCCGCGCGCCAGCACGGCGCGACCGTCGTGGCCCACGGCTGCACCGGCAAGGGCAACGACCAGGTGCGCTTCGAGGCCGGCATCGCCGCCATCGCGCCCGACCTCACCTGCATCGCGCCGATCCGCGACCTCGCCCTCACCCGCGACAAGGCGATCGAGTTCGCGGAGAAGAACTCCCTGCCGATCGAGACGACGAAGAAGAACCCGTTCTCCATCGACCAGAACGTCTGGGGCCGCGCGGTCGAGACGGGCTTCCTCGAGGACATCTGGAACGCCCCGACCGAGAACGTGTACTCCTACACCTCCGACCCGGCGACCCCCCGCGAGGCCGACGAGGTCGTCATCACCTTCGAGGGCGGGCGCCCCGTGGCGATCGACGGGACACCGGTCACCGTCCTGCAGGCCATCGAGCAGCTCAACGCGCGCGCCGGCGCCCAGGGCGTCGGGCGCCTGGACATGGTCGAGGACCGCCTGGTCGGCATCAAGAGCCGCGAGGTCTACGAGGCCCCCGGCGCCATCGCGCTGATCACCGCCCACGCCGAGCTCGAGGACGTGACGATCGAGCGCGAGCAGGCCCGCTTCAAGCGGACCGTCGGCCAGCGCTGGGCCGAGCTGGTCTACGACGGCCTGTGGTTCTCCCCGCTCAAGCGCTCCCTCGACGCCTTCGTGGCGAGCACCCAGGAGCACGTGACCGGCGACGTCCGCCTCACCCTGCACGCCGGGCGCGCGGTGCCCACCGGCCGGCGCAGCACCCACAGCCTCTACGACCACTCCCTGGCCACCTACGACTCCGGCGACACCTTCGACCAGTCGCTGGCCAAGGGCTTCGTCGAGCTGTGGGGCCTGCCCTCGCGCATCGCCTCCGCGCGCGACGAGCGCGTCGCCGGCGCCCCCCGGGTCCAGGGGTGAGCGTTCCCGACAGCGGCGCACCGGTCTCCCTCTGGGGAGGCCGGTTCGCCGGCGGCCCCGCGCAGGCCCTCGCGGAGCTGTCCCGCAGCACCCACTTCGACTGGCGGCTGGCGCCCTACGACGTCACCGCCTCGATGGCGCACGCCCGGGTGCTGCACGGCGCGGGCCTGCTCACCGACGACCAGCTCACCGGGATGCTCGGTGCGCTGGAGCAGCTGCTCACCGACGTCCGCAGCGGCGCCTTCGGGCCCGCGCCGGAGGACGAGGACGTGCACACGGCCCTGGAGCGCGGCCTGATCGAGCGCGCCGGCGCTGACCTGGGCGGGCGGCTGCGCGCCGGGCGCTCGCGCAACGACCAGATCGCCACCCTGCTCCGGATGTACCTGCGCGACGCCGGCCGCCGCCTGAGCGCGCTGCTGTCCGAGCTCGTCTCGGTCATCGCCGACCAGGCCGAGGCGCACGCCGGCGCGCCGATGCCGGGGCGCACGCACCTCCAGCACGCGCAGCCGGTGCTGCTGGGCCACCACCTGCTCGCCCACGCGTGGGCGCTGCTGCGCGACGTCGACCGCCTCGCCGACTGGGACGACCGCGCGGCGGTCTCGCCGTACGGCAGCGGGGCGCTGGCGGGCTCCTCGCTGGGGCTGGACCCCGAGGCGGTGGCGGCCGAGCTCGGCTTCGCGGGGTCGGTCGCCAACAGCATCGACGGGACGGCGTCGCGGGACGTCGCGGCGGAGTTCGCCTTCGTCGCAGCGATGGTCGGCGTCGACCTCTCGCGCCTGGCCGAGGAGGTCGTCCTGTGGGCGACCAAGGAGTTCGGCTTCGTCGCCCTCGACGACGCCTACTCGACCGGGTCGAGCATCATGCCGCAGAAGAAGAACCCCGACGTGGCCGAGCTCGCCCGCGGCAAGGCCGGCCGGCTCATCGGCGACCTGGCCGGGCTGCTCGCCACGCTCAAGGGCCTGCCGCTGGCGTACAACCGCGACCTGCAGGAGGACAAGGAGCCGGTCTTCGACGCCGTGGACACCCTCGAGGTGCTGCTCCCGGCGTTCATCGGCATGGTCGCCACGCTCCGGTTCGACACCGCGCGGATGGCCGAGCTGGCGCCGCAGGGCTTCTCCCTCGCCACCGACGTGGCCGAGCACCTCGTGCGCTCCGGCGTCGCGTTCCGGGTCGCCCACGAGGTGGCCGGCGCGTGCGTGCGGGCGTGCGAGGAGCGGGGGATCGAGCTGGGCGACCTCACCGACGCCGAGCTCGCCGCGATCTCGCCCGACCTGGGCCCGGACGTGCGCGAGGTGCTCACCGTGGCCGGGTCGCTGGCCTCGCGCTCGGCCCGCGGCGGGACCGCCCCGGTGCGGGTGGTCGAGCAGCTCGCGGAGCTGCGCGACGCCCTCGCCGCGCTCCGGCCGGTGTGAGCGCTCCGCTCGACCGGTCGTTCTTCGACCGCGAGGTGCTGGAGGTGGCGGGCGACCTGCTCGGCCGCGTCGTCGAGCACCGGACGCCGGCCGGCGCGGTCGCCGTCCGGCTCACCGAGGTCGAGGCGTACGCCGGCCCCGGCGACCCGGGCTCGCACGCCGCGCGGGGGAGCACCCCGCGCACGGCGGTGATGTTCGGGGAGCCGGGGCACGCCTACGTCTACTTCAGCTACGGCATGCACTGGTGCGCCAACCTCGTGTGCGGGCCGTCGGGGCGGGCGTCGGCGGTGCTCCTGCGCGGGGGGGAGGTCGTCGACGGCGTCGAGCTCGCGCGCTCGCGGCGCCCCGCCGCCCGCCGCGACGTCGACCTCGCGCGCGGCCCGGCCCGCCTCGCCGGGGCGCTGGGGCTCACGGGCGCCGACACCGGGGCCGACCTGTGCGCCCCGGGCGCGGTGCTCCGCGTGCTGCCCGGCGCCGGGCCGGCTGCGCAGTCCCAGCCGGTGCGGTGGGGCCCGCGGGTCGGCGTCAGCGGGCCCGGCGGGGACGCCGAGCGGTACCCCTGGCGGGCCTGGGTCGAGGGCGAACCCACGGTCTCGCCCTACCGGGCTGCGGCGCCGCGACGGCGTCCGGCACGCTGGGCGGCGCCCGACCCACCACCCGAGGAGCTCTCGTGACCCACGTCCTGGACGACCTGCGCTGGCGCGGCGTGCTGGCGCAGACCACCGACGAGGCCGCCCTGCGCGCGGCCCTGGACGCGGGGCGGGTCACCTTCTACGTCGGGTTCGACCCCACGGCGCCGAGCCTGCACATCGGCAACCTCGTGCAGCTCATCACCGCGCGGCGCCTCCAGGACGCCGGCCACCGCCCGCTGGCCCTCGTCGGCGGCTCCACCGGGCTCATCGGCGACCCGAAGATGGCGGGGGAGCGGGTGCTCAACGACCCCGCCACCGTCGCCAGCTGGGTCGAGCGGCTCCAGCGCCAGATCGCGCCGTTCCTCTCCAGCGAGGGCCCGAACGCCGTGGTGGCGGTGAACAACCTCGACTGGACGGCGCCGCTGTCGGCCATCGACTTCCTGCGCGACGTCGGCAAGCACTTCCGGGTGAACCGGATGCTCACCAAGGAGTCGGTGAGCGCGCGCCTGGAGTCGCAGGAGGGCATCAGCTTCACCGAGTTCAGCTACCAGATACTCCAGGGGATGGACTACCTCGAGCTGTTCCGCCGCTACGGCTGCGTCCTGCAGACCGGGGGGAGCGACCAGTGGGGGAACATCACGAGCGGGGTCGACCTCGTCCACCGGGTGGAGCACGCGTCGGTGCACGCGCTGTCCACGACGCTGGTGACCAAGCCCGACGGCACGAAGTTCGGGAAGACGGAGACCGGCACGGTGTGGCTCGACCCCGAGCTCACCAGCCCCTACGCCTTCTACCAGTTCTGGCTGGGGGCCGAGGACGCCGGCGTCGACGGCTACCTGCGGATCTTCAGCTTCCGCACGCGGGAGGAGCTGGAGGCGCTCGCGGCCGAGACGGCGGAGCGCCCCCAGGTCCGAGCGGCCCAGCGGGCGCTGGCCCAGGACGTCACCACCCTGGTGCACGGCGCCGAGGCGACCGCCCGGGTGGAGGCGGCCAGCGCGGCCCTGTTCGGCCGGGGCGAGCTCGCGGCGCTCGACGCGGCCACGCTGCGCGACGCCGTGGCCGAGCTGCCGACCACGCGGGTCGCGCCGGGGGAGCCCCTGGACGTCCCGCGCCTCCTCGCGGCCGCCGGGGTGGTGCCCAGCGTCTCCGCCGGGCGCCGCGCCGTCGCCGAGGGAGGGGCGTACGTCAACAACGCCCGGGTCGAGGACGCCGAGGCGCCGGTCGACCCCTCCGCGCTGCTGCACGGCCGCTGGCTCGTGCTGCGCCGCGGGCGACGGACCCTCGCCGCGGTCGAGGTCGCGCCGGCCTGAGGCGCCGCGCCGGGTGTCGTCCGCGTGACGGGCGTGTGACCAGCAGGGATGTGGCGGACGACCGGACAGGGCCCCCCGGGTTTGACGACCGCGTCGCCCCGACGTACTGTTCTACTCGTTCGCCCGGCAGGGAGGAACGGACACCGAGAGGTGGACGGGCCCCAGCGGGTGGGCCACCCGGCACGGAAACCAGCGGCCCACGCGGTCGTGTGGTCCCGTGCCACGAACTGAAGCCCCGAGAACGGCTCGAAAGGTCGGGACTGGGTTGCGTCCGTTCTTTGAGAACTCAACAGCGTGTCAGTAGTCGATGCCAAGTTCTAGGTCGTCGCTTGCTGCTGGTCTTGCTCCTTCCTGGGGTGGGCTGGTGGTGGTGGTGGCTGTGTTCTTGGTTCGAAGATGGATGTCAGTTGTGATGTCTTTTTCGGCCAGTTCTGTTTCCGTGCTCGTTCTTCGGGGTGGGTGCGGAGTCTTGTTTGGCTCGTCTGTGCCTGGTTCGTCCGGGGATGGGTAGGTCGAGTAGGCATCAACGGAGAGTTTGATCCTGGCTCAGGACGAACGCTGGCGGCGTGCTTAACACATGCAAGTCGAACGGTGATCCCCAGCTTGCTGGGGTGATCAGTGGCGAACGGGTGAGTAACACGTGAGCAACCTGCCCCCGACTCTGGGATAACTCCGGGAAACCGGGGCTAATACCGGATATGACATCGCCTCGCATGGGGTGGTGTGGAAAGTTCTTCGGTCGGGGATGGGCTCGCGGCCTATCAGCTTGTTGGTGGGGTGATGGCCTACCAAGGCGACGACGGGTAGCCGGCCTGAGAGGGCGACCGGCCACACTGGGACTGAGACACGGCCCAGACTCCTACGGGAGGCAGCAGTGGGGAATATTGCGCAATGGGCGAAAGCCTGACGCAGCGACGCCGCGTGAGGGATGAAGGCCTTCGGGTTGTAAACCTCTTTCAGCAGGGAAGAAGCGAAAGTGACGGTACCTGCAGAAGAAGCACCGGCTAACTACGTGCCAGCAGCCGCGGTAATACGTAGGGTGCAAGCGTTGTCCGGAATTATTGGGCGTAAAGAGCTCGTAGGCGGTTTGTCGCGTCTGCTGTGAAAACGCGGGGCTCAACTCCGCGCCTGCAGTGGGTACGGGCAGACTAGAGTGCAGTAGGGGAGACTGGAATTCCTGGTGTAGCGGTGGAATGCGCAGATATCAGGAGGAACACCGGTGGCGAAGGCGGGTCTCTGGGCTGTAACTGACGCTGAGGAGCGAAAGCGTGGGGAGCGAACAGGATTAGATACCCTGGTAGTCCACGCCGTAAACGTTGGGCGCTAGGTGTGGGGCTCATTCCACGAGTTCCGTGCCGCAGCTAACGCATTAAGCGCCCCGCCTGGGGAGTACGGCCGCAAGGCTAAAACTCAAAGGAATTGACGGGGCCCCGCACAAGCGGCGGAGCATGCGGATTAATTCGATGCAACGCGAAGAACCTTACCAAGGCTTGACATGCAGGGAAATCTCCCAGAGATGGGAGGTCCGCAAGGGTTCCTGCACAGGTGGTGCATGGTTGTCGTCAGCTCGTGTCGTGAGATGTTGGGTTAAGTCCCGCAACGAGCGCAACCCTCGTCCTATGTTGCCAGCGCGTGATGGCGGGGACTCATAGGAGACTGCCGGGGTCAACTCGGAGGAAGGTGGGGATGACGTCAAATCATCATGCCCCTTATGTCTTGGGCTTCACGCATGCTACAATGGCCAGTACAAAGGGCTGCGAGACCGTGAGGTGGAGCGAATCCCAAAAAGCTGGTCTCAGTTCGGATCGGGGTCTGCAACTCGACCCCGTGAAGTCGGAGTCGCTAGTAATCGCAGATCAGCAACGCTGCGGTGAATACGTTCCCGGGGCTTGTACACACCGCCCGTCACGTCACGAAAGTCGGTAACACCCGAAGCCGGTGGCCCAACCCCT
>Ga0210040_10001634_pt1 | contig 33320 bp, 25 predicted proteins | sample CryGeyCG12114_NA_FD_185462 | JGI IMG/M metagenome (GOLD analysis project Ga0210040, IMG submission 185462) | Groundwater microbial communities from aquifer - Crystal Geyser CG19_WC_8/21/14_NA (SPAdes) (version 2) | ecosystem: Environmental > Aquatic > Deep subsurface > Groundwater | place: USA...
AGCTGGAGGGCCACCGTGGTGTAGAGGTTGAGGAGCGGCTGGTTGGTGATGGCCCTGCCTACCACGCGGCCGTCTTTTTTCCGGAAGCGCGAGCCACTGGGCAGGCCGTCTATCTTGCCCTTCAGCAGGATGGAATAGTGTGCCAGGTTACCAGCGGGCAGGCCGGCATCCGCGAAGAGGGGCTGCTGTAGGTCGATGTCTTTTTTTACCCGGCCGGGCATGGTGCCGTCTGCCAGCGCCCGCCGTATGTTTTCGGCCGTCACCTGCTCCGAGGTGGTCGTAGTGCCCACGGTGCCGTCGGGCCTGATCCACACGATGTGGGGCACCAGGCGGTAAGGGAAGAGCTTGTCCATAGACGTGTCGTTCACGGCGGAGGGCAGCTGGTAGGGGGTGCCGTCCTTGTTTTTCCACTTTTTGAAGAAAGTACGCACCTTGGCTTCTTCGTCCCGCGTCACCAGGAGCACCTGCACCTGGCCGGGGAACTCCTTTTGCAGGGCGTCGAGCTTCGGCATGGCCGCCTTGCAGGCACTGCACCAGGTGGCCCAGAAGTCGAGGATCAGCAGCTTGCCTTTAAAGTCGGAGAGGCGGGCGGTGGGCGTAGCGTAGTTCACCATTGTGGCGAGTGTTACCTCTGGCAGGGGCTGGCCGGTGGCCAGGCCCTCTTCGGGTACCTGCGCACGGGCAGTGGGGACAAAGAAGCCCGGCAGCAGCTGCAGGAGCAGCGCCAGGAGTAGGAAAAACAAAAACAGGGGAAGCCCTGTAAGCCATTTTCTTAATATCATCGTGTTTAAAAATTCAGGTATAACAGATAAGACTGCCGCCGGGGATAAGGCGGAAAAGGACGCGGCGTTCAGTCCGGCGGGCAGATGAGAAGCCGCCAGCGGTGTGTGGTAAACTCAGCCATGGGCGGGCCCTCCTTCCGTTTGGCTGCCTGACGTGGCCGCATGCCGGTAGGCGGCGTCCAGCAGTTGCTCCAGGCGCTCGAAAAAGGCGGCCAGGTGGCTGGTGCGGGCAAAGTCCTGCTCCCGGATGCTGCGCAGCAGCACCGGCAGGAACCAGCGCCAGAGCTCGTGGCGGGCCTCTTCCAGGTCGTAAGTTTGGCAGAGAGCCCGGAGGGCGGCTTCCAGGGGCTGCGGTGTATGTTCAGGTGATGCTGCTTGCATGGCAAAAGCTGTATAAGTATGGGTGAAGTATGGGTAAAGTTTTTTCCCGGCCGGCGCCTGCCGGGGCTGTTGGGACTGGAAGCCGGAGTACAGCGTAATGCTCATTCCGGCGGGCAGATGAGGAGCGCCAGGCGGTGTGAAACAAGGTCATACATGGCGCTTGTCTCCTTCCGTTTGGTCAGGGGGCGGAGGGGCCTGTTCTTCACCGGCCGGGTCTTCGAGCTGGTAGACGGCCGAGAGCAGGGCCTCCAGGTGCTCGTAGTAGGCGATAAGCTGGTTGGTGTGGGCGGCGTTGAGTTGGGGCAGGCTGCCGGTGAAGGCGAGCGTGAACCAGTGCCAGAGCGAACGCTGGGCCTGCGACTCAGTGTACAGAGAGCGGAAGCTGCGGAGCACTTGTCGGGGCTGGCCGGCAGCGGGTTTAATTAAGATATGGGGCATAGCTGCTGTGATTAAGAGGTTAAGGTGAGACAATAGCTTTCCTGCCCGCTCCCGTGGGTGCCTTACAAAGGCGACAAGAGCCGGCAAAAGGAAGTATGGCAAAAAGGACGTCCGCCGGGAGAGGAGGCAACAGGTGTTGCTAAAAGGCGGAAACAGGAAGCCGCTGCCTCACTCCGGCGGGCAGATGAGCAGCATCCAGGAATGGGCTATGTTGAACGTAGTTGTAGGTGCGGAAGGGAATGGAAGGTAGTTTATACTTGCTGAGATTAGAGCAGCGTCTTGCGGTACGGAAGCAACGTGCGAGAGCAATCGGGCAAACCCAAATGCGCGGGAGGCATTTGCAGTCAGTCTATACTTTCTATACTTTGAGGTGTTTGCTTGGCTCATCGTGTTAATCTAAAGTATACAAGGCACCGCGCTTTGCTCAGCTATGGGGTGCCAGCGTATTGTATTTTACATCGTTGCCAGAAGTATAAAACATCTGAATTTGTGCTTCGGGCGATAACATGTTTTCGCTATTTTTTGTACCTTCACGAAGATAAGCATACCACAATAGCGGATATAACAAACAGAATGGTAATTAACCACTTAGCAGTAGTATGTTACCACTCCTAAAGTTTAAGACGGAGCAGCCATGTATACAGACGTAGAAGAAAAACCAAAAAGAACCCCGCACCTGGGCCGGAAAGTACAGCGTGTGCGGGAAATCTGCGGCATGAAGCAAATGACTTTGGCCGACGTGACGGGCATGAGCCAGCAGAACATCTCCAAGCTGGAGCAAAGTGAGCATATAGCGGACGATACGCTGGAGAAGCTGGCAAAAGGCTTAGGCGTGACGGCTGATTTTATAAAAAGCTTTGATGAGGAAAAAGCCGTTTATAATATTCAGACTAACAACTTCAATGATGAAGCAGCAAATAATCATGTACAGGGGCATCATTCTACCTTTAACAACTATAATCCTATCGAGAAAGTAGCCGAATTGTTTGAGAAGCTTTTGCAGAGCGAGAAAGAGAAAGTAGAGTTATTAACTAATGCGAATAAGGCTATTCAAGATTTGGTGGAGCAGATTAATGAATTAAAGGGGGAGAAGACTGATGAAAGTGGTAAGGGGGAATTTACCAATAGTAACATATGAATGAAAATAAAAAAGTTATTATAAAAGCGATAGACTATAGATATCCTACCAGAAATGAACTTATAGATATTTATAAATCAGAACCTCTATTGCATAATTTTGGCTTCCCATACGTAAATTCTTTAGCCATGCTGCTGGATGGGGAATCTTCTACAGAAGAGGTAAATAGAGGCGATCAACTTTATTGGTGGGATCACTGCCTTCTAAATAGGATTGGTAGTCTTACTCATGCTTATAGAAATTCTAAGGTTCATTATGATAGAGGTATCCCAAATGATACAAGACAGTTTGAGCATGAACATTACATTAACAGAATTCAATTTGATTTCTATGCAGAAACCTTCTATTACTTCTTTTCATCAGTAAGAGATAACATAGCGCAAATTTTAAATGTGTATTTCTATTTAGGTATTTCTGAGCATGCTATTCACTTAAATGGAGAATTTCTTAAGAAGATATCCAATGTAAATGTTGTTATGAGCTTAAAAAAGTTTATGTCAGATACTCAGAAAGCCAGTGAATATAGAAATAGCTTTGCACATCGGTATCCTATAACACATCCTGATAATCGAACTAAAATAGAGGAGATCAACGGCCGACAAGTCTTTTATTCAACCGAGGGAAATTTTGTAAGAACTGATGATATTGCAGAAAGTACTGTAAATTCGCTTCTCAGTCTTTCTACATTTTTAATAGAGTTAAAAGAAGAAATTAGATAAAATAAAAAGTTATTTATACTGTGTAGCATTAACAAGAGCATGATGTGCTAGTCTCAGATTCATATTTGCTTAATCTCCCGTGGTATTGCCCAAGTAGTATGACTTTCTCCGGTATAGCTACATACCTATGTACTTAATGCGCTTTACAATAGCTGCAAGTTCTTTCTGGCTTTTTGGTGAGAAATGGGATAAGGAAGTTTTTATCATCTTTAACATAGGGTGTTTATGAGTTTTATAAACCTTAATGCATAGCCCAAGGTACAAGCATTTCACCAGAACCTGCAAAGAGTGATCCTGAACATCTATTATAGTACTTGCCTTGGTATTGTAAAATAAACAAAAGAGATAACTCTATATACCAAATTCCTAACTTAAGCGCCTCATACTTTACTCCATAATGCAAATTTTTCAGCTTCTTTCTTTTCTCTTCCTGAGAATGAACAATAGCATTCCTTATTTGAACAAAAGCATCAGGCGCATCAACAACATCTGGCAATAATTGTAATTTTGTGAATGCATGTGGAATATCATAGTTCAAATTCAATTGTGAAAGCAGTAACCTTATTTTGTTAGCTGCGGACATGTTTTCAGCATCTTTTCCGATAAGGAGCTTTTTCTTTTCAATTAAGAGCCAGTTATAAAGCAATTCCAAGTCGGTTTGAGCCATAATTATTGCTCCTTCTGCAAATCCGGAATTTGAGATAGCTTCCGTGTACCAATGAATAGCGCTGAGCAGAAAGTCTTTATCACCTTCACTCTTCCACATCTTACTGAAGGCCTGCCAGAGTTCATTAAGGCCTTCAATTGAATGTTGTGGGGTCCATGAGCTGACAGGCTTGTACTGATCTACAAAATAGCTGCTGTAGTCACACCAAATTACTTCATCATCAAAGACTCCTTGTAAGAAAAGAGGTGAGCATCTTCTGCCATTTAAGAAATTTAAGAAATTAGAGAAGCAAAGAAAAACCTCCCTAATTTCCTCATATTTTATACTACCTTTCTTTTGAGTTAGCTCACCTGAATAAAGTGTTATATAACCACCTTTTGATTTCAGCGATTCTTTTAAATCTTTGTAGCCTGAACGCTGATTGATCACTATTATATAGTCTTCATTTTCAAACTTCAATCTGTTTTTACCAAATTTGACTCCCCCTTCCTGAGTTACCTCTTTCACTGGAAGGCCATAAAAATCTTTTAAGTTAGGAATCGCAAACTTTACCTTTGTTACTGGAATAGTTTTGTCGCCTCTTACAGCTTCAAATCTCATTGTTCCTTCCAAGGTAATACTGTTTGTAATATGAGTGCCTGTTATTAAAGCTTGGCCACAGCTTAAGCCATCTATAACTAAATCGCATTTCTCCAATGTCTGAGTAAGTATAAGTATCTCCTGGTATGCGACATCTTGTACAATGCCTAAAAAATTTACTCCTAAACTTGGAAACCAGTGGAACTGAATAATTCCATTTAAGTTAATTTCTTTCTCATCAAATTTTAATTGGAATCCACCTTCGTGTATGTTTATAGCCTCATTGACTTCGTTCATGTTAACGGGAGGAGTAATTATTTCAGGAATATCATCAAACATAGTTTCTAGTTTACCCATAGTGTAACGTTTTAATAGATAAAATTTCTTTGCGAGACCAGTAGTAGTATAGATGTATTACTCTTGCCTGCTGTGGCTCCTTGAAAGTTATGTATAATTGGTAAGTGCCTTTATCGTACAATTATATAATTGAGGTTCTTATTGCAATTTTAATTTCCAAGATCTTTCATTAGCGGTATAATTTTGAAATTAAAGACTACTGCGCTTTCAAACCCATTAGATGATACTTGCTTGTAAAACTCAATGAATTCATCAATATATTTCCAATGCTTATTATTTGCTTCAAGTACAGTTAAGAAATCTTCCCACGAGTTCCAGAAAGTTAATATATAATTAGATAGTTTAAATTTACCATTATCTATTCTGTCTGGGTTTATCATACTAAACAAGAAACCATCGATATCTTTAGTAACGATAAAATTTCGGAATATAGTCTTTGCTCTTTCTGGTAATACTTCTTCTTTAACAGCATTCTCCCTGTTTGTTAGCTTGCAATAATTAAGTAGCCTCCACAGATGATCATCAATTTTTTCTATTCTATTGCTATATTGCTCAAGGTAATTAATTGCTATTTCGGCTAATTCATCTATAGATAAAGGTAATTGCTCAGCATTATTATCAAGCCAATTACCTATAGTATAACTTTCAAAAGAATAGGGGAATTTAGCCCCCTCAAACAAACTTCTGAAGAAGGATTTGTATGCTGGTGATGGTGTAGAAGAGTCATAGTATTTTCGACTTATACTACAATCATAATCTGAAAGCTTATTTTTCAAATCGTTAGCATCATATCCAACTATTCGCGATAAACTATTATAAGGCGCTTGGGCTTTTTCGTTTGCATAATGAAATATACCCTTTATCACTTTCTCAAAATCTTCTCTATTATCGAAATCTCGTATATTTTCAAAGTTTACCATAAGTTCCAGCTGTAAGCCCTTTTTAACACAACTCGCAATAAACCTATTGAACTCTTCTTGCGATGCAGCTCTGGCCTTTGTGAACTCTATATAAGATAAGTTTCCATTTGTTAAATTATAAGTGAAATACTTCCTAAAATGTAAAGGGTACACAACAGATAAATGGTCAAATTTCCCATGCCAATCATAAGTATGCTTGTTGAACAGCTCATCTAAGAGCTCAATAATATCCTTTACCGAACTAGCGCTTATTAAAAATTGGTCAAGGTTATTATGAAGATGTTCTTCTAAAACATAGCTATAACGTTTGTTCTGATCATTATACCTCTCTATAACTTTTAGAAAATACTGATGCTTTATTCTCCCTCGTTCCTGTGTTTTGAAGTAATTAGTATAATTTTTTGAGATCTCTTCATAAATGGATGGATACTTTAGTCGTAGAAGCTGGAGATATAAAAAGTCCTTGAAGTATACCTCACCCTGGAGACCTTGCATTGTTACAGATATGGAATTAGAAAGCCGAGTTACATCTCTTATGCTGCTAATCCATTTTGTAATATCTATCTCGTTTCTATAAGGCTGACCAAAAAGTGTTTCCTCAACAGTGGGATAAAGATAATCTGGAAGTAGTTCTTTTAAATTTTGTGCTAATTTATCTTTAAAAACATTGGAGTTGAAATAAGGCAGGTTTATTTCTAATTGAAATATTTTCTCTAGGAAAGACTGAAAGTTATGTGGGTTAAATTCACTTATTGCTTTCAAGACATAATCTCTATCATAAGCAACCAGGAATATAGTATTATAAAAGTTTGCTGTATTACGGATTAACCGCATAACCTCTAGGATTTCATGTTTGTCCAATCTATCTAAGTCATCAATAAAAATGATTATTTTCTTATCTATTTTCTTAAGCTTTTTATTTATTTCGGAATGAAAACTGCTGATAGAATTGTCTCCTGCTAGAATGCCTGCTGTTGCTTTTATTGATTGTGTTAAACTATTATCATTTAATGCTGCCAACTTATCGGAATACTTTACTATCTGTTGAGCTAATGACGAGTAATAGGGCCGGAGTTCTTCTTGTAAGGAATCGAAGAAGTCTTGAATAATAGCTTTAGGAGAGCTACTATTCCAGGAATTAAAGTCTATTATTATATGATCATCTGAACTGAGATTGCTTTTAATTAAGTTAAAGAATGATGTTTTGCCCATTCCCCATTTACCATTGATACCAATCGCAAATGATCTTTCAAGTTGAGTGGCTTCAATTTTTTCTGCAATAGTTTTTGCGTAAGGATTATAACCTAGGGCGTGTTGACATACGCTTATAGGGTGAGAATGACACAGCTAGCGATGTGCCAAAAGGCCAGAAAGTTACGTGCTGTTTTCTCATAACGGGTTGCCAAACGACGGTAGTGCTTGGCTTTGTTATAAAAGCGTTCCACTTTGTTTCTATCGGCATACAGATTTTCATCATATGCACGCTGCTCCACTCGGCTGGCCCTCGGTGGAATGACTGCCTCAGCCCCCATTTGCGCGATTAAGGCCAGAAACCCATCGCTGTCATACGCTTTATCGGCAATAACCGCTTGAGCTTCTTCCCCTTCAATCAAAGCAGTACCAGTGCGCACATCATGGGCTTGCCCTGGGGTTAAAATGAGCCGGCGAGGGTTGCCTAACGCATCTACGCTGGCGTGTACCTTGGTGCTCTTGCCCCCTTTGCTTTTCCCTATGGCTTCATCTCCCTGCCGGCGTTTTTTTTTGGCCCGCTGCATGCTGGTGCGCACGAATCACAGTGCTGTCGGTCATAATCCACTCCAGGTCAGGTTCCTGTAGCTCTTCAAACACCTGCTGCCACACCCCTTTCTTGGCCCAACGGTTAAAACGTACGTAGACACTGTTCCATTCCCCAAAACGCTCGGGCAAGTCCCGCCAGGGGGCGCCGCTGCGGGCAATCCAAAGCACCGCGTGAACAAACAACCGGTTGTCAGCACTTCTGCCCGGATCAGTTTCTTTGCCTGGTAGCAGAGGGGCAATCTTTAACCATTGATCTTCTCGCAACTCATATCTTCGCATCCTCTTTTAAGTTAAAGTTCGTAACTTTATCAGTGAATGTCAACACGGCCTAGCTCGTCAGGCTTTTCACGATTTAGCGGTTCATCATCAAAAAAGGAATTGTGCTTTCGTTTAACTTCTTTTGTCTTGCCGATCCTTGTTGCCCAATTAAGTATTGAAAGTGCTGAGACTAATACTAAAATATCAAAATACTTGAAGTTTGGGAAGTTATAAAAAGGCGTAAATACCCAAACCGTTTCGTTACATCTGTAATACAAGTAAATAGCACTTAAACTGAATAGAAATAGAATAGTGCTATTCGCTATTATAGCTCTACGATGAATCACAAAATATATGATTATACCTAAAGCTATAATTGAAAAGACATAGTTATTAACAACGGTACTTTGGCAAAAGGTAAGAAAATGCGTTACTATCGTGCTGTTTAGAAAGTTTTCTAGAGGCACATGAAACACAACCATACTGCATAAAAGAATTATAACTATGATAGTTGTTGGTTTAAAAAGCCGATTATTAAGTGCCCTGGCTTGTTGTTTGCTCAATGTTATCTTCATTCAATTAATAGAATTTTGTACCTCAAGTAAGTTCTCAGCGGTGGCGGCTTTCTAGCGGACGATAAATTGTTCTATGGCAAGAGTAGGGCTCACGCAAAGGGGCTGTTTGTTTTCTGGTGGATGCTGGTGTTACAACATGCAGTTTAGGAAAAAAATAGGAGAAAGTATAGCGTTATTTATATTTTTATAAGCTGCAGGCGGCATGTGCTGATATAAGCCTGGGTGCCGCTGAGTATTTTCTCACGATAGTAGTTTCCAGTATTTGAACGTCATTTGCAGGAAGCACGCTTTATCTTTCACGTAGGTGGCGCCCTTACAAAGTCATGTGTACCTGGAAGTGAAATAATACGTCTTACATTGTTGCGTATTCTAGTTTCCTCTGATGAAAAGCCAGCAAATATCCCTTAACTTGTTTGTAAAAGATACTTCAGCGTTCGGATCTTATGAAGATAAAACTTATCATCCTGCTTGTTTGCCTGTCGAGCAGCTATACCGTTATGGCGCAAGTTGTGTCAAACCCCTGGCAGGCGCAGTTTATCACAAAAGACATAAACAATTTCTGGAATGCCTTTGACAGCCTGGAAGCCGGCTACAGCGGGAACCCCTTCGAGGATTTGTATATACAGAAGGGCTCCGCCGGCATCCAGGCTTTTATGGCAGGGAGGATAGAGAGCGGCACATCCTTGTTAAACAAGGTCAGGGAAAGCAAAGGTGACTATTTAAAAGCAAGAGAAAACAGCTCAAGCATGTTAGACAAGGAAAAGCAATGCCGCGCCACTTTCATGGCCTTGAAGTACCTGTACCCTCCAGCGGTTTTTCCGCCCGTGTATTTTGTGATAGGAAGGTTTAACTCCGGGGGGCATTCCCATCCGGATGGACTGGTAATAGGAGCAGAAATGGTGCAGTCGGCCGATGTGCCCTACATCGTGGCGCACGAGCTGGTACATTACCAGCAGGAGCGCCTTACAGCAGAAAACCAGTACCTGCTGGCAGCCTGTATCAACGAAGGCAGCGCGGATTTTATCGGAGAGCTGATATCGGGTGGAGGACCCAACAAGCAAACGTATGCCTACGGCAATGCACACGAGCAGGAACTATGGCTTGCCTTCTCCAAAATAATGGATGACAGGGAAGACAGCCATGACTGGCTCTACAACTACAAGCCAAAGAACGGTTACCCCCCTGACCTGGGTTACTGGATAGGGTTTAGGATAACCAAAGCTTATTATGACAAGGCAACAGACAAGCAAAAGGCTGTTGCCGGGATATTGCACATCAAAGATTACAAAAAGTTTCTCCAGCAAAGTGGCTATGCCAATCAATTTGAATAGCGGTTTAGATTCCTATTTGCTGTTTTGCGGAGATTCTGATTTGTAAAGAAGGAGTCCACCCGCTCCTGCCAATACCCGGCTGCATAGCAGTCGTTATCCTATAGCCTCTCCGTTCCTTCTCAGGGATACAACGTATACTTCATCCGCAAGGCTTTGTAGCCTGAAAGCTGTGGCTCCCAGCTGCTGCGGATTTCTTCCTCGCTTTTGCCTGTGATAAGCTGCTCTTTGAACAGGTCGCTGCCGATGCGGCGCTCTATCCTGCCCATGGCCGGGCTCCGGGAAGCATCGAAAAATCTTTTGCCCTTGTTGGTGTCGACGAGGGCAAATGAAACAGTATGCCGTCCGAAATGTGTTAGTATCGCTGGATGCCCACTATGAAATTCTTGCTATATTTGTGCCGTTCAACATGTTGTTGCCCACTGCGGGGCTTCGGTAGGCGGTAGTTTTCGATGGCGCAACGTTCGATTTTAAACCTTTGTCTTGCTACATGAAAGTAAATCTACTTTGCCTGCTGGCGGTGCTGTTACTCCTGTCAGGCTGCTCCAACGGTCCCGAACCCACCGGCCCCTGCCGGTTAACCGAAGTCAGTAGTGGAGAAAACGGCATTTGGCAGAAAATTACCTACGATGCCGAAGGCCGCCCCAGCAACTACCTGATCAACCTGCCATCTGACGTTGCTGCAGAATATAGCGTCGACCTTCTTTATAACGAGGAGGGAAGGCTGAAGGAGATGGTGCTGACAGACCTCTACAACGGGCAAAAAGATAGTGCAAATTATATTTACAACGCCTCCGGGAGAGTGGATTCTGTGAACACGTATGAAATAACACCAGGCGGCATAATATATCCGATGATCACCTTCCGGCACACGTACAATGCACAGAACCAGCTGGCTGCTATTGCCTGGGCAGGCATGCAGGACGGCAGCATGCAGACGTTGGCCGTTATGGAATATTTCTACGAAGGCAATACCCTCAGCCGCTACGAATTCTATGAGGTGGGCCGAGAAAGACAAAAACAGATTTATCACCTGGAGTTTGACGATAAGAAGCGGCCGGCATACCTGGGTATGATTCCGCATACGAACGGCTACGGGAGCCGCACGTATCTGTGGGATTTTATGCTGCCGCAGGAACACAACCTCACCAGTTACCGTATGTCTTTCCTAGATCCGCAGTCCGCAACTTTTACGATCAAAAACAGCTATACGTATAATGCGCAAGGGTATCCGGTCACGCAGCAAATCACTTCGTCAGACCAGCAGTATCAGTACAGCCAGCTCACGAACTATACCTACAACTACGCCTGTGAATAGCAGGGGCCTTTACCGTCATGACTAGCGACAGCATGCAGGCACTGTGTCCCGAGAACATTCCGGGAAAATGGATTTGCGTCCTTGGCAGCGTGCCTGCCATTCCTGCTTGCTGGCACCTGTAGCAACAACAAGGTAAAGATATGCCCAAGCCTGCGCCCTGTCATTGTTTTGAACATAGGGCCTTGGTGTTGTAATAGGCTTTAGGCGATTGAAACCTTAAAAGGATGGCACTGCTGGATTGGGTTAGAAAATGATATTGTGTAGTATTATGTACAACAGCTTATTGCGTAATTCCACTGTCATGCCAGCCACAACCCACATACATCAAACCCGAACCATCCCGGATATTTATAGTACTGGAAACAAGGCCAGTCTACTTGACTCATTTGTATAACAAACAAGTGAGACCCAGGAGCAGATAATCAGCAAAGCAACTAAATGAGTAAGCCCTTACTTCTATTTTTTTAAGTTTATTTGGTTTTGATAAATCTTTTTATAACCTTAGTGCATCGATATGTATGAACATACAGACATGCCGATAAAATGTATACCATGGAGCTTTTGACTATAGATCATAGTAGTGTTATTCCTCTTCATGTTCAAGTTGAGGAGCTGTTAAGAAGTTTAATCAAAAAGCCCGATTACCAGAATGGCAAGTTTTTGCCGAATGAGGTGGATTTAGCAAAGTACCTCGGTATTTCCAGAAATACAGTAAGACAGGCGACAAACAAGCTGGTGTATGAGAACCTGCTGGTCCGGAAAAAAGGCGTTGGTACGAAAGTCGCAAAAAATAACATTACTACTAAGCTTGAAAAATGGTCGAGCTTTACCCATGAAATGGGGGAGAAGGGCGTTGCATTCAAAAATTATAAAATAGAGGTAAAGTGGGTTGAGGCAGATGGCGATTTAAAGCAGCTTTTTAATGTGCCGAAAAAAACGAAAGTGCTTAAAGTCGAAAGGCTTAAAGGTTTAGGATCAGGGCCGGTGGTGCTTTTTATATCTTACTTTCACCCGCGGATTGGTTTAACCGGAAATGAAGATTACTCCCAGCCGCTTTACGATATATTGGAAAAAGATCATCATACTGTCGCGTCAGTATCCAAAGAAGGAATAAGTGCTATTCTGGCTGATGAGGAGCTGTCAGAAATATTAGATATAAATGTGGGAGATCCGGTATTGTTCAGGAAAAGAGTGGTGTGCGATCCAGGTGACCGCCCCATAGAATATAACCTGGGATACTACAGAGCGGACAGCTTTACCTATACCATAGAAATAGCAAGAAGTTAGGTTATATATAGTCCGGAAATGAATCAGCTTCTGTCGATTTCCTGTTTATTATGTATGAACATATGTACATTATACTAGCCGTATAGCTTAAATAAATTATGATAAAATGTAAACTCTTTAACAGGGCCTTAAGCGTGATGATGATAGGCATCGCTCTTTACCCGCACAGCCAGGAAGCACAGGCACATGTGTCCGAAGTCTTTTTGAAGATCAACCCCATGCCGGAAAGGCTTGTTGCCGGGAAGGTGGTAACACAGGAAGACGGAGTGCCTTTGATTGGAGTAAGTGTTATGATCAAAGGTAGCTCTGCAGGTACCGTAACGGACACAAATGGTGACTTTTCTTTAAGTATTCCGGATAATGAAACTGTGCTGGTCTTTTCATACCTGGGTTATACCACGAAAGAAGTTACAGTTAAAGATGAGCGTACACTTAACGTTGTTTTAGCCCAGAACAATCAGGAACTGTCTCAGATAGTGGTAATTGGCTATGGGACAACCAGAAAGAGCGATTTAACAGGTTCTGTTTCCTCCATCAAGTCTGAAGAATTAAAAGCTGTTCCGGTTACATCTTTTGATCAGGCCTTGCAGGGAAGAGCTGCAGGGGTGCAGGTTACGCAAACAACGGGTGCACCTGGTGGCGAAACCAACATCAGAATCAGGGGAACCAGTTCTGTGAATGCAAGCAGCGAACCGCTGTACGTAATAGACGGCATGCTCGTCAATAGCAACGGCTCCGAAATGTCTATTGGCGGTCGTGGTCCGCGGATCGGCGCGCTTTCTACCATAAACCCGGGTGATATAGAATCGATTGAAGTTCTAAAGGATGCTTCTGCCACTGCTATTTACGGATCAAGGGGCGCAAACGGGGTGATTTTGATTACCACCAAAAGAGGGAAAGCTGGGAAAGGTTCTGTGACATTTGAAAGCTATTACGGTGTACAGGAAGTAGCCAACAAGCTGGACCTTCTGAATGCAACGCAGTTTGCCGAACTGGTTAATGATGCTGCCATCAATGCAGGCCGGGTGCCTGTTTACGTTAATCCGGGTGCCTTAGGGGAAGGCACTGATTGGCAGGAAGAGCTTTTTCAGGTGGCTCCTATAGCTAATTACCAGCTTTCCTTAACAGGTGGGGATACTAAAACAAGGTATGCTGTATCCGGCGGCTATTTTACGCAGGATGGAATCGTTATAGGGTCAGATTTCGAGCGTTACTCCTTTAGAGTTAACCTGGATACTGAAATAAATGATAAGTTAACGATAGGGAACAACCTTTCTTATAACAGGCTTTCATCTAACGGAGTGCTGACAGGGCCCGGTACTATTATTCCCGGAGTTATCTCCAATGCAATTCAATTTAATCCGATAGCGCCCGTGTATGATCCCAATGAAGTATTAGGTTATACTTATGAGCATTACCTGAAAACCAATATCGCAAATCCGGTGGCAGAGGCAAGAGAGTATGAATCTAATACAACCACATCCAGAATACTGGGAAACGTATTCGCCCAATATAAAATAACGGAGGGCTTGTCATTCAGAACAAGTTTTGGTATTGATGGATTAACTTCCAAATCAAATACTTTCGGGCCTGATTTCCTTAAAAGAACGCAATCCAGTAAGGGAGAAGCCGGTGTTTCCACACTGGAAGCCCTTACCTGGCTCAATACAAATACCCTTACTTATGACAGGGAGATAAATGAGCGCAACAAGGTAAATGTATTAGCCGGCTTTGAACTGCAAAAGTTTAGAAACGAGTCTTTAAGTGCCTTTGCCTTCGATTTTCCGGATCCCCGGACAAGATGGCACAACCTGGGTGCTGCACAAAATCCGCAAAACCCTGGCAATGGAGAGCTGCAATGGAGTATGATGTCCTATTTTGGAAGAGTAAATTACTCTCTTAACGACAAATACCTGTTCACAGTGTCTGGTCGTGTTGACGGGTCTTCTAAGTTCGCCGAAGGAAACAAGTATGGTTTCTTCCCGTCCGGTGCTTTTGCATGGAGAATCTCTGATGAGGAATTCATGAAAGGTATAGATTTTATAAACGATTTAAAACTCAGATTTAGCTATGGCTGGACGGGTAATCAGTCCATCAGCCCTTACCAATCGCTCGCGCTGATATCGCCTTTCGGAGAAGGTGTCTTTAACAGTGCTGCAGGATTTGAAGTGTTCCGTGGGCAGGAACCGGTTTCCTATCCTAACAGGGATTTGAAATGGGAAACGACTGAGCAGGCTAACATCGGAGTAGACTTATCTGTTTTGGAAGGTCGTGTAGGGCTTACTGCAGAAGTTTATCAGAAGAACACTGTAGATCTGTTACTTGGTACGCCCATCCCTTATACGACCGGTTTTGGGAGCACGCTGCTGAATGTAGGCAATGTGCAAAACAGAGGGCTAGACTTGGCGCTGAACACGGTTAACTTCGATAATACTGAGAACAGGCTTAGCTGGAATACGTCTCTTAATTTTTCGATTAACAGGAACAAGATTACGAACCTGGCCAGAGAGGGAGACATCAATCTTGGATTCGGGGGAAACATACTTCGCGAGGGCGAGCCTATCGGTACTTTTTATGGGTATGTGTTTGATGGAATCTTTCAGACGGACGACGAAGCAAGCGCCAGCCCAGTGATAGTAGGACAACAACCTGCTGCCGGAGACCGAAGATACAAAGACATAAGCGGCCCGGAGGGAACACCTGATGGCGTAGTAAATGATTTTGACAGAACCGTAATCGGATCTTCTCAACCTGCCTTTACCTGGGGCTTAAACAATGAAGTCGCCTTCCATGATTTTTCGTTGTCCTTCTTCTTTCAGGGTTCTGAAGGGAATGAACTTGTTAACATGAACCTGATAAACCTCGAAAATGTGAACGGTCAGCAAAATGTGCTGGCGGAGGCCGGGCTGAACAGATGGACGCCGCAGAACCCAAGTAACAGGTATGCACGTGCTTTAGCTACTTCAACTGACAATGTTTTCTCATCCAGGTTTGTGGAAGATGCCTCTTATATCCGGTTGAAGAATGTTACCCTAAGCTATAACCTTCCTGCTACTGTGTTACAGGGGATCGGGATCAGTAACTTAAGGGTGTATGCAAGCGGTTCTAACCTCTGGACCCTGACAGATTACAGTGGCTACGACCCGGAAGCAAATGCCTATGGGTACACGACGAACCTGGTAGGTGTGGACGATGGGAATTACCCGCAAGCCAAGACATACACTATGGGGTTAAATCTTACATTTTAATTGTAGCGTCTACAATCATGAAAAAGATAAATAAGTCAATAAACTGGTCACGGATAGGCATTTGCTTGTTACTTGGCCTTACGATTACCTCATGTGATGACTTCCTTACAGAGGATCCTAAAGACAGGGTAGCACAGAATAACTACTACCAGACAGAACAGGATGCTATAGCTGCAGTCAATTCAATCTATGCCTACCTGGGGTCATACTCTACAGGGAGCACAGCTGGTATCTACCACAGCACCTTTTGGATTACAACAGGGCTTGCCTCTGATAATATGCAAAATAACCAGCTGGGCGCGCTTCAAAACGATCAGCTGGCAACCTTTACATACAATGCAGAGAATTCGAACCTGCTTGAGATCTGGCAGATGCATTACAAGACGATTTCACTGGCAAACATTGCTATTGAAAGAATACCCAATATTGCAATGGATGAAACGCTGAAGAACAGGCTGGTAAATGAGGCAAAGTTTCTCAGAGGCTTATTATACTTTAACCTGGTAAGAATGTATGGGAAAGTTCCGCTATTGCTAACCGAAGACGGACCGATAACACCGGGTGTCGCGGAGGTGGATGAGATCTATGCCCAGATTATAAGCGACCTAACAGATGCGGAGGCCTTGCCCCCAGATGGTCAAATACAGGAAGGACGGGCTACCAGAGGGGCAGCAAAATCGCTCCTCGCTAAAGTATACCTCACAGTTGAAGACTATGAAAAGGCATCAACAAAGGCTTTGGAAGTTATAGAGTCCGGTAACTATATGCTGTGGGAAAATTTCGCGGATGTGTTTAAGTTATCCAGCAGGGGAGGAAAAGAAGCTATCTTCTCTGTTGGATTTGGAGACGCAGGAGGAGCGATTTCTTTCTGGGAAGTCGGTCAGTTTAACGTAAGGCTTCTGCCTGCAGAACTGTCTACAGCAAGAGCTAGTGTCAGCAATACGCAGGGCTGGCAGGTAGCCACCCAAGATCTTTATGATGCCTTTACGCCGGATGATGAAAGACGAGATGTAACATTCATGACGGAGTTCCTGGATGACAATGGCAACACGGTGACACTCGATAAGATCTACATTCAAAAGTATTGGGACAGTGAAGCTGAACCTGCTGCCAATGATTCTGAAAATGATTTCCCTGTCATAAGATATGCAGATGTACTTCTGATATATGCAGAAGCACAGGCAGCCCTTGGCCATTTCGATGAGGCTAACGACTACCTGAACATGGTACGGAACAGGGCAAACCTGCCGGATGTGAACATTGACAATATAGCAGACTTTAAACAAACAGTGCTGCTGGAGCGGAGAAAGGAATTTGTAGCAGAAGGCCAAAGATGGTTTGATCTGGTACGGACAGGGGAACTGCAGGAAAAGGTGCAGGAGGCAAAAGGCATTAATGTCGCTCCATTCTATTCCCTGTTTCCTGTTCCGCAGAGAGAAAGGCTGGCCAACCCGAACCTGCCACAGAATACAGGTTATTAATAAGAGATTCTTCTACTATTTAGAACTAAGAACATGCAGCCATTCAATTATTATTTGAAACACAGCCTGCTTATGATGGTAACGCTCCTGCTGGCAGGTTGCGAGCCGGAAGCACAGGGCCCTGACGATTATTACGATAATGATAACTTCACAGTAAAGCTTGCAGCAGAGAAAATCATTGGACATGGCCAATATCAGCAGAAGGTTCAATCAGGAGATGAGATAAATGTTGATGTGCAGGTTCAGTCTGCGACGCCATTACGGGAGTTGCGCATCACAAAGACAGTTGATCTGAAAGTAGATCCGTCCTTTGGTACCGGTGGCACCATGGTTGTCAATGCTACAGAGGCCAGCCTGAACTATACATTTAGTTACACCCCGACAGTAGATGATGTAGACCGCCTGGTTGGCTTCAACTTTGCGGCCGTAAATGCTGCAGGCGAATCTGAAGTAAGCGATTTAACAGTTATGGTTACCCTGTCGCCACAGGATAACTTGCCCAGAAAACGATGGGCTTTAACTTCAGTATATCATGTTAATGCAGATGAAGAGGCTATCAAGGAATGCGAAAAGGATAACGCGATGCTGCTTAACGCAGATGGTACTATAGAAATAACCTATGGAAGTGATACAGGTACAGGTGATTGCCTCTTCGACGGTTTTAATGTGTATACCGGTTGGTCTCTGTCTGAGGACGAAAAACAGTTCATCCGTACCTATTATGGTATTTTCTCTCCTGCTACTGTTGTTACAGAGGTATTTGAAGTGGAAACCCTGACAGTTGATAAGCTCGTTTTAAAGCAGGTGCAGGACTTGTCTGCCTTTGGTTTAAGTACCGAGGAAACCTTCCTGTTTACCTACATTGCCACTCCCAGGTAGAAGTATAAGCAGTGGGATAATGTAACTGTTTCCTAGTGACTGTTTGAGCAACTGAGAGAGTAAATATGTAGCGTCACTGCAAGAATAACTCCAATATCCATAGAAGCCGGCCACCATATTTTCTTACACGGGTATAGTTGTCGAAGCTAAGAGAACCAATCCTGGAGGGCTTTCTTAACTACTCAGAACGACATACATCTTTAAGTGATAAAGGAGCCTTAACAGCTTACAATATCTGCGGGAATTATACTCCTTGTTAAAGAAATGAAAGGAATAAGAGAATGACAGCAATAGCCATAGACCTGGGCGGAACCAGAATAAAGATAGGGATTCTAAAGAACAGTGAATTTATAGCCACCTCAAAGCTGGAGGCGCTTCCAAACGAAACAATAGAAGCAAACCTGGATACGATAACCAAAGAGGCAAGAACCTTACTGGCGCAGCACGGAATTGCTGAACGGGAACTGAAAGGAATCGGGTTATCGTTTCCGGGCATTGTGGATAGCCGGATCAGTAGGGTGCTATCTAAGTATGTAAAGTATAAAAATGCAAGCGGCTTTGATTTTGAAGAATGGGTAAGGCGGGAGTGGAATCTGCCTGTTGCTTTAGAAAACGATGCCCGCGCAGCTTTACTTGGAGAATGGGTAAAGGGGGCGGGCAGAGGGGTCGAGAACATCGTGCTGTTAACTCTGGGAACAGGAGTGGGCAGTGCGGTTTTACTGGAAGGAAAGCTGCTGAAAGGGACACATTTTCTTGCCGGTAATTTAGCAGGACACATGTCAGTAAAGGTAGATGGGAATCCCTGTAACTGTGGCTACTTCGGATGCCTGGAGACCGAAGCCTCCACCTGGGTGCTGCCCGAGAAAGCAAGAAAGCACCCTCTGTTTGCAAAAAGCACCCTGTTTAAGGCGAGTAATATAGAGTTTTCCAATTTGTTCGAGGAAGCTGATAAGGGTGATAAGGTAGCCCGGGACGTAGTGGAGGATTGCCTAAAGGCTTGGGGAGTAGGTGTCGTGAATATGGTACACGCCTATGATCCTGAGCTGATAATAATTGGGGGAGGAATTATGCAGAGAAAGGAAATCATACTTCCTTATCTGCAAAATATGGTAGACCAATATGCCTGGGCACCGGCAGGTTCAGTTAAAATAGTTTCCGCAGAGCAGGTTGAATACGCAGGCCTTCTGGGAATGGAATATCTGATTTCACGATTAAACCACAAGAACATTGAAAAGATCAAATTATGATAAGTTTCCCTTTGTCCAGGTTGAAGCAGGAAATCAATCCTGCCATTTAGGCTGGGAGACGATAGGCCATGTCCTGAACAAAAAGGTAGAGACGGTAGATAAGAGAAAAAAGATATTGGTTGTTGAATGTTATCAGGGAGTTGATAACAAGGAGTTGGTTTCTCATTTGAAGCGCACCCTGGACTACCGGTTGTGGATAGATACCGGGGAAGCGTTCAAAGAGGAAAACGATATTCGGGGCATGGTATACCCGGATGTGACCGATGACAGAGTATTCGGTTTTCTGAGCCGGCTTAACATGAAAGATTTTCTGGATACTTCTAAGACAGACCAGCTGCGGCAAAGTATTGAGGAATTAAGTGAAGGCATAGTCGTCGTGTATGGGCCCGGGGCCTCCCTTGTCTCTTCCGGTTATGACGTGCTGGTGTATGCAGATATGGCCCGCTGGGAAATACAGCTGCGAATGCGTAGAAATGAGGTGAGTAACCTGGGTGTCTGCAACAAAGAGGATGATTTCGCCGGCAAATACAAGCAGGCATACTTTGTAGACTGGCGCGTTTGCGACCGGTTGAAAAAGCAGCTGATGCACCACTGGGATTATGTGCTGGATACAAACACCAGGGATAACCCGAAATTAGTTGTGGGTAAAGCCATACTTGAAGGATTGGAGATAGCGGCTCACAGGCCGTTCAGGGTAGTCCCCTTCTTTGATCCCGGCCCTTGGGGTGGCCAGTGGATGAAAGAAGTATGTGATCTGGACCGGTCTGAGGACAACTATGCCTGGGGCTTTGATTGTGTTCCTGAAGAGAACAGTCTGCTGCTGGGTTTTGGTGACACCAAGGTGGAAATACCAGCTATAAACCTTGTCTTTAACCAGACAGATAATCTCCTGGGCCCTAAAGTGTATGCCCGGTTTGGAGATGAATTCCCGATTCGCTTCGACTTTCTGGACACAATGGGAGGCGGGCATCTGAGCTTGCAGGTGCATCCCCTCACCGAATATATTCAGGAGGCTTTCGGCATGTCTTATACCCAAGATGAGAGTTATTATATGCTCGATGTAGAGGACGGTGCCTTTGTATACCTGGGACTACAGGATGACATAAACCCTGATGCTATGATTAGAGAACTGAAGGAAGCGCAGGAGGAGGGCGTAGCATTTGACGCGGAAAAGCACGTGAAAAAATGGCTGGTACAGAAGCATGACCATGTATCCATACCTGCCGGCACGGTGCACTGTTCCGGTGCCGGAAGTATGGTGCTTGAAATCAGCGCCACGCCTTTCATCTTCACTTTTAAATTGTGGGACTGGGGCCGTTTGGGCATGGACGGAAAGCCAAGGCCTATCAATATTGAACGAGGCGAAAAGGTGATTCAATGGGATCGGACAGCTTCTTGGGTCGGGGAAAATGCACTTAACCTGGTGGAGCCGCTTGGAAGCGGGGATGGCTGGAGAGAAGAAAGGACAGGGCTTAACGAACTGGAATTCATCGAAACACGCAGGCACTGGTTTACCGGAACTATTACCCATCACACACAAGGAATCGTGAATGTCCTGAATCTGGTGCAGGGGCGTGAAGCAATTGTGGAAAGCCCTTCTGGTGCGTTCGCGCCCTTTATCATCCATTATGCCGAGACTTTCATTGTGCCGGCCGCAGTAGGGGAATATACGGTAAGGCCATACGGGGAAGCGGAAGGAATGGAATGCGCAACTATCAAGGCATATGTAAGAACTTAATGATACAGGGAGATAAAATGAATCAGACATTAACTACTAATCAAGAGGCCGGAAAGGCTTCCGCTACCGCCTTTCTACTGAAGATATCGGCAATAGCAGCCTTGGGAGGGCTGCTCTTTGGCTACGATACTGCTGTTATTGCCGGGGCTATAGGTTACTTACAGATAAAGTTTAATCTGTCGGCAGCGATGGTAGGATGGGCAGCCAGCAGCGCCATATGGGGATGTATATTGGGAGCGATGGTGGCGGGATACCTGAGCGACAGAATCGGAAGAAAAAAGGTGCTGCTTATCACAGCCGTCCTCTTTTCGGTTTCCGCCATAGGTTCAGCTATCCCTAATAACCTGACCCAGTTTATTCTGGCAAGGTTTATAGGTGGGGTAGGAGTAGGCGCAGCCTCCATGCTTTCTCCCTTATACATTTCAGAAGTAGCACCGGCCAAAATTCGCGGTACTTTGGTAAGCCTTTATCAGCTAGCCATTGTAATAGGGATAAACTTGGTATACTTCATCAACCTGCAAATAGCCACGCTGCAAAGCGAGGCATGGAATGTGGAAACGGGCTGGAGGTACATGCTGGGCTCAGAGACAATCCCGGCTGTGCTGTTCCTGCTCTTGCTCTTCCTTGTTCCGGAGAGCCCGCGGTGGCTTGTCAAGAAGAACAGGGAGCGGGAAGCGCTGATCACTTTAGAAAGAATCAACGGCAGGGAAAAGGCAGCAGAGGTAGTGAGAGAGATAAAGGCCGCCCTTGCCCATGAGACCGGCAGCATTAGGGAGCTGTTCAAGCCAGGGTTAAGGATTGCCATGATTATAGGAGTAGTGCTGGCCTTGTTTTCCCAGATCACCGGCATCAATGCCATTATCTATTATGCTCCGGAAATTTTCAAGAGCATCGGCTTTGCCACAGATTCTGCCTTTTTCCAAACCGTCATTATCGGTGTCGTGAATACCCTGTTCACCTTTGTGGCGCTCTGGCTGATAGACAAGGCAGGGCGCAAGGCCCTTTTGATGTGGGGAGTTGCCGGTATGGTAGTTTGTCTGCTGGCCGTAGGCTTATGCTTTCATTTTAACCTTACCAATGGGCCGTGGTTGCTTTTATTTATACTTGGTTTCATTGCCTGCTTCGCTTCTTCACTGGGGCCTATTCCGTGGGTTATCATATCTGAGATATTCCCCACAAAAACCCGCGGTATCGCCATGTCCCTCTGCACGGTGGTGCTGTGGATAGGCGTTCTCCTGGTCACGCAACTGACACCCATGCTGTTAGAGGGAATAGGAGGCGCTTTTACATTCTGGGTATTTATGGTCAACGCGATCATCCTGTGGCTCTTCACCTGGAAGATAATACCTGAAACGAAGCAGCGCACCCTGGAGGAAATTGAGCAGAGTTGGGCGAGGCCATAGTGCCAAATAATTTGATTTCTACCGGATATCCGTCTTTGTTTAAACCTGCACTGCCCATTTTCTTTATGCAAGAACTATCAACCCACATGAAAAATATGGAGCAAATATCCCATAGAAGAACGCAGGCAGGAGCAATATTTATGGGTATTGTCCTGTGGCTTTGTCAGGTGACAGCTATAGCCGGCTCGGATAACATTGCACCCAAGGCGGCTATTACTGCTTCTACGGTCTTGAGCGGTGAGTATACAGCTGAAAGAGTTACGGATGGTATCATAGGAGTTAAAAATAGCGGGGAGTGGGCAAGCGAAGGAAAGACAACTGACTGGGGGTATGTCCTGTTTCCGTGGATTCAGCTCACGTGGGATGAACCGCAAAATATAAACAAGATAGTGCTCTATGACAGGCCCTCGGCCAGCGAGCACATCGCGGGCGGAAGGCTGCAGTTTAGTGATGGCACAGAGGTATGGGTAAACCAGATACCAAACGATGGTACCGCTAAGGCTGTAAACTTCGATACTAAAAAGGTAAGCTGGGTAAAGTTTATTACTACGGACGGAACAGGGAAGGATCTGGGTTTTTCTGAAATAGAGGTGTTTCCAGTTGTAGGTCAGCATGCAGATTATGTATCCCTGGTCAATCCTTATATAGAAACCAACCGCGGCCGGTATTTTTTCTTTGTCACCGGGGGGCGTCCGTTTGGTATGGTTGGCGCTGCGCCGCATACCCGCAACAAGAACCAGAATGGCGGCGGGTACAACTATAATGAGAACGAAATCCTTGGCTTTGGCCAGATCCATAACTGGATGATGTCAGGCCTGGAGATCATGCCAACTACCCAGCATATAAATCCAATATTGGGCGAGCAAGGCTGGAAGTCGGCATTCAGCCATGATGACGAGGTTGTTCAGCCGGGTTATCAACGGGCTTTTCTCAGAGACTATAAAACCTGGGTGGAACTGACCGCTACGCAGCGGGTCAGCTTTTACAAGTTTACGTATACCGAAGATGCGAAAGTCCAGGTGATTGCAAATCTTGGGGGCTATATTGGCAACAGCATCATGGCTAATGCCGCTATGCAAAAAGTGAATAACCGGGAAGTGGAAGGCTCTTTCAGCTCGGTAGGCAGGTATTGGGGCGGGCCAAAGGATGTGAAGGTTTATTTTGTCATCCGTTTCGATAAGCCTTTTACCTCCCTCAGGGGCTGGAGAGGATCTGCCATAACAGAGGACGTAAGTACAATGCAGGGGGATAGTGCAGGTGTGGCGGCCTTGTACGATGTAAAAGCCGGGGATCAGTTGCAAATGAAGATTGGCATCTCATACACCAGCATCAAAAATGCCCGGAGAAACCTTGACCAGGAGTGTGCCACCTGGGATTTTAAGAATGTAAAAGATGAATCACGAGCCATCTGGAATGACTGGCTTGGAAGGATGAGTGTGGAAGGCGGTTCTGCCGATCAAAGGGTGAAGTTTTATACGGACCTTTGGCATGTGCTTTTGGGCAGGCACAAGATCAACGATGTATCGGGGGATTACCCCGATCGGACTACCGGCGATCGGGTAGGAAACTTTACAAATGCTATTTTCAAGGTAAAGACATTACCGAAGAATAAAGATGGTAGCCTGAAGTATAACATGTATAATTCGGATGCATGGTGGCTGACACAATGGAACCTGAACGTGCTCTGGGGGCTGGCATGGCCGGAGGTACAGGATGAAATGTCCGCTTCAATGATTCAGTACGCAGATAATGGGTATTTACTGCCCAGGGGGCCATCCGGTGGCGGATATTCCTATATCATGACCAGCGACCCTGCCGCTAGTCTTATAGCCAGTACTTTTATGAAAGGGCTGCTGACCAAAGTGGAAAAAAAGCACGCTTATGAAGTAGTTAAGCGTAATCAGCTGCCCGGTGGCATGCTGGGCAGCAGGGAAGATATTGAATTCTATACACAACACGGATACTGGCCTGGTAATGCAGGCATAACCATAGAGGCAGCTTTCCAGGACTTTGCTACTGCCCAGATGGCGCAGAAGCTCGGCAGGAAGAAAGACTATACCTTCTTTATGAATCGCTCTAAAGGATGGAGTACCCTGTTCAGGCCGGATCAGAAGCTGTTGTTTCCAAAGGATAAGAACGGAAACTTTATGCACAACGATCCTTTAAGTGGTGCCGGATGGATTGAGGCCAATGCATGGCAGGGTACCTGGGGTGTTTCTCACGGTATTAGCACGTTGGCTACGCTTATGGGAGGCAACGATACGCTCTGTGCCAAACTGAACTATGCCTTTGAGCAGGCGGCACCCTTCGATTTCGTGTTTGCCTACTATGATGGCTATGTGAGCTATGCCAATCAGCCCGGCTGCTCCAATGCGCACGTGTTTAACTATGCCGGCAAGCCGTGGCTCACGCAGTACTGGGTAAGAAAAGTGAAGGAGCAGGCCTACAGCGGGGTTACACCTGACCAGGGGTATGGCGGTCATGATGAGGACCAGGGGCAAATGGGAGGTGTGAGTGCTTTAATGGCTATAGGTCTATTCAACCTGCAGGGTAATGTGGCGCAGACGCCGGTATATGATATTACCAGCCCCATCTTCGACAAGGTAACCATCAAACTAGACCCGGCCTATTATAAAGGAAAGCAATTTATAATCGAGACTTACAACAACAGCAAGGAAAACTGCTACATCCAGAAAGCAGCCTTAAATGGCAAGCCGCTGGATAAATTCTGGTTTACGCATGAGGAATACGCAAAGGGTGGAAAGCTGGAAATATGGCTCGGGCCGCAACCAAACAAGCAATGGGGCCTCAGCGGGTTACCGCCTGGTGTCTAATAAGAGAAAATTAAGCCCAACAACAATATTCTAAAGAGATCAGAGATGAAGCATTTTCACGGAATATTATCAGTAGCGATTGCCTTTTTGGCTGCATTTGCCTGTTCGTGCACTACCCCCGACGTCCCGGGTGCAGCTGTGGTTAAAGATACGGTAGCAGCTATACAGGATACTTCCGTTACCAGGTTAAACTTCACAGTAGAGGAGGCTCCGGAATGGACGGCTCTTTTCAAAAGACAATCTGGCTGGTTTGGGGCAGATGGAATATTTGCTATTCCGCTGAACGGCGTAGATACAGCGGGGGCTGCTGCCGATACCACCACCATGCTGCTCTTCAGCGATAGCTTGATTGGCGAAATCAGGGATGGAGTGCTTAAAGCGGGTGATTACAAAATGATCAACAACACCGTAGCGATAATAGAGGGAGTTGAGCCCAGCGAGGAGAATATTACCTTTTTCTGGGACAAAGATAATGCAGGAAACCCAAAAGCCATATTTGTGCCGAATACCCCTGACACGCAGCCTGGGGATTATTACTGGCTGGGAGATGGATTTGTGAACACAGAGCAGAACAATGATACTTACCTTTTCGGCTATAGGATCAGAAACACGGGCGCCGCAACCTTTGGCTTTCAGGAGGTGGGTAATACGCTTATTATAATTCCGGCAGGTAGCCGCCCACCTTTCAGGGATCAGCGGCAGATAGATACGCCCCTCTTCCTTGCGGGTGATGCGGAGGGGGAGTATGGGTCTTTCGGAGCAGGTGTGTATGTGAATACAAAGGAAGCCGGTGCTCCTAAGCCGGACGGTTATGTTTATGTATACGGTTTGCGCGGCAAAGCTAAGAATGTAATGGTGGCCAGGGTAGAACCAGGAAATATCGAAGACTTCAGCCAGTGGCGCTATTGGGATGGCAGCACCTGGAATGCAGATATCAACCAGGTAGCAAATATAACGGATCAGGCATCAAATGAAATGAGTGTTACCCCCTTGCCTGATGGCAGGTTTGCCATGGTTTTTCAGACAGCAGGTATAGGTAAAACCGTCGGCTTGCGCCTGGGCCTGAGCCCGCAGGGGCCGTTTGGACCAATCATCACGCTGTGGGACTGCTCAGAAGCCATTAAGATGGATAAGGACTTTATTACCTATAATGCCAAGGTACATTCCAACCTTTCCAGGCCCGGAGAAGTGCTTATCAGCTATAATGTAAATTCATTCGACTTTTTTAAAGATATTTTGGTTTATCCGAACCTGTACCGTCCACGCTTTATCAGAGTGAAGCTGCATGAATAAGTAGTTGTGCTATTTCTTTAACATTCAACAGCCTATCTATGAAGTACTTGAAGGTATTTGTGCTGCCCCTGATTGGTTTACTGAACTTAAACGCTGCTTGTACGCCTGGAGGTCACGCTTCTGGCAGCAGCTTTAGCGAGGTGCCTGCCGATACGACGGGTTTTACTCTGGCAAGTGTGCTGCAGGACGAAATGGTGGTGCAACAGGCGAAGCCTTTTAAGCTTTGGGGAACTGCTCCCGGAGGCGATGCGGTTACCATTAAGGCTGACTGGAACAACGAAGCTGTCGTTGTTCGTGCAGACGCTAAAGGGGAGTGGAGCGGACTTATACCTGTGCCGGCGGCAATACCCGGAAACTTTGATACGCACACGCTTCGTGTTTTTCATCGGAATGACACTATAAAAATAAGTCACCTTCTGATAGGGGAAGTATGGTTGTGCAGCGGCCAGTCCAATATGGATATGGAGCTAAAAGCTGCCTTGCCCTGGCTCAGAGGTGTTATTGATTATGAGAAGGAAATTGCGGCTGCAGATTACCCGGCCATACGCTTTATCAATATTGAAAATCATTTTTCAAAGCAGCCACTACCCAACATCAGGGGGAAATGGAAAGTCTGTTCACCACAAACTGCCGGCGAATTAAGCGGAGTAGCGTATTACTTCAGTCGTGAGTTAGCAGCGACGCTTCAGGTACCGGTGGGCTTGGTTATTTCTTCGTTTGGTGGCTCCGCTGCGCAGGCCTGGACTGGCAGAAGTGCTTTAGAGGCTGATCCGACTTTAAAAGAGAAATATTTGGACCCATATGATAACAGCCCACAGGCAGCAGAAAGTCTGGATTCTGTAAAAACTCTGGAAAAGCTCTTTGAGGTGTTGGCCCGCCCTTCCTTGTTGTATAACGCCATGATCTATCCAATTCAGAATCTATCTATACGTGGCTTTCTGTGGTATCAGGGCGAGTCCAACAAGCAGGATGGCAGTATTTACACTCGCTTAAGTATGGCTATGTTAAAGGGCTGGCGAGAGGATTTCGGCCAGGGGGATCTTCCCTTCTATTATGTGCAGATGACACCCTATAATTGGGAAGAAAACGACACTACAGCCACCTACTATGCCCGGCTTCGCGAAGCGCAGGATGCTATGCTGGAGGTAAGAAATACAGGTATGGCCGTGACCATGGACGTTGGCGAGGTAGACAATATCCATCCCCGGAACAAAAAAGATGTGGGAGTTCGCCTTTCACGGATTGCCTTGAATCAAACATATAATCTAAAAAATATTATTTACATGGGGCCCAGATTCAAGGGCTTCGAAGTAAGTCATGATACGGTTAAGATTTCTTTCGTTCCTCAAAGTATTGGTTCAGGGTTAACAACGACAGACAAGAAGCCTCCCAGGCATTTCTATCTGGCAGGTGAAGACAAGGTTTTCTATGAAGCAGCAGCCCATATCGTTGATGGGCAGCAGGTATGGGTTCATTCTGATAAAGTTAAAAAGCCGGTTGCCGTACGCTATGCCTTTACAAACTATCCTGTAACAAATTTTGCTAATAAAGAGAACTTGCCTGCCATGCCTTTTAGAACGGACAACTGGGACAAATAACAGGAAAGGCGACCTGAAAAAGCTTGAAAGTATAACTCCGACATGATCCTGATGTTAATTGACCGAGGTAAAAGGGTAGTAACTTAATATTGGGGAAGTAAGATTATCAAACATCATATATCACTTTTTGACATAAAGGATCCGCAAATGAGGGTATGCATTGACCTAAAGCTTGTTCTTGTGTTGCTCTTTCTTATGGCTTTTACAGGTTGTACTGATAAAAAGCAGCACACAAGTACTGGTAACAAAACAGAGGTAAATTCTTCTTCAGATACCGAGAAGCAGCATGCCGTAAAAGCTGTATCTGTTTCACAATGGGAAAATATGCTACTGCATAAATCCGGTTGGCTGGGAGCAGATGGAATTTATGCGGTTGCCTTAAATGGTGTTGAAAAGCCGGGGCAGGCAGCTAACACAGAAACAATGTTCTGGTTCAGCGATACCATTATCGGAGAAATAAAAGAAGATTCCTTGCAGTCAGGCTGGGAAATGGTTCATAATTCCTTGGCATACATGCAGGGAGAAGTGCCGGATCCGGAGAAAATAAAATTTTACTGGCGTAAAGATGCTTCTGGGAAAGCAGCGTCTGCTTTCGAGCCACATACTTCTGATTCTAAGCCTGGAGATTATTATTGGCTGGGAGATGGCTTCTTGAATCATGCTCAGGATAGCACCATCTATATTTTCGCTTACAGGATACAAAACGTACCGGGTGGTGTATATCCTTTTAAAGATGTAGGAGTGTCATTGATAGCGTTGCCGGCCGGAAGCCGTCCTCCCTTTACAGAACAGCGGCAGATGGACACACCCTTGTTCCTTTCAGATAGTAAAGGCAGAGGTAAAGTTGTGTTTGGCATTAGTGTACTGGCTAACACAGCCGGGGCCGGTGCGCCTCACCCGGATGGCTACATCTATGTATATGGTGTAAGAGGTTCCGGTAAAGAGCTTCTGGTTGCGCGGGTACAGGATAAATCTTTTAATGATTTTTCGCTGTGGCGTTATTGGGATGGCAGCAAATGGAATAAGGATATACACGAGGCTGCGGCATTAACAAATCGCATCTCTAATGAGATGAGCGTTAGCTTTATGGAAGACGGACGTGTGATGGCTGTCTATCAGTTAGACACAAACTCTTCGGTAATAGTGATGCAGGTTGGTCAATCGCCGGCAGGCCCGTTTCAGCCTTTCAAGAAGATTTATGAAACCCCCGAAATCTTTCAGGATATAGATTTCTATACCTATAATGCCAAGGCGCACCCACATCTTTCCAAACCGGGAGAATTATTAATAAGTTATAACGTAAACTCGTTTGATTTTATAGACGATATCTATAAATACCCTTATCACCTACGGCCTAGATTTATCTCATTAAAATATTAGAGGGTCTCATGCCTGGAGGCTGTTCCAGTAATGGTGAACATATCCTATCCCATCAGCGGTTTTTACACTCGTCTCGGGGTATACCCCTCCCGCAGAAACCGTTCTGTGTTGTAAAACAGCTAGGCGGCTTTCTTTCCATGTATGCAGCTCGTCTTCTCAGCAGCAACCTCGTTTGGCAAATATCGAAATAAGCAGCTATTATTAAACTAACAAGCTAACCCTCCCTCAGCACATAAACTGTCTACTCCAAATAACACCAACAAAGTATAGCTGCCTAAGAAAAGCCTCCAGTAAACTGTTGCAATTCCATCCACCTGTTTGTGACCATCGCCCCTTTACCGGGAAAGTGTTTGCTGTATTCCTGCCTGCCCTCGACCAGGAGTGCTCACCTGTTCGGACAGCAGTTTAAGCAGGGACTGGAGAAAAAGACGCTGCTGGTGGCCGCCCAGGCGACAGCCCACCAGCAGAAGTTGCTTAATGCCGAGCGCCTTGTGCTGGAGCGGATCCTTGCTGCGAGCCCGGAGCTCAACCCGGTGGAGTGCTTCTCCAGGAGCGCCGCCGCAGGCTGGCCTTCAAAGTCTTCGACTCCATACAGCAGGCACATGAGATGGTGGAGAAAGAGCTCAAGTATTTCTTTGACAATCCCCAACTGGTAAACTCCATCACAAACTATCCGTATCTCTCAATTACGCCCTAATATATTCAATCTGGTATAAGAAGGTGTTGATCTGTTTATCAGTAAAGAAATGAAGGCAATCCGGAGCATAGCATCTGTCGGTTCGACCGGTTTTTGTATTCCATTGCCAGCCTAAGTCTGAAATTAAGCCAACGGAAGCTCCTGTCTATGGGCCAGCGGTTCTTCTCGGGAATAAAGTCTTTTGCCGATTCCGGCTATTGTCTCATTTTCAACTGCCAGCCGTAGGTGCGCTCCACATGGTCAGTGAAAGTGGTGCGATATCTATTGTTAACAACTATCTTCTCCAGCTTTGGTACCTTGCCGTGCAGCCTGCCTGAATGTCGGGAACGTTGGCAGCTGTTTCTACCGATCGCCCAAGGCAGGCCCAATGTGTCCGCGGCTATATGCCGCTTATGACCTTGACGCACTTGCTCCGTCTATGCACGTCTACATCTAGCTGCAGATTGGTGTCTCTGCTCTGCCAACTGAGTTCCAGTACAGTGAGCGGATCAAGTAGCTGCTTCCACACCCTCGAAAGCTTCCAATTGGGGAGTTGTAGTACACGCTCTGTAAGCAGCAGGATAGATGCTCTTGCTCAACTCCCGCCACTGCAGGCCGGCCGGTGCGATTAGCGCTAAGCACCGGCCGAAGGCTGTGCTGTCGCTATCCTTGGTCATTTAATATCTTTTCTATAACTTCCCACTAGGAATCGGTCAACTCTCCAAATCGGTTACCTCAAGTTTATTCTGATTCCCTTTTTACAAATCAGAACAGCCTCTAAAGCACACATTTCAATCATTCAGTAATTTAAGCATGGCAAAGACAGCTTCCCTGATTCTCTTGGTTAAATCCTTGACTAAGGCTGAGAAACGTTACATTAAGTTATATACAAGCCTGCAAAAAGGAAATAAGAACTATCTGGATTTATTTCATCTATTAAGTGCTAAACGTTACAAGAAGTCAGCAGAGTTGAAGGAAGAATTTAAGGGGATTCATCCTCATGCCTCTTATGAAATAACGAGTAAATACCTTTATTCTATCCTGATGGAGGCACTTCTGCACTTGAAGAACAGTGAGCATGACGATACATTAAGGATGAATAATCTCTTGTCTATGGCTAAGATACTTTTCGATAAATCTTTGTATAGTGAAGGGTTTAGTGAGTTAAAGAAAATGCAGAAACTCGCTGCTAAAAAAGAAAATTATATAATGCATCTTAGTGCTATTCGACTAGAGCTTCATTACAGAAATCAACTAAACTTTCAGGATATATCCGAAAACGATTTGATTCAAAATCAGATGAAGGTTAATGCGCTGATTAAATCCATTAATAGCATGCATCAGCACTTATCTTTATATGAATTATTAAGACATCGTCACATACACAAAGGAAGTGTCAGGACACCAAGGCAAAAGCAGGAATTAAATGATTTAGTGGTGAGTGAGTTGAATCTGATGTCTAATCTATCTCACAATACTTTTGAAAAAAATAAGATACACTTACTTTTCCAATCAAGTTATTGTATCAATGTAGGAGATTATAAATCGGCTCTTAAAACATTTTATGAGTTAAACCTGCTCTTTGAACATAACAGACATCTGTGGGAAGAATCGGCTATAGATTATCTTACCTGTTTAGAGGGAATTCTTGACAGCTTGCACACGATAAAGAATTATGAAGAAATGGCTTATTATATCGAAAAGGTTTTGAAGTTAGAAGCCGGTTCAAATCTTTTTAGCCTACTAAAATATAGAGTAATCTTCATCTATAGAGTATTGAGCCTCACAGATCAGGGTCTTTATCCAAAGGCCCTGGCATTAATAGATGAGTTTGAAGATAAATTGTTTAAGCATATTCATGTTTTAGGTTCTAATAAAGAAGCGGAACTCGATTTATACTTAGCTTTAATTTATTTCGGAAATAACAACATGCCGGCTGCAATTAAGCACCTTAACAAGGTGTTGCTGGACAATAACATGTATTATAAGTTGCCTGAATATAAAACCTTTAGGCTTATCAGACTGCTTGCACATTATGAGCTATTTGACATGGATTTCGTTCAATATGAGGTGAGTTCTTTCAAGCGTCAGATGAGTGTTCGTGACAAGACCTTTTTACTTGAGAAGTTGATATTCCGCTTTATACAAGATACCGCAGTACCTTTATCTGCAAAAGAATGTCAGGCATTGTGGAATAAACTGAAGCCGTCATTCGATAAAATTAGTTCAGATAAATTTGAAATTCAGCTTTTGAAGATATTTGATTTTACCACCTGGGTTGAATCTAAGCTTTGCAAGAAATCTTTTATTGAACTACTTAAGGAAAAGAATTTAGTGCTGCAGGGAGCTTAAATAATACTGTTAATTGTGCTTTACAAAATTCTGTGGGAAGGTGCCGGCACGCTGAATTGCTGTTATATTCCAAATAAGATAGTAGTGGCATCAGGACGGTAGCTTTTTTTTAAATAAGGAATTCTTTACCACTGAGTTGCTTCAATAGGAATATTCATTTTCTGCCAACATCTTTCTGCTAACATGGTAATCTTGCTCATCTTGCTTGTATACATAGCATACTGAATTGATTGATTTTGAGTCTTTTGTAGTTGCCCGTCAAGTTTTACCAGGAATGAGTACTTACTTTTTTAAAGTTTGGGTTTATTCATTCTTATCTAAATTAGGAAAAATTATGGTGCTTTGATTTATATATTTGACAAAATGAATTAAAAAGCACAGTTAAATGGGTTCAAAAATTGTAGTTGTAGGAAGCACTAATACAGATATGGTTATCAAGGCAGACCACTTGCCTAAGCCTGGGGAAACCATTCTTGGAGGAACCTTTTTTATGAACCCAGGCGGAAAAGGAGCCAACCAGGCAGTAGCAGCGGCAAGGTTAGGAAGCAATGTAACCTTTATCTCAAAAATCGGGAATGATATCTTCGGCAGACAGGCGATACAGTTATTTGAGGAGGAGGGAATAAACACTTCATACATTTTCTCCG
>Ga0210040_10001635_pt1 | contig 33315 bp, 33 predicted proteins | sample CryGeyCG12114_NA_FD_185462 | JGI IMG/M metagenome (GOLD analysis project Ga0210040, IMG submission 185462) | Groundwater microbial communities from aquifer - Crystal Geyser CG19_WC_8/21/14_NA (SPAdes) (version 2) | ecosystem: Environmental > Aquatic > Deep subsurface > Groundwater | place: USA...
TGAAAGTGCCTCGAGTCAAGCCTTTCACTATATAAACTGTTGATTCTAACAGTTTTTTCGCTTGGCTAATTAGTTTGGTTAATTAGTTAGTTTGGTGTAGGCGGATTTAACTTGCCCCAAGAAATTAGACAGCAAAACTACAATATTGTGTATGCATAGCGGTGGTAGATTTTTCGGAAGATTTTCACTTGCCTGCCACCCTGTATTCCAATTTGAATCCTTTTCGACTGCCATCAGAATCAGTGTGGAATATAATTTCGGCGGACCTAGTAACAGAAAAAAAGTCGGGCGGTGTTTCATTCCCACAGTAGCGAACATCCTGTAGTATGGTGGCCTGCAAAAAGTTGAGGCTATCAAAAAGTGGATACTGAAAACTTTTGTGTTCCTGACACACACATTACATTAATTACATACACAATATCAGCTCATTATGCTCACTCTACTGCTCTTGTTCATGCGGTAGACATTTTCACAAGTTCAATGCTATATATAGTTTAAACTCTTCAAACAATACAGAATGCAAACAAAGGGAGGGGTCAAAAGACCTCAACCCCAAGATACCCTTAGCTATGGCATGCCTGCCACAATGCAAACCTTATGAAGTTGAAAATACAAATGAAAAGTTTTACCACATCAAAGCCCAAATTCCTAAATCGGTAGCTGCTTAGTGCAGTTCCTGAGAAAAGTATAGCTCCTCCAATCCCTTCTGGCGTTTTGTACTATTGCAAAAAGACCAAATCCATCTGAACATTAGAATAACTTTTTGCTACGTATAAACTCACTAAACTATACGCAAATTTTGTATGTATGTATTTTGTGGGGGCAGATGAAGTTAGTTATAGTTAGTGGGTACAGCCATAAAGGTCAAAATCTTTTCTTGTCGTCATAAAGCATTTAACGGTTGGATGAAAATTCACGCGTAGCAGTTAATATGTAATTTTAATTTTGCTTCATCACACATCATATTTTACCTCACTAGACAGATCACGAATCTCTAAGCGATCCTTAGAACACCCTTGGCTAGTTTCAATGTCAAGTTCGACGAACCGGATATCAACCTCTTGGAACATTCGAGGAGTATCAATAGTCCACTTGCATCTACCAGTTTGTTGTAGCAAAAAAATAGAAAGTATTTACGTCGTGAAACAAAAAGATCAATATCTAGTGAAATCATGCTCCTTTTCTATTAGTATGCAGATCTCGAGCCTTTGTTTTTTTCACCGACCTTATGTTGTTCCCATATGGTTGCGGATAGTTGGGGGATGTCAAAGTTTTTACAGTTTTTGTTGCATTTAGAACCAGTTGATCTCCACAAGGAGCTGCCAGAGAAAATATGGAGATTTGATACCGCTCAAGTAAGATTTGTATACAAGCTACTAGAAATGGAGATTGCAAAGACAAAATCTGTCTGCCAGGCCAGGAGTAAGCTTACTTACATGGGATACTCGACAGTCTGGCAGCAAATCCGGGGAAATTGTTTGACCCATCAGAAACAAACCGGATCCACATAAAGTTCTGGGAAGATTTCATACTGGGAGGAATAGTGTTCCCACAAAATATCCCTAGAAGTAATCCTGCACTGGGCCCTGGTCCGTCATGAATCTAGAAGCAAAAGCGGATAACGTCTGATATTGAAACGTATTGAAAAAAATCTTAGGATTTCACAACGGTAACGAGTAAATTGTCTGCATGCAATCCAAATTTGTATGCTTTGAATAAAAAAATTACACGAATGGAAAAAGATTTGTCATTGAGCCGAACAATCACAAAAATGCATTACAAATGAAAATAGGCAATTCATTGTGTACTTCATACGATATAGTTCTTCAACACAGCTTTTGATAATATCAAATCTAAAGTAATTCTAGCTTAGTAATACTCACAAGACGAACTGTACCAAGCATAATGGAACAGAACTTAAATCTTAATTGCAAAAATCTCTGGCATCGACAGCTTACTCGCCAATATTTTCTTCCAGCGAATTTAACATTCAAAATATTGTACATGAAAACCCACGCAAACACATTCTCTTGTATAACTTACTTCGATATAGTCAGTACAAAGTTGCTCTTCTCCCCGAATGTTTCGCTTGGGCTCCAAATTGAACGAATTGAAAGTCAATTGAATTCCGTGAAAATCTGATCCAATGACTAGCCAATGGCAATCTAAGTAACTATCATAGTTACTATTGCTATTTCTGTTAGGACTTGAAAACTCCACCGGTACGCCTCTGGAAACGTCAATTCGGCCACCACATCCTTGGTTTATTCCTTTATGTTTTCAAAATAATAAATAAATAAGAAAATCAATCCGTAGCAGTCAGTAGCAAAAATAACGTACAGCTTTAAAACATAAGTAGCCGGAATCGAACAAAACAATGTGCAATTTCAATTAAAAACTACAGCAAAATGAAAAATTCCCACTAAAGCGGAACGGTGAAATCAGCATTTGCCTAATCTGAGGAATACAGATACTGTAAAAATAGAATCCAAACTACTGCTAATAAGTTAGTCTGCAACAACTTTAGATCACACACGTGCCATCTAGCAATAAATAATCGAAGCAAAATAAAACGATACCTAAAGTGAAATCGATCACAGCCGAAAATCCTCCTCCATGCTCCTCAGAGTAATCAGTAATGGCTTCAACCGTCATAACATTCCCAACCGATGTGATTCGACGGATTGGTGAAGTCATATTCCCACAAAATGTGCCGATCAAATTGGAACTATTTCTTCCAAACACTTGGTTCCCTTCATAAATATCTACGTAGTCATATGTGCATTCCGCTTGGAATTCGAATTCTAGGGTTTCAAACCTAAAAAAGAAAAGTTTCATGAAATTCATATCTTCCTTTTAACAACGGCCCAAAAAACTCTTAAGCATAAACAAATCTCACTTTAAGCGTACAACTTTTCCTGTTGGGGCGGATATTGTCCAAGTGCCTTACATTGTACAGAAACATGTTAAAACTATTCTGCTAATACTAATCATTAAAAATGCTGCTAAATGTAAAATACATACAATTCATATTGGGCGCCACAGTAAAAGGGTTTCCAGGAGTAGAAATCCTAGTAGGAGCATCGATTCGTCCTCCACACTCTAAACCCACAGAAAAGTGTCCATCAACTGTCTACAAGTAATGACTGAAATGATTGTGCATGCTGTATTTGCTCATTACCGTAAACCACAAACTTGGCTTTGAATCCAAATGTATTATAGAGGGGCCAAAAGTTGTACAAAATTGTTACAGGGCCTCGACCCACATAAACGGGTGGCAACTCGTTCCCACAATATGTACCGCCCTTATTCCCTACTGGAGTTTGACCACCTTCCCAAAAGGATACATTGGTTGAAGGACATTGTTGAGTTAAGTCTGCTCCCATATAATCGGCTACGGCACGTGGAACTGAAATTTTTTTGCAATATAATTTGAGTAGATTTGATGTGTATATTACGAGAAAGTTTTCTGTAGCATATATCAGTAAGTGAATAATCAAGTACTCTTGATCTCAAAAGGCTGAACAAACTGAAGCATCACGTAGTCATTCGGTCGGGCGTGGATACTATAGTAGCATTTATTGAGTCCATAAAAGTTCATCAAGAGATTGTGTGGAAACCATATTCCTCTCATGGAGCGGTAATTGCGAAAATTCCTCACTGAGTCGATTACACCTGAAGGGCCATTGTAAAGTCCTCCACATTTGGAAAACCATCGTGACTAAAAACATTCCCATGTTGTTACAATGGTTGGATTCAAACTAATGAATTGAGTAGAAATAGTCACCGTAAATCCATGTCCATTGATTGCACCATTTGTGCGGAAAATGATTTTTACTTTTGTAGAATTGGTATGGACCATAGGGGGAACTTGCCTTCCACATAGTCGACCCTTTGATTTCCAATTTTGATCTACTTCTTCAAAAATCTGCGTGTTTGAGTAATATTTGCAGTCAAAACTTGTGTGGAATACAACACTAAATAACTTAAAAAAAAATTTGCACTAAATAACTTCACTATGCCACTAACTACCTCTACAAAATCATTAGTGCAATTGGGAGTGGCTTCTATCTCAAAGCGACCATCAAACTCAATGCTAACAACTGTCCCAGGAATCGATTCAATTAGCCATTCGCATTCCAAATTGTTTGAATATTTACTGTTAGATTCTTCAGTCTCATAGTTAGGAGAACTGATACTTCCTATCATCGAATGAAAAACTCCTCCGCAACCTAGAACAAAATAGAGTAAAGTCTTGTGTTTCTACTTACAAGTAGTAAATTCATGCTACATGCCCCATTGTACCTTTCGTATGTCTTTCAGCACTTAGACTGAATCCTCTGCCGTTGCCATTAGAATTTTCATCAGAATGGAATTCAATCCAAAGGTAAGGACCCATAGAAATAATACTTGGTGGAAGATTGTTGCCACAATATTTGCCCAGAATTGGGGAATCCGAAGCTCTACCGTTTCGAATTAACACAAAATCTCTGTCACACCCTTCATTGTTGCGGTGATCGTCTATATTAATGTCCAAGAACTTGACAACGATTTGACCATTCCAACCAAACTCGAGCTTCCATATGCATTCTATGAAAAAATAACGAAAAGTATGATTTGACATCTTTTTTCGATCATGCCTTTAGTATTTAGCACGCTAGATTTTTATTACCTTCACCGGCGATATATGTATTGGGATAGTTAGGACTGCTTATATTATTGAAAGGTCCATGCAGTAATCCACCGCATGGAAATACTTGGTATGTGGCATTGAATGAAGAATCCAATAAATCCGTCTAAATATTTGAGCAAGAATAAGCAAAAGGTATGAAAAAGTGAAAAAAATTAACCCAATCCATCTTTCCATTACTATTTACCTCATAAGTGAAATCAAAAGAATTTCCAGACAGAAAAGCTTTGACATTCCTTTGAGATCCACACCACGTGTTTTTCGCAGATATGTATCCTGAACCTGCGAACATTCTCATCTTCAGTGAAACTATTTACGTTAAAGACCATTGTCAAAAATTGAAACGAAATTGAAATTGCACAAACTGTGAGTAGCTGAGGCTCTCCCATGTGGACAAGTGTCTGGATTTACATTCCATGGGGCAATATCCAGCTGCTTAATTTTAATAGCTGTAGTTCCATTCTGACTAGTACTGAAGTTTGAATTGATTTTCCATTTGCAATTGAAGCCTGTTGTATTCAGATTCGTCACAAGTGTTTTGTTTGGTGAAACGATGACACCATCATTGCTTTCCTCAATGCCTCCACAAACTAAATAAAAAATGCGAATTTGTTAAATTATGATTATTTACATACTATTTACTATTATCATCTGAAAGAAGATGAACTAGAGAATCATTTTGTGCTAACTAGAGGGCAGATCTGTAGAATAGCGTGCTTTGAATCCTCGATGGACTACACCACCATCAGTGCTAAAATAGACGTTTAATTCCTCAGACGTGGATTCAACAGGTGGTGGCAATTCAGAGCCGCAAAGAGATTGATTGTATAATTTGAAAGATCCTTGCATCACCTGTATGCGCAAAATAAACATTTTAAAGTGAAAACGAAGTGGAAAAAAAACCTTACACAGATGCTTTCAGTTGCAGGAGACATAAAATATTGGGATTTACGGAAACTGTATCCAAACATCTGAGCTCTCCTCGATCCAATGATTTTTCTTCCAAATCGAAATCTAAAAATTCTAAACGCACTCTGCGTCCAACAGGGGCAACAATTCTCCAAAGACAAAACCGATAATTTGTGTAAGGCTGTACAGTAAAAATAAAAGCAATAAGTTTTAGTTGATTTGAGAATACATACAATAATTTACTTACGCTGGGATAGTTTGGACTCTGAATCACTCCAGTAGGGGTTCGTAATGTCCCTCCACATCCTATAGTGTTGTTCATTATTTCCAATATGCAATTAAAGAAATTAACATTTATAAATAACTGATATTTTTTCAAGACAAGTTTTCTTACGCTCATAATTTGTCGTGAACTGGATTTTGAAACCTCTTTTAGTTTCAACTTCATTGTCAGTAATGAATTTAACACGAACTTCATTGGAACTGAGTCTAATTCGTATAGGGAAGCTGGACCTATCCAGAGTTTTGCAATACGTCCAGTTTCTCGGATTCGTAATCCCTGTAAAAATCATAAAATTCTAATCATGTGTACACATTCTTAAAATATTTATACTTTTTTCAATTACCTTCTACACCTTCTTCGGTGATAATCAGCTTGTCTTTGGCACAATCTGTTCCGTTTTCAGAATTTATATCCAAATCTAGCAAACTGAGCATCAAAGACGAAGTTTCACGGGTAGTTTTTAAAATCCATGTACAATTCAGATTAGGCGCATAAGATTCGTCATATCCAGGGGATTTAAGAGAACCCGCTGATCTTACAATTGTTCCTCCACATTTCCCTTAGATCAATATGTACAATTTGACGTAGAGGAAGCAAAAGTCTAATGTATTAATTTATGCAAAGGACTACAATCTGGAATACCTATGTGAACTTGAGCTTTGAAACCTTCTTTCGGGACTGGAACATTACTGTAATATCGAATATACATGGAGTTCCCTGTACTGCTGATTGTACTCGGCATCCTAGTACAATATTTGCCAATGGAGGGAGCCACTACTGTGCTGCCATCTCGAATTTCAATTCCTGCATCCTCGCAGCTCCAGGATCGTCTCAGAGATACCGAAAAAGAAAACGTTTGCTGGAACGTGATTTGAACAATTTCCCGTTGTGGAGCGATGACAAACCATTCACATTCTGAAAAGCATACATTGGTAAGGTTTGAAATTTTTTACTTTTAGTTTCTAGCAGTGTGTACATACCAGTATATGGCGGAGGGATTTGTGGAAAACGAGGAGAATTAATGGTCACACTTGGAGCATCATCCAACAAATAAATTTCTCCTCCACAAGCCAATGAAACTTCTTCGTAAACCATAGAGAAACCCTACGATAAAAGTTTCATTGGTCATGTTATAATCGAACCAACGCTGAATATTCTAATGATCGGATATTGGTTTCCAAATTGATGCTTCACCTGTCTACTGTGTGTATTAGCCACAAATTGAACGTACATATGATTCCCAGTGGTTTCGGGAATTACAGGTGGTGTACTACCACAATATTGGGATGCTCCCAAAAACGGAGACGAATTGGGTGACAGACCGTTTCGAATCTGAAAAGTCAACGTGCATAGAATTCAATGTTGTAGCAAACTAAAATGACTGACAGCTGACTGACTAAAAGTGAGAGTATTTTTTTTACTGTGAGATAATCTGGTCCACACGTTGATGTGCCACCATCGTAAATGTCGAAAGCTTGGAAACTAGTTTTTATCGTTCTTCCTGGACGCACCATAATCAACCATTCACAATTGGCGTTGACATAATTATTAGGATAGTTTGGACTTTGGATGACCCCTCTTGGTTCCCTCAAGTAACCCCCGCATACTGTAATAAAATGAATCAGTAGTTACTAACATTGGATTTCCTTGTACTAGCAATGCTTTATTAGAATGCAGAGAATTTATTACGTACCAGCTTGTAGGCTAATATTAAATCCGGTCATTGTATCTTGGGCATCAGTTTTCATCACTAATTTTAACACGCTACCTGAAGACACCATTTCCGAATTATTGGCGGATCGGAAACAAAGGGTATTGTTCAGTTTGTAATTTGGAAGTCCTTCAACACCTGCCCAAAAAAAAATTCAGTAATTAAAAAACTATGCATATAGCAAAATGAAAAATATACTTTTTACCATCATATATCTCCAATCTATCATAAGTGCATTGAAAGGATTCTTCTATAGCCATGTCTAATATTTTCATTTTGATCCTTGTATGAGGAGGGGAGGATAAAAACCATGTACAAAGGAGATTGTTTTGATAATCTAAAAGAGAATTTGATCAATTGCTTTCACTAATCGGTTAGCTACCTATGCACAATATAAATATTGTCGTACGTCTAGGATATCCAGGACTGGTTAAAAAAGTGAAATTTTTCTCTGAAATCATGAAATTTCCACCGCATCCTATAGGTATATAATCATTAAAAAATCCTTTACACACTCGTTTTATGCACCGCTACTAAACTGAAAGTATTTTACCATGAATGTCAGTGATAAATTGACTCATTTCATTCAAAGCAACTTCTCTCCACCGAAGTTGAAACATGAAGGTCCATTCTTGCTTAGACAAAAGAATATGCACGACATTCCCAGTGGAAGTAACAGGTTGAATATTGGATGTGCAATAATCAAACAGTACTGGAGCATATCCATCCGCACCATCATAAATGATGAGTTTGTTCCAGCAACTTGAACTACTGTCATACATTTCCAAATCCTCAAAAATTATTTCAATCCGGTTGGAATCATTCACAGAAACGGTCCAGAAAAAATCTCCTAATGCTGTGGATACACGAGGATACAGCGGAGATTCAATAACCCCTTCAGATCCAGATAAATCTGTTCCATGAGCTAAATGGTTTTCAAAACAAAGACACATATAGCAAAAGCTTTTTTTCTGCAAATATAACTGTACATGAATTTAACGATCAAAACTTCAGAACCAGATTCGGACCAAGTGTAAAATCAGCCCAAAATCCAGGCGCTTGGCCTTCTTCATCAGTTCTAAAAAGAACCCACAGTGTATTGGTAGAAGCTGTGGAAATGTTTCCTGGGATTTCATTCCCACAGAAATGTCCAAGTAGTGGGCCAGACTCACTACCATCATGAATTTCTACAAAGTCTCGATTGCAATGGTCACTGGTTTCAATATTAAACTCTCGAAACGATAGCTGAACCCGATTTCCTAAAATATTTCAAGTCCAATACTGTCAAATCAAAACCTAAGATCGAAACTAAACAATAAACAATGTAATTAATTATTATTTTGTATATACAATACAACATTACCCCTAGACGCTTGAATTTTCCACAAACATTCAGTAGATGGCGAATAGCCTGCATTGGGAAACCCAGGAGAAGTAAACGAACCATTTGCAGAGTTAAGTTCACCGCCACATGCTTTTTTAAACAAATACATTATAAACCTATTACACAACAATTCTACATATATGTTAATTCGTAAAGTTATAATTTGGTCAGTGGAAAATTCTCACCGGAAGAAGAAAAATCATACACAGCTCTAAAGCCCCTGGCGCTGCCTCCAGAAACCATCAAATGAATCATAAGAGCATTCCCCGTACTCCGAATAGCCGGAGGAACTCCTGTGGAACGAAATCTTCCCAGTGAGGGTGCATTGGTATCATCTCCATCAAAAACCTCCAAGTATCTATCATCGGGAGCATCTTCCGACATTAGGATATCCATATCTGTGATGGTCAATGTGACTTTCTCATCTGGTGAGGGTGCTTCAATAATCCATGTGCAATTCACATCGGCCAGCATATAGCTGGGGTAGTGAGGTGAGGTAATCACTTGTCGGTATCTTCTTTCTTTGATTCTAGCCCCACAACCCTGGCATTATTTCATTCCATTGATTAGCATCATACGTAAAGCAGACATGAAGGACACATATTTATTTTTCATGATTACCGTCGTGTAATTCAATTTGAATCCTGAAGCAGCTGTAGTTGCATCAGTCTTCATATACACTAGCATTTGGTTCCCAGTGCTTTTTATGCGTACAGGGTCAGGTAAACTGTCGCCACAATGTCTTACAATCAAGGGATCAAATTTTGAGTTTCCGTCATAAATCTTTTGAAAAAAATCCTGCGTTCATTTACAATCACAAAATGATGCAAAATATTTTACCCAACTCACAGCCAAATAATCATAAGAGCAATTTATGTGCCGTTCCACATTGAAATCCAAAAATTGCAGATCCACAACATGATTACGGTCTACCGAAATGAGCCATTGACAATCCTCTGAATGATTGTAGTTATTGGGATAGTTAGGAGAATAAATATATCCATTAGGGGCCGTCATTCGGCCTCCACAACCGCCAGGCATTTGATACAATGAGGCTGAAAATCCTCGACCAGTTACACTTGAATCACTTTTGAAAACTATATACATGTTATTCCCCGTAGATGAAACTGTGACTACAGATTGTGTAGTGGCACATAAAGATGTGAGCAGCCCTCCGGTTTCATCTGAGCCAGAATATACCTAAACAAATCATTTTCATGAAAAAAATCAACACAAAGAGACATTTGAAATTAGCGCCAAGTTTGTATTGGCCCTTGAGCCTGTATACCTTTAGTGAATCGTAGTCGCAATTGGTCTGTTGCTCTACATCTAAAGAATGAATCGACATACGAATTTTGGTTCCCAGGCTAGTCGTCATGTGCCAAATGCAGGCAGTTTTTGAAGGATAGCTAAAAAAAAGTTGAAAAATTTGAAATAAGTGTGAGTAGTTGACATAATTAGTATTAATTGATTAGTTTACTTGTTGGGATAGTTTGGACTTGTAATGAATGCGTAAGAGGAAATAATTCGTCCGCCACAACCTAGAATGATTTTAAAAAATTAGCAAGTTTGGACTTTGAACCTCGGAGCTGTGTTTTATAAAGTGTTCGGTTTACCATTTACTATCCATTCAAGGCGGAATCCATTTCGAGCTAGTGAAATATCAGATACAAAATGTACTTGGATTAAATCCGTAGAGGATGCAATAAAAGTGGGACGATTATTCCCACAGAATTTGCCAAGGGATTTTTTTTCATTTTCCTTTCCAGTATTCCATTCGCTGATCTGCAAATGCATGTTCATTTTGTAGAAAAGTTTAAAGCTATTTGAAAAAATGAATATTTTTAAAAATCTTTTTTTTAAATATTCATTTTTTCATCATAAGTACCTCCACGTAGTCATAAACACATTCTTCTCCAGTTGGCTCTTCTACGGCAAAATGTGAAAATGAGATGTTCAGTTTGTTTCCCAGAGGAGCAATAATTGTCCAAGTACAATTCCTGTGGGATGAGTAAGTTATTGAAGTTAAAGTTTTTAAAGTCAGGAGCAATCTAAGAATTCGAATTTAAGTTTAAAACCTTTCCACGTGATAAGGATTTGGGAAATTGGGGCTTTCAATAACACCATGAAAAGTATTCTCTCCTGCCAGAATGGTTCTCGTGCATACTGTTCACAATTTTTTTTTTTACTATTTAGATCCATCGCTAATCATATAATTTAGTAATCATAATAAATGAACTACCGGAAGTGTAGGTCAATTTGAACCCCCTGCCGTAACTTCCCGTTCCTCTGATATATTTTACCCACAAATGGTTCCCTTTGGTACTGGTTATTAAAGTAGACTCGGAGTGACAAAATTTTCCAATGAGCCGGCCTGATTTAGTCATCCCATTTCTCAGCTGCAAAAATTATTTAACAAGTCTATTTTTAAGAAAAAACTAATATCACTTAGGAATTTTTGTTACATTGGAGCTGCAACTCACCTCAACCCTATCATTGATACATTCAGAAGCTCGTCTTTGCATATCCAAATCAACAAAACTAACTTGAATGAGACTTCCTTCATTCACACTGATAGTCCAAACGCATTCCATGCTAATGCCATGTCCCATAGGATAATTTGGCGACACTATCGAACCACTTTGAGACGTCAATTTACCTCCGCATCCTACGGAAGTTCAAAATGAAAGAATCCCTGCTACAAAAACTAATGGTTTTGAGAAAATATGGCTGCAAATTAACGTACCTGTTGAAGTACCATCCCAATATATTTCAAACCCTCTCATAGATTTACTGGAATCCGAATGGAATTTGAGATAGAGGGCATTAGTAAATGAAGGGATTTGGCGGGGAGGTAGTTTATTCCCACAATATTGGCCAATCAACGGTGATGAAACGTGCTGTCCATTTCTTAAAAAATGCATGGATGTTGATAAATGCAGTAACTGGAATTTGAATATTCTTAATTTATAAAACTCACCTAATTTCCAAATAGTCATAACAGCCTGATGCTGTGCCATTTTCCAATTCAAAGTCAGTGATATTCAACATGATTTGATTACCAATCGGTACTTTTATAATCCATTCGCACGATTTACGATTCTAGACACACAGTAAATATATCAGATATTTACTCTTATAAAGACTCGGTATTTTGATTTTGAATATTATTACAATCACACTCACTGGATAATTTCGAGGATATCTTGGAGTTCTAATTCTTCCCTCTGTTGTTACATATTCTCCTCCACACACTGTAATAACATAATCACTTTTATAAACAGGAAACAACTGTTCCTTATTAGAGATTTTAAAAATACTACCTTACCTGCAGTAGAGTTAAGAAGTACATATGAAGCCATGAATCCATCATGAGCCACACTATGATCAGATCTAAAAAATACTGTCATCGTGTAATCAGAGGATGTCATAAGAGGGGGCATTGCTGTGCCACAAAATTTCCCCATAGAACTTCCGTTGATGAATGCAGTAGAGTTATCAAAAACTTCAATACTATCATACTGACAATTACTGTTGTGTTCAAGGCTAAAGGAAAGCCATGTTAGTCTAATAATCTGCGAGTAAAATTAACCAAAATAATTGTTTAAAAATTTAACCGTTCTAACAGTAGAATCACAATTAATTTGTGTGCATAAATTATTTACCTCCCCAGGTTGGCCTCTTATGACCCACATACAAGTAACCCCATGCGGATATACTTCAGGATGCCCAGGTGAACTGATGATGCCATGTTGTCCCCGAATGATCCCACCACATCCTTTTCAATCATTGTATTGAATTTCCCAAAACAAATAACATTTAAGGAAGACGTACTACACATCACTGTCTCTTACCTGTGTCAAAAGTAGAATAATTTGCTACAAATCCTTTATTTTCCACACCCCCATCAGTCTTGAAACGAATCCATAAATAATTGAAAGACGAAAAAATTGGATCCGGTATTGCGGAAGGTGGACCACAATATGTTCCAATCAAAGATGAATTTCCAGTATCTCCATCTCGAATCTGAATACAATCGATTTTGATTAAATAAATGAAGCCCAAAATAAATACTGCATTATCAGACAATAATAAATCAGTTTTACCTCAACAAAATCATAAGGGCACTCCGTGAATGAAACAATACTTCCAGTCGAATGATACTCAATGTCAAATTCCATAAAATTCAACCGGATACCCTTTCCAATGGGTTGGGATATTATGTAAATGCATTCCCTATTCCTGGGATAGTTGTTTGGAAAAAAAGGACTGGATATTACTCCTTGGTCAGTGGAAAATGTGCCACCACAAGCTATAACAAATAAAAAACAAAAAATAATTTTAAAAATATGGGTGTCACTGTCAGTATATACAAAGCAACTTTACTTACCGACTTGATACTTAGCATTGAATCCTTTATAAGCTAATGAATGGTCAGAATGAAATCTGATATACAATTGATTTGAAGCAGATACAATATTTGGTGGAATACTAGAGCCACAGTATCGGCCTATCAAACGACTAGTTGGTGAATTCCCATCTCGCACCTACAAACAATAAAAGTTTAGAAAAGAGAGGAACATATTACAAACTAACTAAAATTATTTTACTTACTTCCACATAATCAAATCTGCAAGCATTCCCATGCTCAATCTCGAAAGTAGTGAATTCCAACGATATTTTATCATTCACTGGGAATCTAATAACCCATTCACAATCTAACAAATGTGAATATTCTTCTGGATGATTTGGAGAAGAAAATGCTCCAACTGGGGAAGTTAAAATGCCGCCGCAACCTGGTATTCCTATTGTAGTATAAAATATTTTTATCAGCATTTGAACACAAAACGGCTACACAATACTGGTTCAAATGAGCCAAAAAACGAACCAGGAATCTCTGTGAATGTAATATGAAATCCAACATCATTCCCAGAGTTGTCTGAATGGAACCGAATGGATAAATGAGGACCGGATGAAATTATTGGAGCTGGAAGTGACGAGTTGCAATATTTTGCTAACATTTGATCTGTCTCAATTAGCCCATCTCGTATTTCCACGTAGTCAAATGAGCAATTCGGATGTGTTTCCAGACCCATAGTTGCAAACACTAGTTGAATTCTTTTGCCTAGTTGAACCTCTATTGTCCATACACAGTCACTAAATTCACAAAGAGGGAGCAAGTGTTAATCATGCAAAAATCATAGTGTACAACCATGTATAGTTTGGAATGAAACTTCTAGCCTATACCTATTATGAGGATAAGGTCCTGGATATGCAGGCGAATTGATAGCTCCATGAGTTTCGCCCGAAATTGAGCCTCCACAAACTAAAGTACAAATTATCATTCCAAAAATGCATTCTGTTAACAGTACCTACATTCCATTGGTTGAATAAATAAATACCTGGTTCACTCGAATTCCACGTAAGTGAAAATCCTGTGCCTACATTGGAATGATCCGAAGAAAATGTTAGATGAACGGCATTATGATTGGAAACAATGTTTCCACCATTCGGAAGATTAGATCCACAGTATCGGCCAATTAAATGTGCCGTGGTGTCATCACCGTCTCTCAGCTTAAAAAATAAAACCAAAGTTATGGTATTGAAAAGCATAAAATTATTCCTGATCATTATTCTCTACTCACCTCAACCCAATCGAATACACATGGAGTAGAAGCTTCCAAATGAAAGTTTTGGAAACTGATATTCATAACCTTTCCCGGAGTTGTACGAAGCACCCATACACATCTCTTGTTGTGACTATATGAAACTTGACCAGCCCCATGTGGATATTGTAATTGCCCCATTTCACCGTCCAAAATACCTCCACATGCTATAGAATCCAAGACAAACTACAATTTTAAATTCGACATTACAACAATGAGCGACACAGAAATTGATTTCTCACATTCTTGTTGAGTTTGACAAACATCTCCAGTGAAATCTAATGTGCACAAACAAATAGGCGGGCTGGTTGGCATACATGTTCCTCCATTCATGCAAGGATTTGGTGCGCATGGGTCAACAGTTTGCGCACATGTTGGTCCTGATTTGCCCACAAAATTGTTATCAAAATGTATGCTAGATTGTTTTATTGAAAAACTACTCTTTCTGTTTACCTGTAAATCCTGGTCGACAAGAGCATGCAAACGTACTTCCTGAGGGTTGACAAATCCCGTTAAGGCCGCAAGGGGACGAACTACATGCATTTGGTCCAGGTGGAATTGCTGGACCAACTTGGGAACCACCGAATGGGAAACAGCCATGCAATCCCATTCCGGTTCCAGAGTAGCCAGCTGGACATGTGCATTGGACAAAGCTTTGGCCGATAGCTGCAAAAAGAATAATGTTTAGAATCCGGATTTAAATACTACAATTTGCAATTAGGTTGCTATTTACCAGGATTTTCTGTGCATCTTGCCATAGGGTGACACCCTCCATTATTGATTTGACACATTCCCACATACTGGCATTGAATACCATTCCCAATGTAACCAGGTGGGCATTCTCCACACGTTCTTGAGCCCTGCATTACGTGGATAAAAATCTTATTTGTAAATTCAGAATTTTAAATTTGCATCACTATGAATTGCATATATTATTATTGCCAGCGTATTGATGCATTGAACTCTGGGGCTCAAACTGCAGCCACCATTGTTATATTGACATTCGTCCACATCGTCACAGTAGTGTCCATTGCCGGTATATCCTGTAGTGTTGATTAGATTACATATTTAGCACATTTATATTTCTAAGTTTGCTATCCAGATTTTAGATTATTCAAAAACCTGGGGGACACGGAGCGCAGGTAAAACTGCCGGGCAAATTCACGCAACGTACGAACGGATTCCTAGAACAAGATGGATGCGATCCATTGCACTCGTCTATATCTACCGTGCAAGCTGGGCTATTCCCATCCGTTGTCCACCCCTTAAAATTATGTTCATTTTGCGTTACTCCTCCATTAAGTAATTATTTGGCTACATTAGACTCCATTGAATTATGTAGTTAGATGGAAACCTGATCGCAAATACATGTGTATGGGCGTGAACCGGTATTCTGGTTAATACACATTCCATGACCGCAAAGCTCCCATGAAGGTCCACTAGAACAATCGCCCACTCGTTTTGTGCAATGAATCCCCATCCACCCACTTTGACAATCACATCTGGACCATGTCAATAAAACTTTTATGTAGTTCAATATACACAATTGAAATAGCTAATAATGTTAATGCATAATCAATAATACCTAAAACTGCCCGGTAGATTTGTACAAGTTGCTCCATTTTGGCAACCAACATCCGAACCAGCAAAGTTTGTACATTCATTCACATCCAAATTGCATCTTTCTCCCTACAAAGCTAACTTTTAGTTTCTTTCATTTCAGTCCATTAATTTTCATCATAATGAAAGTAAAATTCTTACTTCCCAGCCTTCAGTACACATACAAATCGGTCCGTATGATGTAGGAATGCATTTGGCTCCATGTTGGCACGGATTGCTTCTACATGGATTTCTGGTAGGTGAATTCAAACCTCTCAATTGCCGTTCAATTGCAGCAACCTAGCGTCGTGTACAAATTAGAATGAAATCATCCAACAGAATATTTGGATCTGAAATGACTACACTAGAACCAGGTCGTCTAACTTGAGCAGGCTAACTTCGAGCCTACTCCGCGTAAAAAATAGTAAATTGATAATAAACATACCCTTCTTCGAAGTCTTCTCAAATTTCTCAAACCAAGAGAAGATCTCTGTTGCAAACAATGTTGTACTGGTATTTTTATATTATCTTCACTAACCACAACAAACTATGAACTAAATGCGAACGAATAACGAATCTCAACTGAATAATATTGAGTTACTTACATCGCCATCATTATTGGCAGATGAGTTCCCAGACGACACTTGCTGTTCTACAGTAGTCAATCGTCTGTCCAAGTTTTCAATAAGAGTTAATTGAGCGAAAGGCTGCGGAGCAACAACATAAATCAAATACATAATATGTAGAATACAAAAAACTAACAATAATACGAATGAATTGTATAAAATATACTGATTACCCTGGTTGACTGGCCTGGATTTGTATTTGTTGCGTTTGTCTGAACACCTATAATTCTCCTTAGAGCTTTTACACTATTTTCACTGTCCCTTAGCTAGAAATAAGAAAATGAAACGACTTGTTAGTTAGTTAGTTTAACGAAAATCAGTGAGTTTTTTTACACAGAAACTTTTGTGTTGGGATTTTACAGAAGTCACCAGAGTTTTCAATTCCAAATCATTGAATAGGATTTTTCCGGTTCCGTTCGCGACTAACACAAGATTTCGATGTTCTGCTGGCACGAGATAAATGTGTCCGTCCTTCAAGTATATTTGGGGCCTAGGAAATGGATTTTGATTAACTTTTAAACAAACTGAAAGAAAAGATTACCTACATTGGGAATTTTAATTTAAAGGAAATAATTTATAATTGAAATAGGATCACTTCTTACTGGGTCAACCTAAAGTTGATTTCTGTGGCATTGCTAGTTTTAACCTGACTAAAAAATATCCATAAAATTAGAGATGAAGAAAATGCTTGTAATAGCATTTTTTTGATAGAGAGTCATTTACTAATCCACTTTATTAATTTCACACTTTGCTCTCACGGTTTTTTTAAACTTCACACCATTGTAGATAAACTACAAATGAACTTTTAGTTTGTGAAATCATTAACAACTGTTAATTGGACATGATGTGTAGCTCAATATGGTTCGTATACCGTAATGCTGTTGCGAATGGAGAAATGGATTGTTAGGAGTTAAAAGCTATTTGAGGATTATATCAAGTTTATAAATCTGTTTATGCAGTTTCTATACGGCTTTTTAAATGCTAACATTAGCATTTGTAAAACAAACCTTGATATTGTACTGGGTGCAGTTCCCTGGAAGCTGGATTAAAAATTAAACTGTTCTTTTTTTAAAGTTTTTTTTCCAAATTTTACGGCGAAATCCGTCATTTTAATATGACAAGGGCCATCTGGTTTTTCAGTATTTGAACACTAGCACTACCCAACAATGCATGTAAAGTCGTGTAATAAACGGGTTGAGAAAACGCCCAATACATTCGATAATTACGATATCGTATTCCATAGGATTCACCCATACTCTTATACCTACTGCACAGATCATTATTGTTATGCAAGTTTTAAATAGCTTTATTAGACTAGAATATTTTTGAATACAATAATATAAAACAATTGACCGTAAATTAAATACAAAACAGAAAAATAATTGGAAGATATTTCACCACTAGCAATTGTTTGACTGAGACCTTGTGGAATAGAAATGAAAGCCTCGTCTTTTTGCAAATCGACTGACTGATTTTCCGGAACACTGCATTCCACATTCGTTATTTTCAAAAAAATATCAGGTTTGGTCATATTACTTGACATATCATCCATCATTGACATATCCAGACATGTTTCATTTCCTACATTTTCAAATATTCAGATTAAAAAAATTCTAAACAAGCAGTTATTCATCGATAAAGTTTAATCAGCGATAGTTAAGTTACCGTCGCCAGCTGCTTTAAATGCTTCATTCAGCTCTCCAATTGTGCAATCCTGTGAATATAAAAATGCCGACCATTTTCAAAAAACTTTTAGGACTCTAGTGTTAGGAAAACAACTTACCCCTAGAGCATCATTCAGAGCATCTTTAACATATTGGGCCAGTCTGTACTTATAAAGTAGTCGAAAAACGCTGTAAAAGGGGGCAATTTTTCTAGAAGCTTCTTTCCAATCAATCGGCTCTCCATTGAATTCATTATTCTCTCCTTGTATCTCAAAATTACTAAATGTTAAATCCACGAGTACGTCTGTCACATTGATTTTCATATCTTTAGAAGCACTCTCCATAGCCAAACGTATTTTGAATTGAACATTTTCCAACAAAGTGCTGAAAGCTCCTTTTCCCACATAGTGGAAACTAGTGAGCAATCCAAAACTACGCATAGTCTCCACATTGATTTCATAGATGCCGCTTGATTTCAAAATTGGTATGTTCACTATCCATGTTAGCTCTGGGTTCATTATTGCAGTCAAAGTGAAATTATCATTTATAGAGCTTTGGCCTTCAATTTTCATTCCACTGTAGAGTTCAATGTCCTATTTAAATGTTATGTTTCTCAAAGTTAACTTATTGTTTTTTTTTATAAGAACGTACCAAACTGTTAAGTTTCCAATTATATCCTTTGAATTGATGCTGCCAAAAAAGTTTCCAATTTCGGTAATATTTGGCAAGTTTAGTTTTGATATAACTGAAAAACTTGTCAAACCTCCGCTAAATAATGCGTGCTTTAGGCTGCTGAGTATTTCTTCTACATCTTTTGAACAACATTTTGAAAAACGTGAGATCTAACCGTACCGGAATTTTGTACCGAAATAATTATAGTGTAATGTAATGATTACCTTTAATTAAATTTGGCTCTTTGCCCTCTATGAAGCACGGTCCAAAAACTAAAATAACTCCTAGGCACGCGAAAGCCGTAAATTTGGAATGCATTTTCAAAAATTAACGCATTCATCAAAAAACTTTAAGCGAATAATATTCCTGCCCTCCGTCCGCTCAACAAATGACTTTCGACTCGCTGAATTGAAAATATTTTCTTGTGAAAAGGAAAACAGCATCCTTATTTTGTTGCTGTTGTTTTTTTCGGTCTTTTATGATCTGTTTATTGTTATGGAGTTTCAGTTTTCATTTTCCAACTTGCATGGGCCATTCAGCGTTGTTTTGTCTTTTGTCTTTCGCAGAAGCATTTTTTATTCATTTTTGACACAAGGTTTATTTTTTCCATTACTCAGAAACCAAGAGAGTGTCAATGAAATTAATTACTAACACTGGAAATCCTGTCGAGCGGTAATTAACGAAGAGTTTGACACATACATCACAGGCAGAATTAGCATTTTTTACTAAATCTAACATGCGAATGATAACGGTTCAGTCGGTCAGTAAATCCAACTCTTCCATGCAAACACAATTGGCCAAAACATTCCCGTGCTCCAGAATTGCTCAAGTACAAAAAATCGTAAAGGGGAAAATGTTATTTATTCAGGGTCATCGTAATAATGCAAATCATTACTCGCTCATGAGACGCGAAACATACTACGGGCTGCATGACGCATCCATTTCAATGAAATATACTCCTCCAGGTTTAACATATGAGCATATGCAGTAAATAGTCACATTCGCGTCAGTTATTAGCCTAGCTTTAATTTTTTGCCTAGTTGTACACGATCTGCCGCAAATTTTAAAAATAATGGCAACTATTAATTCCCCTTTTGATTTGCATAGTACCCACGGTACACGATAAAAAATCTCTTATAACCTTGTTGAATTCCCAATGAGGCCAATGACATAGCATTCATGCTGTGTAAGTAGATTCGCTAATCTGTAATTTATTTAACTACGTACGGACAGTAATTGTCCAGCACGGCGTCATTTGTTTTAATGTGAACTTTTTGTAGAGAATGGGTGAGGACTGTTAATCACAATTTAAACACAATGATGAGCTCCCAACGTACAGTGAATATGAGTAATGCGTGCGTTGGATAATAATCTCACTGTGTTGTGAAATCATGTGCACCAGAAACGTATGCACATTATCTTATAAGCTGAAGCTCCAATACAGACAGGCTAACCTTGCATTTGTTGGCCAGACATTTTCAAACACTGTGTTATGTTTATGCTAGCCAGTTATTCATTAAGTTCACAGTGAGTGCAGAAGCTACATGCTAAAATATTATTAAAAATGAGTGCCAAATTCAATACAACAGAGGTGGAAAAACTAGCTGAACTCCGTAAACGAATCGGAGATAAGCTAGTCCGGGACTACCAAAAAGACGACGAGTTCTTGATCAAATGGCTTCGCGCACGTTCCATGAATGTAGACCAAGCGGAAAAAATGTTAACAAACCATCTAGAATGGCGCAAAACGAACGAAATAGACGGAATAGAAGAGCGGGAAGAATTTCCTGAAAAATATCGCTCCAAATTTCCGTATGCAGTCTGTGGTCAAGATGCGGATGGATGCCCTTTAATTATTTTCCCGGCCGGACGACATGACATCAAAACCATTTTGGAGACAGAAACAGTGGCTTCCGTTACCCGGCTCAATATTTTGATGATGGAAAAGATTTATGCATTAATGAGAGAGAATTCCAAAAAGGTGGGCAAGCCGGTGACTCAGGTTTTGGAAATTATGGACTTTGAGGGAATCGACTATGCTCAAATGACTTCGAAAAAATATCTAGAACTTATGATGGAAAGCCAGAAAGTCTTTAATGATAACTATCCTGAGATGATTAAGAAAGCTTTTGTTGTCAATGCACCCAAAGTTTTTGCTGTCATATTCAATGTGATGAAGCCGTTGATTCCCAAAGAAACCTTGGATAAGATTGAAATCTTTGGAAGTGACAAGTCACAATGGAAAGCGGCTATTGCAGAGGCTGGACTTCCTTTGGATATTATTCCTCCACATTGGGGTGGCACTATGCAAGGAACTGATGATTTGTGTTCGCAGTCGGATATCTGGGTCCATGGGAAATTGAACCTACACGATTTCAATGTCGGTAGGTGGCAATCAAATGAACTAATGCAAGTACACTTGTAGTTGGTAGTTTTTAAAACATTCTATAAGATATACGTAACATGTTTATTTCAGATTCCGAAGATGTAGTCTACACAAAAGTCAAAATCAACCCTGGGGATCGCTGCAAAGTAGAATTGAATGTAGAGAAAGAAAACAGCATGTGTATTGAATGGACATTCAAATCGGAAGGACATGATATAGGCTTTGGAATATTCTTGGAGAAAACACAAGCCGTGCTCCCGAAAAAACGGGTTGAGGCTAATAAGTCCATCCAATGTGGCTTCTTCTTGTGTGAAGCAAAAGGTTTGTATACAGTAGTGTTTGATAACACCTACAGTTTTGCAAGAGCAAAGACCGTGCACTATGAAGTCAAGCTTGTGCCAAAAGAAGAGGTTCAAAAGGAGGAAAAAATGCTGCACGATTTAGAAGAAGAAATGACAAAGATGAGTTCAGAGTTAAATTCAAAAGTGACGATTGAATAAATCATCTTACGTGAGCCTGCCTGCTGCATATACTAAAGTAAAGTATTACAAACATTTTGTATGCGATGTATTAGGCTCCTTTTTCTTACCGTATGGAATACACCTGACGCTTGATGATCAAAAAATATATGTACAAAATTCCGGATTAAATAAAAGATTTGAATGTCTTTAAAAACTTGCATATTCTGTCCCGTAACAATGACTTAAATCCCATGACTTTTTCAAGCGTGCATTCACTGAATGGGGTTAGAGTTTGTTTGTCCAATTGAGCTTGATAATTTTATCAGCATACAGGACACAATGCATTAATTCATAAATTGTTGTATGCCATACAAGATTACTATGCATGTTATCATATAAAGCCCTAATGATAACAATAATTATTATTACTGGAAAAAAATCACATGATTGACTTGCTTCAAAAGTGGTTACTACATTCATATAAATACTTATTCAAATTTAAATTTCAATCCTTTTGTATTCATACCCGTAGATAATCACAGCATTCAATAGTTAAATGAAATCAGTGTAATTCGAGAATTTTTTTACCGATTTTGAGTTCCAAATCAACCACAAAATCATGGCCTTAGTATTCACAGACGAAGAAAAAGATAAAATTTTGGTGCTTCGTAATCGAGTACAGGATAAACTCTATAAAGAAGAATACAAAAGTGACCACTATCTAATCCGATGGCTTCAAGCCAGATCCCTGAATGTGGACCAAGCCGAAGAAATGTTGATTAAAAGTTTGGAATGGCGAAAAGAAAATAATGTGGATGGGATAGAAGAACGGGAACAAATTCCAGAGAAATACAAACCAATGTATCCATTTGCAATATGCGGTCATGATTCAGAAGGAGCCCCGATGCTAATTTTTCCAGTCGGTCGACAAGACTCGCTAGCTTTGCTAGAACAAGAATCAGTTGACACCATTGTGCGATACAATATCATTCTGATGGAAACAATTTGTGCGTTGATGAGGAAGAATTCCCAACTCGTTGGGAAGCCAGTGTACCAATTCAATGAAATCTTGGATCTAGAAGGATTGGATTACAATCGGGTAACCTCAAGGAAGTTCATTGAGATGATGATGAAAATCCAAAAAATTTTTAATGACAACTATCCCGAAATGTTCAAGAAAGTTTTGGCAGTAAATGCTCCAAAGGTTTTTGCCATATTTTTCCAAGTCATGAAACCCATTGTGCCAAAAGCAACTCTTGACAAGATTGACATCTATGGACCAGATAAAGACCAATGGAAAGCTGCCTTGAATGAATCAGGTTTCCCCCTCGAGCTCATTCCTCCTTACTGGGGTGGCACGAGAAAGGGCACTGATGATTTGTGCTCCCAGTCAGATATTTGGTACAATGGAAAGTTGGACTTGCATTACTTTAACGTTGGTGAGTAACTTTATATTATAAAAAACTTCCCAAAGCTACTATCAAAACAAAATTGGAAAAATGATAATAGAAAAATTAAAAAAATTCGAAAGACCGTTACTAACTGTGCAATTATGCTAAGAACAAAAGGAAATAAGCAAGCGCATAATGCCCCAAAAAATTTCGTCTTTTTAAAATTGCCTCTTGTGTTTGTGACTGATTAAAAACACATTTTATATTGAACTTGAACTTGAACTTTCTAATGCAAAGGCTTGCTGTTTTCCAATTTCTAGATCACGATAACGTGGAATACACTAAAGTTAAAATCAACCCCGGAGACCGACACAAAGTGGAATTTAACGTGGAGAAAGAAAAAAGCATGGGTATAAAGTGGACATTCAAATCAGAAGGACATGATATCGGATTCGGTATTTTTTACGAGAAAAAAGATGCCGTAGTTCCCAAAAAGCGCGTTGAAGCTAACCGGTCGATTCAAAGTGGGAGCTTCCTATGTGAAGAAAAAGGTTTGTTCACTGTCGTATTTGATAACACGTACAGTTTTGCCAGAGGGAAAACCATCTTCTACGACATTAAGTTGGTGTCTAAGGAAGAGATTGCAAGGGATGAGGAATTGATGCACAAGATTGAAGAAGAAATCCAGAAAACTGTGGCCGAAAATGAGCAGCTTCATAATCTTGAATAAAAACTTCTGGATGAATTTTTTATGCTTCTGAATAAATTTTAATAAAAATAAATAAAAAAGTAGCGTCAAATCAGTTAAATTTAAATTACGTGATAATTAGTTTTTGTCAAGTGGTCTGGCTCACAGGGTTGAGTCAAAGGCCAACGAAAACGCGATGATTCGTTCATAATATTATGTAAGCATTGTTCTTTTTCAAAGTGTTTTAATGCATACTAGGTGTGTTGATTAGAACATCATAATCATACTAGTTTATATATACCGAAAGGCATGTGGCGGTCCTTTTTGACTACTCGCGACTGGCCATCTTGGTACATTAACATTTGGAGGCACCCTGAGTGGATTATTACTATTGTATCTATTCATGTTAAGTGGAATTCGATTTCTATTATTGATGTTCATATTCGGAGGCATTGGATGCCTTCCATTTCGTCGCAACAGTTCGTGCTGTTGAGCTTTCATTCTACGCATGCGCATCATTTTCTGTTTCCTAGCTCTGTCCCGCCGAGTTTTGAATGCGTGTCGTAATCTTCGGATTGTGCGCCGTCTTAACGATTCATGTTTCTATAAAGATTTGAGTCAAAAAATTTTGAATTATATTGTTTTCCCAAATTGAGACTATTTTACATTGATTTCAGTTTTCACCGCTTTCTTTAAAAAGAAGTGTCTAAGTGCCTCAGCCTGTTCTCTATTTTTTCGTTCTTCCATTTCTTGACGCTCTCGTGGTGTTAACCGCGGCCTTAGAATTGCCTAAATAATGAATACATGCATAAATGTAGTCTGAAGTTCATAGACGGTTTAGTTTTTAAATTAAAACTGCACAAATATTATATACGATCTTGCCTTAGTTAAATCTTCAACCAACTGCTCTTTCGTGACTGGCTTGGGTTTATACGGAAGTGGCTTTAGATGGCGCAGCGGTTGACTGGGCCTTTTATTTCCATTTATTTTTTTGTCATCAGGGTATTCAATTCGAATTTTAAATTCTTCTCCAGTTTTAGCTTTAGCTGCATAGTGTCTTCCCCGACGGGGTACCAATGGCAAAATAGCATTTAAATTACTTGCTTCTGAGACGGGAATTAATATTAGAGTAAATGTCCAAAACGCTAATATAGATCGAAACCAGTTCATGATTTTGGCTTTGAAAATTACAAGTGGTCTTGTTATGGAGTTCTTCAATTTCTCAAAGCTATTGGGAAAAAAATATTCCATGATTCCATTGATGAATTCATAGAGACTTTCCATGCCACAAATAATAGTCATGGAAACCTTTACAAACGAATTTGCCCAGCATTGATGTAAATAAAATTCTTCAAAAATTTTCATGTTCTGTAAATTGTTTTTAGTTCTAAATTATAAGTAGCAAGACATTTGAAAGAAGCTTAAATCTATCATTTTGCTACGAATGGAAGATGGTTCTTCAGAAAGCTCTAACTCGATCAAAAACGCAGCCTATTGATGGTAATTTGGACCCGAAGATACACAAAATATTTATATAGAGTTTTTTCAATACTTTTTTTGCAATTTGTTTAGGGAAAACAGAATACTCTCAAGCATATAAGGCCGCAGCGAAACCAAGACGAGCATTGCCAACATGGTCAATGCGCAACCACACTTCAGAAACGCTAGACAGGACCATCGCAACTGCACCTCCTGAACTGCAAAATGAAAATATTTCTATGCCCACACCATCAAAATCCCAAAGTCAGAGTTCTGCTGCTAAACGCAGTGGCTCTAAAACCAGTAGGCCATCCTTGTACAATTCACAGTCAGCAACTCGATCTACATCCTCCACTGTATCATATTTGCCAGCTTTTATGGACGACAATAACAACATCTCAAGACTTAGCAAGCAAACTCAAATTCAGAAATCCACAATTTTTGAAGAGCCTTCGCAACAGGTTGAGAATATAACAGGTGGAAACCAAAAAGAAAAATGGCCATGGCACACCAGAGCACTAAAATCTCAGATCGTTTTCGAAGCGCCCGAAAAACAGGCTCCCAAGCCAAAAAAGTATCCTTGGGATCAAAGAGAATCGTGGATCCTACGAGAAAATCCTAAAGCTAACGTAAGGAAATCAAATTGTAAGAAGTGGCCTTGGCAAGAACGTGCGGCACAATCTCAAGTTTTTGCCAATCGAGTGAATCTGGAAAAACCGTCTGGACAGGTTCATATTTTCCCTTGGGATCAAAGGAGGTCGTTTGGAATTCGGCCCTTGCAAGAAACCGATATATTAAATAACAACGCCATTTTAACACCAGCTAATAATGCAGCAACAGGTAGTATAAGCCCACAGAATATCCGAGTGCAGGATGCAGCAGTGAATAATAGAGGGCGGGGAGGGCGTGCACGACCTAACTCCAATCTAAGTAGATACCAAATGGATTTCAAAAAACCAGCTCTAATTGGACAAGTTATTATGCCAGCAGGAAAAAGTTCTGGGTATGTCGACGAGGACTACTATCAAAAACTTGTGGCAATGAGAATTTCTCCAGGCAAAAAAGAATCGAAGGATACAGCTGACTGTAGTAGTAGTAGCAAAAATGTTAGTCCTAAGCCAGAGATTGAAGTACGAACTATTATTCCTAAAAAAGAAATGGAGGCTGCGGATTCTAGTCAAGTAGTTAGTGTAAATAATGATTTCAAAGTACAGAGCAGCAGCCCAAGGGTAAAACAAGAAAATATAAACGCACCTAATATTTCACATGGCTATGCGATGCAATCCGGAAAACCCAGTTTTGAAAACATTCCTGGAAAGGTGACCGTGAAAACAGAACCCATGAATTTAACGGCCACTAAGCCTGTTGAAATTATACTTTTAGACTAAATTTATTTTTTAAGTATCTAAGTGTGTTTATCTGATATGACCTCTTCTTGTGGGTATTAGAAAGTTATTTCAACGAATTTATGTAAAAAATTCCGGTCTTCTGGTCTTACACTAAAATTAATTTTCCTTAGCTGATCACTCTTAAATATAAATTAACTTTCAGAGAAATAAAATAAATTGCGAATTGAATTTGCGTTTTGCTTTGCTTTAATAAAGTAACGTTTACAAAAAAATGTACTCATGAAGTTTAGAATCGAAGATATTAAATTCAACAAACACATGAATACAATTTTCTATGATAGAAAAGCACATTATGATTAGTCGTCGTATTATGAACAAGTTTGCAATACAAAGTTATCAAGGTACAAGGTTAGTAGACGAAAATTGAAAATAGATTCAGACATCTCCAGTTGTTAAAGCCATCATGGTGAACCGGTATTCGTTTGGATTTTCCTCGCAACGCTTTTTACAAATCCCAGCAGCATCCTGTCGGTATAAATTATTTAGATCCAGTTAGTCTTTTCCTAGTTTTATTACATGATGCAAAATAAAAGGCATGCAAAATTACCTTAAGTAAAGTCTCATTAGACGTTACTCCATGATTAATAGGAAATTCACGACGTCCATCTAACTCGTATAAATGACCATCTTTATTGACAAATGCGACAAAATGGGTTACCAGACTTTCTTGTCTATCTGGAGCAGCCGTTTGGCCCTCCTCAGCCACATTTTCGTGAGCAGTCGCAATATTTTCAGATTTCATAAACTCTTGTCCACGCTCCAATGGGCCCATGGCAGCAGTCTTATCTATAAAGTCTTGCAGTGTAGAATTACTTTTGACTTCCAGCCTGAAATGCATAAAGAATCATTTACTGCTTCAAGAACTGCTAGACTATGAAAATGAGTAATTTTGTTCCTATAATTTCCCACATTTGTTTTCAATAACCGATAGCAGAAAAATTATTCAGGCAAAATATGAAGATCTCGTACTATCAGTCTCGAAATTTAATTTACCAGTGGAAAGGAGAGTATTTCAACATGAGACGAACAGCATCTGACGATACTGTCATCGATTGAACACTAGGGTTATACTGGTTTGATAAAAATATGAAGTATGGACTATAAGTAATTGTCTACCATATAATCTAATTATTCATTAAATTTTACATACGTAGTCGTATTGTTTCCCAAAGCATGAATTATACCCACAGTTCCACAAGCGTTGTGTACCAGCTGTTTCATATAGAATAAATTAGGAGACACAACTTGACCCCGCTCTTTAATTAAATCATCTTGAACTTTGCTATTTTGATCATATTCGGCTGAGATTGGAAATAACAGCATTACGGCCACAACTGGCTGAGGTACCATTGCCAAAAGTTCTTCATCAAATCCATAAATGTCAACCCAGGTCCCTTTCGTGCTTCCAAGATCATGCGAATACTTCGTCATTACCTATGTGGTCAAATATGAGTCAATTCATAATCACATTCGCAATAAAGTTAGTAATTCGTAGAAAAAAGGAAAAGATATGTACCTCAGGATTCGACTCCAGTGGCACCCATCGCAGTTCAGTCGCCATGTTGGAATTGCAAACAGCTTTTGACAACACGATATGATATATTTCAAAGCCGCACTTAATTTTTCCTTATATTCAGATAATAATCAAGGATTGTTTCTGCAGTGTCTTGTTCCTTTCACTTAATATAATATTAATACCATTAAAGCAAGTCTGAAATCTCACACAAACTATAAAAATAATAATTTATCTATTTATGGCATTGAAGTCGAAGACGTGACTCAAACCCCAAGTATTTTTGTAACACTTGTTGTAAAGTCTTTGAGTTTTGGAGACCGAACACCGAAAATACTTCAACATCAATGGCATATCATAACAGATTTTCTCACCGCAAAAAAGCAATCATTATGAGCAAAGCAGTTCACGTGACTTCAAAAAGGAGGGAACACAAAGTGAACAAGTAATTTTAAAATCAAGCTCAAAAACAAAAACTATCAAAATAAAATCAAAACTCGCAATTGTTTTTATAATTACATGCGCAATTAAATTCAGTAAACGCGTTTTGAAGCTTAGCTAACTACATTATTAACTTCGTCCAGGAAACTTGCCATCGCATCCAAAATGAGACGCCGTGGAGTAGGTGTAGGGGCAGTACAGAAGACCAAACAAGCCCAAGAGAAATATTTGGAAAAAAAGTCGCAACTTGAGGCCAATTTAATGGAAGAGGTTAGCTTTTAAACCTTGTCTACTTTTCATCCTCGTAAACCGCTGTCTTTCGCTTTGTAGATAAAATGCCCTTTAATATGTTTTTGTGTTTAGTTGACCAAGCAAATGGAACAATTTAAGGATAATTTAGAAACATTTGCAAAAAAACATCAGAAGTCCATCAAGAAAGATCCAGATTTTAGGCAACATTTTATGCAAATGTGTGCTTCGATTGGGGTCGATCCAATGGTTTCTTCCAAAGGTACAAACTTTCAAAACTTACTGCATATTTTAGATAATGTGTCATACGTTTTACGTTTCCAACTGACGATTAAAAATCTTCATTTTATTGTGGTCCGTCATAGCATATATTTTTATGCAGGTTTTTGGTCAGTGTTGGGACTCGGTTCATTCTATACTCAGTTAGCAGTTCAAGCTGTCGAAGTTGTCTTAGCTAGTGCTAAATCAACCGGAGGAATTATGACTTTGGGGGAACTACATGGAAAACTAAATAAGAGCAAAACTAAGGTCACGGAAGATATATCATGGTGAGCTCGTTTACTTATTCTATTCATATATTCATTGTTGATATCTCTTTTATTTTGCTTTCATTCTAATTCCTGTAATTTTACATCAACATATTGCAGCTCCGATGTACTGCGAGCAGTAAAATCTTTAGAAGTATTGGGAAAGACTTGTGGCGTTATCAAATCGGATAAGCTTGAACTACATTTAATTTATTGCGTCCCAGAAGAGCTAAGTTTCGACAATACTACCGTGATGCAGTATGCAGTTAGGGCTGGTACTTTCAGCATCACTTTAGACGAAATTGTCAATTCCCTTGGTAAGGCAAAGAAACCAATAAAAATACATAAATCATTTGCCCAGTCTATATTCACTAAATTATGTTTGAAAAAATATCAGGTTGGAAAAAAGAAAGAGCTCAAAACGTGATTGACCAGTTGGTTCGAGAAAGAATAGTTTGGGTAGATATCTACAAAGGAACTCGATCATTTTGGTTTCCTAGTTTATATTTTTCTACTGATATGACAAATCCATATTAAAGTACCCAAATTCAATTCCACGAACGAAAATGAAATGAGTTTTGAATCGATTTGATAGGTTATTTAACATGAATATAATTTTATTTACGAAATTATTCAATAAAAATATTTCAGTGATTTCCATTTGATTTGAGGTAAGTCAATAATTCATAGTTGTACACATGATAAAGAACATCAAACGGTCACACCACACTTCAGAGAAGCTTAATGAGAATGTAGTGCGAAAATGAAAAAAAAAACAATCCACTCAGAAGAAGTTATGCAGTGTGCATAAGTCTCTCCCGTTCAATAAACTGATCTCTTAGTTCCGGTTTGAGTTGACTCATTGCAGTTTCATAAACCCTATGTGCAATACTCCTTTCTGCCGGAACCTCATTTCTTTCAAAATCAAGATGGTCGATCCAAATATCTATAAAAAAACAGATTGTGTAACAAGAGCTAAATAGTATAGTTGAGTTTACTTAACGTAAGTCGGTGAGTGACTTCTGCAATCTAAATGGTGCTCTTAATCAAAATATTTTTAATTAATTATAAATAGGATTTATAGGATCATACCGACATTTGTGTGACCAAAGTAGGCTTCAGCAAGCGTGTAACAATTTCGAATAATTCCAACTTGATTCTCCCCTCTTTTTTGTTTCCTCTCAATGTTGATCATAGTAAAATGAAGTGCCTCTGATATTGGCGAATCATACCGAGTTTTACTGTAAAACTCTCGAGCTACAGCTATACCTGAAAACGCACAAAAGAATGCTCAACGATATTTGGTATTGGTAGCTCGACCAAATACATACATACAATACAATTGTATTGACGAGCATAGTATGGTTAGCAGTTGCTAACTATGACTTGACATATTTACTCTGAGATACAAAAAAATGCTCACCTCTCGTGCTTAATCGTTTTAGGTACATTGATTTAAGCAAATTTTGGACATTAGCGGGGAAAGGGTGTAAAACAAAAGCTTCTAATTTCTTTTTGAGAGCACAATGGACTGACGCCATGATAAACAGTTGTTCCCAAAAGTCCTTGTCATCTCTCTCTGGATCTGGTTCTAAGTTCTTCAACAACTTTAATAACTTTGGTAATTTGAATTCTGGAGTTCCAGTTGAAACTAAATAAAGAATATATTCTTTGCCTAATTCTGCGTTAGCGGTTTCTTCCCAACCCGTCCTCAAAACCCAAGATACAGGTCGTGATTTGCTCCAATTGTTCTCATCTAACTCCAAACCTTCATCCGTATTATCACCGTCTGGTGTTTGATTTTTAGCCAGAGCTTCAACAAAGTCTTTCTGCAAACAAATGTTGAATTTAGATATAATCATTTCGTAACACAAAAAACCAATTTCATTTTAATTCGTACCCAAATGAAGTAGCATTTGTAGGTCAGTTTTTTGTCGCCATGTCCTTTCTCCAGTAAGTCATTCAATTTTAAAGCATAGTCACTTGACGGTTCCTTCGTCCATGCGTTGAAAACTATGAGTATACATGCTTCTAGTATTTCTTTATTATACTGTTTTTCCAATCCTTCCTCAAGCATCATGATTCCGGCGCTAAGATAAGAACAAGAATCACTCAATTCGAGATAAAGGAGAGAGTTTTTTTTAATACAGTAAGTTAACATTCTAATAGTTATAACTTACATAGCATCTCCTTGGTCAAATCTCAATTCGGCTAATGTTATCAGTGCTGGTATAGTACCCAACGATTTTATATTGCTGAAAATGTAAAAAATCAGCGTTCAGTTTCCTACTAACTAGCCTCGTCCGGGCACTGCTTACAACAGCTTGTCAAGAATACCAACTGATTTACCCTTCAATGTATGGTAACAGACTGCTTGCAAACTTCCATTCACTAGCAATATCATAAAAGCGTTTGTGAAAACTCGGCTCGGACGATTCGGAACACTCCTTGACAGCGTTGTCGTATACAATTTTCGCAAGTTGAATTTGTTGATCTAAAATATCCAGTGGCCCTTCCTTAGTTTCGTTGACCTGAAAAATAATAAAACGCCGGTACTGCATAAGTTTTATATATTAAACTTAATTAATTCATATTGGATATTTTATATTCCGGAAACACATGTTATCTTCCTTTCTCTGTTTATATTATTTTCAATAAATTTGCAATTTTGCAATGTTATTACCCGCTTTTTGTCCTCCGGATTATTTTCCAGATGATCCATGAACGCTAATTCCCGTATGAAAGCCTGATTATTAGACAGACAAGAATATAATCAGTTACAATGAAGTCAATCAACAATCATAAGTCCACCCAAGGTTAGTCGAGTTTTGGCAATGAATTGCAATAATTTATAAGTGTGGTTTACTTGGCTATACCTCAAAGTACAAAGTCGGTGACTTTACATTTTGGCGAATTCCCATAAGTAGAATATTCCTAGCACAGTCCATCGTTTTCTCAATACCACGTCCACGGGTATCGGTACTAGACAATTCAAATTCACACGCCTCTATCCACAGCTGTATGTGTTTTCTACCGTGGAAATTCGCAGCTTCTAAATAGGCTTTGCTGACATTTGAGTACCATTTCTGTCATTATAATCAATGCTGAATAACTATTACAGTCGTTAGTACGAAATAATACCATCTGTATTTTAAAGTATCTGCACTTACGAGCTCTTTCAGGAAGCCTATGATACGAGTCCAGTAACTGATGTCATGTTTAAAAGATTTTGACGCCTCATGTATTTGTAAAAGCATTCGAGACTTGAGTTTTTCTTCAACTTGTTGTTCATGTTGATAATATTTAATGAGCTGAGAACGGATAGACCAATAAACTTTTAGGCTTCTAGGTCAAAACAACTTATCAATAACATCGTTGTCAATAACAACTTGGTCATTAACAACTTGGGTCAATAACAACTTGGGTCAATAATACCTTGTGTAAAAAACAACTTATGTCAATAAAAACTTGTATCAAAAACACCTTGGTATTTGGGGAAATTTTCAAATAGCCACGCCGACATCCGCTACCGCCTTCACCTCAAAACCGTAAAAATTAAAAGCAATT